>ENA-OPEE01000618-OPEE01000618.1-human-gut-metagenome-genome-assembly--contig:-NODE-618-length-29166-cov-6.611624_pt1 | contig 29166 bp, 18 predicted proteins | sample MGYA00241263_ERZ501506 | MGnify/ENA primary metagenome ERZ501506 (study PRJEB25962, sample SAMEA2042626) | human gut metagenome | biome: human gut; feature: human-associated habitat; material: faeces...
GACTAAAATTTATGCGTAATATTTTCTTTCCCCACTATTTATCGGGTGAGCCGTATTTTATCGCCCTATCAGTCAAGGATTTATCAAGATCAGATGCAAAAAAATGACATTGACAATTCTTCAATAGCCGAAAACATAAGACACATCAACATCCTAATTCGAAAATTCGTAAGCATCTATTTTCTTTATTCCGGGAATGGCAAGATACGTCTCGCGGAAACCAAACACAGACAACACCTTGCCGCGATTTTCTGGATGCTCCTTTAGATTGAGTTCCTCACGTATTTTCTTTGAGCATGACGTGAGGCATAGTGAAACCACATGAGAGAGGTCAGCTGTTGCAGGATCGTCAGCCAAGAGTAATGCTGTATCGTGATCAAACGGAGGTTCAAAATCATATCGTTTCTTACCATTGGCGCCTGTTGCCGAACCTACGATGTAGCCCTTCACCCATACCTGATCAACTATAGGCTTACTGATAAACGTCTCTACATTCACAACATCACCAAAAGAAATGCCTGTATCATCATCATACTCACCATCGCCTTCATCTTCATCATCCGAACCGGTGTCCTTATCCGTTCCGCCGATAATCTCCGTTCCGTCATCTATGCCTTCTTCCGAATCATCATAGGGTTTGTCGCATGCAGAAAAAAAGAATGCTGTCAACAACAGCACAAACATAAACCTGATTTTTTTCATAATATATTATGTTGGTTAACGATATACAAAAGTAACAATATTTTTCATAACAGACAAACAATCACGGGCAAAAACAAAAAGAGGTTGACGCAGGATGCTGTCAACCTCTGACGATTTCGTTAAAACTTCGAAATCATAAATAAGATGTCGCAAATATAAGGCATTTCAATGACAATTGCAAGTTTTTTGATTTAAAAAACTAATATTTAACATTTAGGCTACATAAAATGTTAAATATTTTACATTTTGGCATTCTGCATTACATATTGCAAAGTGCTGTAAATCAAAGCATATTACAAAAAATAAAACAAAATAATACACACAAGCTTTCGTATTCAAATTATATTCACTATATTTGTACCAACAATCAAAAAAATAATAACATATATTAACTTTACGTATACATTACAAACTTAGTTTTTATGAAACAATTACAGACATTATTGCTATGCCTACTGTTTCCGCTTGCCATGACGGCATCAGTATGGGAAACGCAGTACAAACAAATTGAAGAAAGCATCAGGATGCCTAAGTTTGCCGACCGTACTTTTGACATAACAAAGTATGGAGCATCGCTAAAGACCAGTGCGGCAAAAAACCAGAAAGCCATCAACAAGGCTATAGAGGCCTGCTCAAAAGCCGGTGGCGGACGTGTTGTAATCCCACAAGGAACATGGAAGACTGGCGCCATAAGAATGAAGAGCCACGTTAACCTTGTAATCGAAAAGGGCGCTACCCTATTCTTCGAATTTGACAGAAGCCTTTATCCTCTGGTTGAAACACGCTGGGAAGGACTCGACTGCATAAACTATTCACCGCTGATTTATGCTTACAAGGAAACAGACATCGCGATAACCGGAGAAGGAACTATCGACGGTAACGGTTCTGACGACACATGGTGGCTGATGAGCGGAAAGACTCCTAAGAGCAAAGACATTGTTGTTGAGGAAAAGCAGCAGAATCCAGGAGGACGCGCCGACCTGCTGAAAATGGCAGAAAACGGAGTGCCTATCGAAAAACGTATATTCGGCCCGAAAAAAGGTCTGCGCCCTCAGATGGTAAACTTCAATCAGTGTGACGGTATTCTGATTGAGGGCGTAACGATGGTACGCTCACCGTTCTGGGTAATGCACCCGCTGCTGAGCAAGAACATAACCGTAAGAAACGTAACCGTACACAACGACGGCCCTAACGGAGACGGCTGTGACCCTGAATCATGCGAGAACGTTCTTATTGAGAATTGCGTGTTCGACACTGGCGACGACTGCATCGCAATCAAGAGCGGACGCAACGAGGACGGACGCGAAGGCGGCAAGGGCCGTTATGTAGGACGTCCGAGCAAAAACATAATTGTGCGCAACTGCGTAATGAAAGACGGACACGGAGGAGTGGTTATCGGCTCTGAGATTTCAGGCGGATGCAACAATGTATTTGTTGAAAACTGCAAAATGGACAGCCCAAACCTTGACCGTATTCTCAGAATAAAGACAAACTCATGCCGTGGCGGCGTGATTGAAAACATCTATATGCGCAACGTTGAAGTTGGCCAGTGCGCTGAGGCTGTGCTCAAGATCAATCTTGACTATGAGCCGAAAGAAATTGGCCGTCGCGGATTCTACCCGACAGTACGCAACGTCTACATGGAGAACGTAACCTGCCAGAAGAGCAAATACGGAATCATGGTTGTAGCATTCGACTCACTGACCAATGTATACAACATCAATCTGAAGGACTGTAAGTTTGACGGCGTTTATGACAAGCCGGTTTACATCAAGGGCAAAACCCGCGACATGAACTACGACAACCTCTTTATCAACGGTTCACTTATCCTTGCCGAGGCTCCGTTCAAGAACTACAGCGAGTGGATGGTACACTCTGAAATGCAGCGCAACCCAGACCCATGCATGATTGACTTCGCAAAAAAGCCAAAATGGGGATATGTTGTAGGAATAGAGCTCGAATCAATGCTCGACACCTATCTGGCATACAAAGACGAGAGCATCATAGACTATCTGAAGCAATACCCGGCTAAGATGATTGACGAAAAGGGCAACATCACAGGATACAAATATGAAGACTTCAACCTGGACAACACACGTCCGGCACGCTATATTCTGCGCATGAACAACCTCTTCCCCGAGAAGAAGAATGAGAAAGCCCTGAAAACTCTGTTCAAACAGCTCGAAAAGCAGCCTCGCACAAAGGACGGAGTGTGGTGGCACAAGGCTATATATGCACACCAGGTATGGCTCGACGGTGTATATATGGGACATCCGTTCTACACAATGGGAGCACCTATACTGAAAGGCGAGAAAAAGGCAAAGAAGTATTATGACGACACTTTCGAGCAGATTTCAAAGACATACAGCCGTACATACGATGAAAAGACTGGACTGTGGAAACATGCATGGGACGAAACTCAGAAGATGTTCTGGGCCAACCCAGAAACAGGCTTGTCTAAACATACATGGGCACGCGCTCAAGGATGGTTTGCAATGGCTATACTCGAAGTGCTCGACGTTCTCCCTGAAAACTATGAGAACAGAGGTAAACTGATTGATATGCTGAACAACGTCATGAAGGCAACCGTAAAATATCAGGACAAGAAGACCGGCTTATGGTATGACGTGCTCGACGTTAAAGATCCGCGCAACTATCTCGAAGCAACAGCTTCTTCAATGTTTACATACGTCCTGCTGAAAGGCTCACGCCTCGGCTACTTCTCTAACGACCTGAAAGAAGCCGGACTGAAAGGCTATAAAGGCATACTGAAAGAGTTTATCAAGGTGAATGCAGACAAGACTGTATCACTTACACGCTGCTGCGAAGTGTCAGGCTTAGGCCCCGACAACGCAAAAGGACGCCGCCGCGACGGCTCGTTCAACTACTACATGAGTGAACCTATACGCGACAACGACGGAAAAGGCGTTGGTCCGTTTATCTGGGCATCACTGGAGATGGAGCGCATGGGCTACGATGTTGCCAAGCTCAATCAGTAATCAGCAGCAAGACAAAATCTACTTAAAAGCATCTGACATTTATTAAAACAGATATAACAAAAGATAATTCTAACAGCATTTAATGAAAAAGAAACTCTTAATGACAACAGCAATGGCAGCGAGTGCCATTGCTGTTTCTGCGCAAGCTCCCGCATTCCCCGGAGCTGAAGGTCACGGACGCTACGTAACGGGCGGACGCGAAGGAAAGATTGTACATGTAACTAATCTGAACGACAGCGGTACAGGTTCTTTCAGATCTGCTGTCAGCGGATCTTCTAAGAAGATTGTCGTATTTGATGTTGCCGGAGTAATACCTCTGAAATCTGATATCAGCATCGGCGCAAACACCACCATTGCCGGACAGACAGCACCCTACCCCGGAATAACTTTAAGATATTATACTGTAAGACCGGGAGCAAACAATGTCATAAGATTTATACGCGTGCGCCGCGGACAGGAAAAAGACAAGAACGACGGAGCAGACGCAACATGGCAAAGAGAAACAACAGGTATTATTCTTGACCACTGCTCTTTCAGCTGGAGTATAGACGAAGTTGCCTCATTCTACGACAACAATAACTTTACAATGCAATGGTGTACTGTTGCCGAGAGCCTTAACAACGCCGGACACGGCAAGGGAGCACACGGCTACGGAGGCATCTGGGGCGGTAAGCTAGCAAGCTTTCACCACAACATGATAGCACACGTAACCAACCGCGTTCCGCGTTTCAACGGCGCACGCTATGAATGGAGCGGATACACGGGCAACAAACTGTACAGCACATATAACTGGAAGAACTCTGTTCAGGCCGAAAATGTTGACTTCCGCAACTGTGTGATGTATAACTGGGGCAACAGCAACGGCTGCTACGGAGGCCCCGGCGGCGGACAAATTAATATAGTGAACAACTACTATAAGGGCGGTCCGTCTACACCGGACAGCAAAGCAAAGAAGGTTACAGAAATTTCAGTTGCAGCTGACGGAAACTCTGAAGGACATCCGAAGATCTTCGGTATGACCAGCCGTTACTACATTGCAGGCAACACTACAGAAACTCACGGAGGTTCAATAACTCAAAACAGAGACTGGAGCGGCGTAAGCTATGACGACGGCACATACACCATCAATGGCGAAGAATATTCTAAGGACGTAAACAACTATTACGGAGATGCCGTTGAACACGTGGCAAACAGCGACGGCGAAATGTGCGTCAGAATAAAGATGGACGAGCCAGCTCCAATGGGCGAGGTTACAACCCACAGTGCAGAAAACGCATTCAGCAAGGTTATGCTCTACTGCGGTGCATCGCTTTATCGCGACGAGGTTGATGCCCGCTATATGGAAGAAGCCCAGACAGGTACGGCAACATATACAGGCTCTGTAACCAAGCAGGAAGGTCTTGTAGACCTTGTTTCTGATGTTAACGGATACACCGAAGCCAACTTCCCCACCGGTCAGCGCCCTGACGGCTACGACAGCGACAACGACGGAATGCCCGACGAATGGGAAATTGCCAACGGCCTTAATCCAAACGATGCCTCAGATGCAAGTCTGTATACTATAGACACACAGAAAGGATGGTACACCAACGTTGAGGTTTATATCAACTCTATCGTTGAGAATATCATGAAATCTCAGAACACGGATGCCATAAATACCGTTGACGAGTATTATCCTTCGTGCGTATCTACAGGCATAAGCAATGAAGTTTCCACTTCTGAAATAAAGAAGATTGAATACTTCACACTTGGCGGAGCCAAGTTAAATGCACCAGCTAAAGGCATAAATATCAGAAAGATAACCTACGAAAACGGAAAGACAAAGACTGATAAAGTTATAAAATAAGATTCGTTTTATTAGACCTTTATGAAAAGAGTGAGGACATTAATGTTGCTCACTCTTTTTTGATAAAGAATATTAACCACATTTTAACATAAAAAGAATTGTCCAATACAAATAAAATCTCTATTTTTGTAAAACATATAACAACATTAATAATTAAAAAAATTATGATTATGAAGAAAATTTTACGCTTATCTTTAATTGCAATACTGTCCCTTATATGCGGAACAGGATTTGCGCAAACTACATTCGACTTTACCGCGTTATATGGCAACGCAACAATTAGCGACATAACAGAAATGCCACAGACTGTAGACGGTATAACTGTTTCATTTGCCAAAGGCAACTCTCAAAATCCTCCTGCATACAATAAAGCCGGAGAAGTACGTCTTTACGGAGGAAAAAGCAATGAAGTTCTTGACGGATGTACAATGACATTCACATCTGCAACAGGCAACATGACAAGCATCACTCTTGAGCATGGCCAAATTGACAAATGGGGTGTCCTCACAGCCAGTGTCGGCACTATAACTGAAGACGCTGACAAAAACATTACATGGACCGGAGATGCTGCCGAAGTTACATTCACAGCTTCACGTGACGCCAACAACTCAAGTGTATCAACTCAGAACCGCTACAAGAATGCCGTAGTAACACTTGCAGGTGGAGTTGCAAAGAAGAACGCAGAACTTAAGTTCAGCGAAGATGAGGTTTCTGTTGAACAGGGAACAGAGTTTACAGCTCCTACATTTACTAAAGCTACAACAGCAGCCGTTACATTTGCATCTGACAATGAAGGCGTTGCTTCTGTAAACAGCGAGGGAACTATCACATTAGGTGGCGAATTAGGAACAGCTGTTATCACAGCCACTTCTGAGGAAAATGATGAATACTATGCAGGCAAGGCTACTTGCACAATCGAAGTGTTCAAATATAACACTTACAAGAAAGTTGCTGCCATAACAAGCGGTAAAGAATATCTTATCGTTGCTCAGCGTGACAATAAGACATACTATGCATATCCGCTTTCTGAAAATTACACATACGGCTACTTGAATTCAGGCTCTATTGATGAACTTACTGACGTTATCAAAATAAAGAGCACATACGATGACAGCTTCGTATTTACAGAGAATGGTTCTGGCTACACAATACAGGACTGCTACGACAGATACATGTATCAGAGCGGAACATACAACTCATTCAATGTAGGTTCTGAACCTAGCGTTTGGACTGTAGAGGCTCAGACTGACGGTACATTCAAGATTGCCAACAACGGATATTTCATCCAGTGGGGTGACGGCACTTATACAACATTCGGTGTATATACAGAAAAGAAGGAAAATACAGTATTGCCTTTCCTCTATCAGCTTGACGAAACAGGCACAAGCATCAGCGGCACAACAGTTGAGAAGTTTGACGCAAATGCTCCTGTTTACAACCTCGCAGGTCAGCGCGTAAGCAAGAACACAAAGGGCATTCTGATTCAGAACGGCAAGAAATTCGTTAACAAATAATCTTAAACAACAGATTATACATCATAAGGGATGCAGCTGTCATGGCTGCATCCCTTTTATTTTAATATATTCAACCGGAATGAAACAGACTGAGAAGTCTATATGAATTACGGCTTGTTACAACACATAAAACTAAATGAAGGGATGTAAAAGTTTTCTAAAATCCGAACCTTTAACGTGCACAGAAAGAGCATCGCGAAAATAAAAGACATCCCATGCCTTAAAATCCTCCAATTTACAGCATATAAGATAAAACATTGGTTATCAGCATCTTATAACATCCAGATATTAATTCACACTGTATAATAAAAGCAAAAGCATACCTTTCAGCGTGTAAAAGGTATGCTTTTATAACATAAAATGACATGTTTTGCAGCGTCAAAAGGCTTGTTTTATAGCCAAAAGTCAATGGTTTTCATCTCAAAACTCACCTTTCAGGCTGCTAAAAGCCATAGATTTTGAATGTTTTTAGGCCAATGACAGCCATCTGAATCGCTATTTCGCGATTTTAAAATGTCATGACTTTTTACTCGATAAAATGTCGTGTTGCCAAACGAGTTTTCTGTTTTATCACTTCACATCCACGCTTATACGCTTCAGATCCTTGTCTGCGCTCGATGTTCCGACCATGATGTCATACCTGCCCGGCACCACTCTCATGGCATTACTCTGAGCATCCCAGCCCTCAAAAGCTTCACGCGGAAAATCTATTTCTACGGTCTTCGTCTCGCCTGCCTTCAGTTCAACACGCGCAAATCCGCGCAATGTTTTCAGCGGTCCTTCTGCATCTGCCGTGTTGCGCATATATGCCTGCACGATTTCTACTCCGTCACGACGGCCGATGTTGCCAACCTTCACCTTTATCTTACCGGTTGAGGCGTCATAAGACGGCTTGCCTACAGCAAATGTCGTATAGCTTAAGCCATATCCAAAGGGGAACAGCGGTTCGCCCTTGAAATAGCGGTAGGTGCGGTTTGACATATTGTAATCGTCAAACGGAGGCAACTGACTGTCGTTCTTATAGAATGTAACAGGAAGCTTGCCGCCGGGATTGTAATCGCCAAACAGAACATCTGCCACAGCCGTACCGCCCTGCTCACCGGGATACCATGCCTGCAGAATTGCATCACATGTTTCGAGTTCTGGTGTAAGCGCAACCGCACTGCCGCTGCAATTGACCAGCACAACCTTCTTGCCTGCATAATGAAGAGCCTTAATAAGTTCGCGCTGAACTAAGGGAAGTTCAATGCTGGTACGGTCGCCATTGTCAAATCCCGGCTCCGTAACCTTAGCCTCCTCACGCTCCAGATTGGGCGATATACCGCCAACGAACACAACAGTGGATGCATCACCAACAGACTTGAGCACACCGGGAACTGTAAGTGTCTGCATTCTTGATACGTCAAAATTCAGCGAAGCACCGTTGCCAAACTGGATATAGTCGAGCTGCACAGAATAGTTGGCGCCGGCCTTAACCTTAATACGGCGCTCATTAAGCCTCACCTCGTTCTTATTATTTCTGTTTACCAAAGTGTCTCCGTTGACAATAAGGCGTATACGTCCGTCATTCAGATATCTCACACACAGCGTCTCAGTCTTGTCAGCCGTAAAGTTTCCGTTGAACCTGACAGAAAAATCTTTCAGCTCCACTCCCGGAGCAAATACGGTGTTGCCGCCGGTGTCAAACTGAGGATGGCTCGAATAATTGCCCTCATAAACAGGCTGTCCGTCCATATCGGTGTTATTCCAGAACTTTGCCGTCATTCCTGCCTTGCCGTCAAGTCCTGTCATGCGTCCAAAAATGCTCTCACTCTCGGTCATTGACGTTATGTCGCATCCCTTGACATATCTTACGCCAGAGCCAAGCTTGTTGCGCATTCCCTCAAGCACCGTGATGGTGTGTGTAGGCTGACCGTAATATATGCCCCACATCATTGTCGAGTCGGCAGCATTAGGTCCCATAACTACAATATCAGAAGCGTCCTTTGCCAACGGCAGAGTGTTGTTCTTGTTATGCAGCAGCACCATCTGCTCGCGTGCCATGTCGAGCGCCAGCTTCTTGTGGGCCTTGCTCGCTATAACACTTTCAGGAATGCGGGTCCACTCAACAAGTGAGTCAGGGTCAAAGTCGCCCAGTTCAAAACGTGCCTCAAGCAGCCGTTCTACACTTGTATTTATCTGTTGCTCCGTTATGGCTCCGGCCTTTACGGCATCAGGCAGAGCCTTATAGCTGTTTCCGCATTCGAGGTCGGTGCCGCTTATAACGGCTTTGGCCGAGGCAGAAGCAGCATCGGGTGAAACTTCATGGCAGCCAGGAGTCCAGAAATCACTGATGGCGCCGCAGTCGCTCACCACAAGCCCCTTGAATCCCCATTCGTCACGAAGAATCTGCCTAAGCAGCCTGTTGCTGCCACAGCATGGCTCTCCCTCAAAACGCTGATATGCACACATAACTTCCTTAACGCCTCCCTTCTGTACAAGCGCCTTGAAGGCCGGCAAATAAGTCTCCCACAAATCACGTGGCGACAGGTTTTCGATGTCGAAATGATGGCGCGTTTTCTCAGGACCGCTATGCACGGCAAAATGCTTTGCGCAGGCATAAAGCTTCATATACTTATGTCCGGCCGGTCCTTGCAGGCCACGCACCACGGCAAGTCCCATGCGCGCGTTCATATATGGGTCCTCACCATAAGTTTCCTGCCCGCGTCCCCATCTCGGATCACGGAAAATGTTTACGTTTGGAGTCCAGAACGAAAGGCCCTGATAACGGCCCACGCTACCCTTCTTTCTCTGTGCCGTATTCTTTGCACGTGCCTCATCGCTCACCGCCGTATATATACGCTCGAGCAACACATCGTCGAAAGACGCAGCCATTCCGATACATGAGGGGAACACCGTGCAATAGCCGTTGCGTCCGACGCCATGAAGGGCTTCGCTCCACCATGCAAAGCCGGGTATGCCTAATCGGGGGATTGCCTCTGACTGATCGAGCATCAGCTTGGCTTTCTCCTCAAGCGTCAACCTTGAACATAAATCAGCAGCACGTTCCTTTGCGGAAAGATTAGGATTCTGGTAAGGAAGAGTCTGAGCACCAGAAACAACAGAACAAAAGACAGCCGCTACAACAAATAGATTTCGCTTTTTCATCGTTTTCTTGGTATTATAGATTTTAAACAGTTTACAAGAACTCAAAAAGACTTTAAATAAAGTCACGATTTATCACATATGCAAAGATACTTAAAACCAAAGAAAAGTAAAAATATCACAAAATGTTTTTTATATGGTTCATCTGTTTATATACAAAACAAAATGTAAATGAACCAAAACAGGGAACAAAGCCTAATAAACAGACTTCAGGTCAGTCATCAAAATCAAGCCAAAATGGTGCTTTATATTGAACGGATTATTGTCTGCTAATCCAAAATCAGTCTTAATAATTCAGACAAAAAAGAAAATAAGAACTTCCTACAAACGCTTTTTAAAACAAAAAGGCAGAAGTCATTGTGATAATGACTTCTGCCTTAATAATTATTTTATCTGCTGTTTAAACGTTCTATTTAACAACAAACTTCTTGCCGTTACGGATATATATTCCGGGCTGCAATGAACCTTTCATTTCTACACCCTGCAGATTATATATCTTTCCTGCATTCTTTTCATCAGTATTGATTTCAGAGATGCCGGTTGGAGTTGTTGTTGTGAGAGAAAGTTTCCATACACACTGCTTGCCGGCTGCCTTAAACGTAAGTGTGCCTTCGGCAGGTGAAACAAGTTCTATATCATAAGACTTATACACCGGAGTTGTGCCTATTTTTGCCGGGAACACATAGTCAGTCTCTGAATATTCCATGCCGTTAAGCTCTGCGAGATAGCTGTCGCCGTCAGCATAGTTGTCGTATCCATAGATGCCTACTTTTGTAACCTTCTTGCCTGAAGGAATGTTCACTGTAAACTGCACTCCGCTTGAATACTTGACACAGCCCTGCTCGCCTTTCGAATAGCCTTTACCGCCATCATTAGAAATGCTGAAACCATTGTTGAAAATCCATAAAGCAGAATTTCCAGAATCAGAATTAAGATATGTATCTGATGAAAGTTCATAAACAACAGTATCACCATCTGACGGGTCGTTGTCATCATCATAAATCTGATTGCCGCTAAGAAGCGTTCCGCCTTCATTGCCAGCCTCCATTATCTCGGCAACAATACTGTTCATGTATCTCTCAAGATTTGAATATCCGTCAGCTCCTATGGTCTTTCCGTCACTGGCATTATTCTTGTCAAGTCCGTTTGCGTCTTCCCATGCATCAGGCATACCGTCGCCATCGGTATCTAACGGAGCTGCCTCCGATTTCAGTTCAGGCCATGCGCTCCAATCATCTCCTGCATCAGGGAAAGCCTGCTTCAAGTCGTCCTGGCTGTCAATAATGCCCGGCAACTTGCTTGTTGCACTTGATGTACCTGTGCATGACGCACCGCCATTACGCGTATCGTTTACAACTAGTTCGTCAACCCAGTCTCTGTGCAGTGACGCACCTGCATAGGCAAGCACCCTGTCATAAGCCATCTCAGCCGAATGTGTTGTTACGGCCTCAAACGTCAATGGTTCTGACATGCGCATCGTGTCGCGGGTCTCCTGTGTGAACGTATTGTCATTGCCACTGTTGCTTATCTGATTGTAAATACCGTATGTCCAGTTGTCATTAGTAACATCAGAATATTTTGGATTTACATTTCCGTCTACATAAAAGTCGCCCCAGACGTGCCACATTACATCCCATTCATTAGGTTTGTCTGTATCGTGATCTGTGTATTCAGAAGTACGGATGCCGATTCCTGCTATCCTCTTCTGCATATCAGTCTTCCTTGTATTTGTAGCAGGTCCTGGCTTATAATAATTGTTCACAATGTTAACATTCATGCCTTCACCGCCGTAACATCCATTTCCGGCCCAGTTGTATATAACATTGTTGCGCATATCCATACGCTCGTCTGTCTGTGTATCAGGGCGCGGGCCAAGGCGTGGAGCACGTGACTCATGGTGAGCAAGAAGATTGTGGTGATAAGTTGCGCCAGAACCACCCCAGTTACCGCCATATCCATGAGCACCCTTTGAATGGCCTGACTCACGAAGACTCTGCGCAGCAATACACCACTGAACTGTTGTGTTCTCGCTTCCGTATACAGACAAGCACTCATCTATGCTCCAGCTTACAGAACAATGGTCGACAATTATATTCTTGTTGTCAGTACCTCCAAGACCATCGCCTTCATGGTCATCTACATATTTGTTTCCAAGTCGGAAACGCAAAAAACGCATAATAACATTATCCGTAGCTATTACAAAGGGATGATCAGCAATGCATATACCGTCACCAGGAGCTGTCTGTCCGGCAATCGTCACGTTACCGTTACGCAGTTTGAGTTCACTCTTCAAATGTATTGTGCCAGACACATCAAAAACGATGGTCCTAATTCCACTACGTTCGCACGCCCAACGAAATGATCCTGTACCGCTGTCATTAAGATTGGTTACATGGTATACAGCACCACCTCGTCCACCTGTGGTATAACGTCCAAAACCTTCAGCACCTGGAAAGGCTATCGGCTTATCCTGCGAGTATGCTGTCTGAAAAGAAGACAAGCACAACAATAATGATAATACCTTAAAAATAAAACTTGTTTTATACATAAAATGTAAACAACGAAAAATAGTTTCTTTATTATTAAAACAACGAACTGATAAAGCCCGTGAGATGAGTAAAAAATTTATCTATAATATTATACCCAACTATGCTAATAAACGAAAATCAAAGAGGAGCAGAAAAGCCCTGCCCCTCTTTGATTTTATGAATGATTATTCTGCTGCGGGCCACCATCTTGGGTCACCAGCACCTGAATTATCTAATGTTCCTGAAATGAAGTGGAAGTCTGCATTTGCCGGATCAACAAACAACTTATCTGATGTGTAATCAAGAATTGTTATGTTGGGGAAGCCCTTAGACTTATAGAAGTCGCTTGCGCAATATGAGTTCACAACTTCAGGTTCAATCTTTGCTCTGATGTTCTTGTTTGTTGCCTCATCCGGAGTCTTACCGAATACGCAATTAAATACAGAGAACGTCTCAGGACCATAGGTCTTATCGTTGAAATCGATAAAGTACTGACCGCTACCGTTGTTGTTATAGAAAGTACAATACTCCATGTAGATTGAGTTCATGTTCACTTTCTCACTATAGATAAAGGTCTTACCCGTAACACAGATATTCCAGAAAGTGCTGTTTGTCATCTTAATGTTGTTAACATATACAGCCTGGTTTCCATTGTCATCAACATGTATGAATGAATATCCTGCGCCAAGATCATGCATCAAGCAGTTATCAATAACCAGATTGTTGATAACCTTAGCCTCGCTGCCCTGCAGGCGGAAGAAAGTATTCTTCATACCAGAAACTTCACAGTCAGTGAATTCAATCTTGTCTACAGTACAAGCCTTGCTCTGGTTAATCAGATAGTTAGCACCAGAACCGTCATCAACAATCTTCAGATGCTGGAATGTTATGAAGTTATGTGAACCAGCGATGTCAATGCTCTTCAGCAGACGCAATACAGGTGTTTCACCACCACCACGGCCAAAGAAGTTAACAGACATTCCGTCAGGAACTGTAAGTGCACCCGGATCGCTCTGAGTATCATCACCAATAACCTCAATTGTCTTGTCTGCCGGGAATACAATTGTAACGCTTACATTACCAGAACCTGTTGCAGCCTGAGCTTTTGCCAGGATTTCATCCATAAGAGCCTGGTTGAATCTTTCAATGTCAGCATCAAGATACTCTGTATAACTTGCAGCAGGAGGTGCAGCAGAAGTTGTAACAGTCTGTGTACCACGCTTAGCCTCACCATTATATATTATAAAGGTGTAAGTTGTCAGAGGAGTCAGACCTGTAAACGTATGAGTTTGCTCTGCCTTATCTGTTTCAGTCAACACATAGTCAGTTGTGTCTGTGCCCTGAACAACCAGGATGTTTGTTACAGAATCAGCCGGTGCATTCCAGCGTAATGTAACCTCAGAATCTGTATAGTCATCAGCCAGCACCTCATCAAAAATCTGCTCTGCCTGAGTTTTAAAAGATTCACCGTCTTTATAATAAACCCACTTAGACTCTGCCTTTGTATCAGACATTGTCTTTATTCGCATATAATACTTAGAGTCACCGTCAAGACCTGTCAGAACAACAGGAGACTTTCTGATTTCCTTGTTCAGTCCAAAAACTTTGGCACGCTCACCGCCCATTGCGATTTCGTCATACAAAGAGTCTTTGCTGACCTCGATAACAAAATATAAAGAGTCCTTTGTGGCAGACATTGCCGAGAAAGTAACAGTTGCAGTTGTTGCAGTTGTTTCAACAGTAATGTCGTCCTCTCCAACTCCAAACAATCTGTCAAAAGCACTGTCCAAGCCCCAGTCGTTTCCGTCTGTACAAGAAACCACAGAGAGACCTAAAAACATTATCAGTATTGAACTGAAAAATTTATTAATAGTTTTCATCCTTTTTTAATTTACTGTAAATTAATAACCGTATGAGTTACTTAAGTATCCCTGTGAGTCAGAGATTGTTGTCAAACTTATAGGCATCAAATAACGATTCTTAACTGCAACACCTGCATCCATCGAATTTACATCATTGCCAACAAGTCCGCTACATATAGAAGGAAGGTTTGTATTTACCTGAGTATCTGTTCCTGATTCAAGATCAGCCTTTCCGAACCAGTCGCAGCTGTCTTGATAATCTGCCTCATTAACTTCCTCGACAGGTGTATACCATGTCACAGAAGAGAAATCGATACGACTCTTTGAGTCATCTGTATAGTTGAAGAACACTTTTTCAGGATATGTTCCATCAGCAAGCTGACGCAGATATGTCTGCTTAAACTCATAAATCTTCTGAACAAGCAGGTTCCAACGAATCAGATCATATTTGCGGAAACCTTCACCTGCAAACTCCCATGCATTCTCCTGTACGATACCATCGTTGAAGAATCCTTCCTTATCTGACGGCAGAGAAGCCACATAAGCCTGAGCTTCAGCCTTATGCTCGTCATCGTAAGCACGCTCGTGTACGAGAGCCAAAGCCTGACGGGCTGTCAAGCCAGCATTATCAGGATATGTTGCATCAGGACCTCCAGCCAATTCGTTCATACACTCTGCATAGAAAAGCAGTACATTAGAATAACGCATCTTAACAGGATTGATACCAGTCATGTGCTTTGAGTCAATCTTCTGGTTGTCAGAAAGCCATGTTTCAGACATCCATCTCGGATTCCATTTTCCTACATAAAGTCCAAATGGAGCATTCTTAAGCATCTTTTCAACAGCCTGCTCAGCTCTATTGTCGCTACCGCTTGTAGTAGTGATTTCGTAAGGAGCAACAGTTACGTCACGGCGTGTATCGTTCTGCTTATAAGAATAGAAGAAAGGAGCTGTCAACTTAACTTTACCGCTAGAGTTACCATTACCAAATGTAGCATTATCCTTTGTAATACGCACACCAATTGTATAACCAAGCTCACTTGTAACGTTATACTTCATAGGTATCTCGAACAAGTTCTCCTGATATGTCAAATCCAATGTCTGCTGATTGATAAGATACCACTCATTCTCGAACGAAGGATTCAACTGGTGCTTGCCAGATACGATAACGGCTGTAAGATGCTTCAATGCCTTCTCATAAAGAGCCTTGCGCTCCTCTGCACCAGGACGCTGTGTCGGATACACAGGATCTGAATAACTTGCTGTCTCATATCCGTCTTTAGCCTTCTCACGTATAGCATAACCTGCACGTGTCATAGCTATCTGTGCCAACAAGGCGTGAGCATAGCCCTTTGTTACATGCTCTGTGGTATATCCGTTCTCACCAGCCCAAGGCAAAAGTTTTGTAGCTTCCTCAAGGTCTACCATCAATGTGTCCATAATAACATCGCGGTCAGTCTTGGCCATGAACGCATTGCTCAAATCAGGCTGAGATGTTTCAAGTTTCATAGGAATATCACCCCAGTAACGCAACATGTCAAAATATACCATAGCTCTGATAGTCAAAGCTTCACCGAGATAACGGCCCATTTCCTGGTATGAATCATTGCCTTCAACAAAAAGTGGGCTTTGGCGAATGCCTTCAATAATATCATTAGCATCCTCAATGATTCCATACATTGCTGTCCACTCATCAGTAAGAGTGCTCCATCCTGTAGAAACATTATAGTTTCCGGCACCACGGTTACCTGCTTCATAAGCACCATTTCCGAGACCGTCTACAAGCTCGATATCACTGTTTATATTGGTTGTAATACTCCAATCCTGTGAATAAGTACGGTCTTGGCCCATACCACCATAAAGTTTATTCACACGCAAACTTGTGTAATATGTTGAGTTATACACAGTTGTTTGATTCATTTCCGAAGGAGAATTCTGATCCAGGAAATCAGAACAAGATGAAAGTCCCAAAATTCCCGCAGAAAGAATCATCATTGAAAATATCTTTTTCATAATTTCTATATTCTTAAAATTTAGAATGTTACGTTAATACCTCCTACAAATGTACGGCTCTTAGGATATGCCGCATAATCTATACCAGGACACATAGGAGTCTTCTTACTGCTTGTATCAACTTCAGGATCATAGCCATCATATCCTGTGATACAGAAGAGGTTATAACCTGTGAAATAGAGTCTGATATTCTCAATATTCATAGCCTTAACCCACTTCTTAGGAAGTGTATATCCTACTGTAATATTCTGTACGCGCAAGAATGAAGCATCCTCAACTGCATAATCAATAAGGTACATCTTTGAAACACCTGCAGGGTTATACATAACCTTACCCTGGTTGATTTCGTTCAGACGTCCCATAACAGCCTCAGCGCTACCATAAGCAGCAATTGTATTTGTTGAAGGACGGCCTAAGTTAAGACCTGTCTCAGGGTCAATCCATGTATAACGGTTCTCAAGATTAAAATCTGCGACTAAATTATTTCTTTTAACCGAACCTGCATAGAAAGAGTTTGCAAGTTTTGTACCGTTAACCAACTTGTTGCCAAGAGAATAGTTGAAGAATACGTTGAAGTCAAAGTTACCTATGCGACCGTCAAATCCGAAACCACCTGTTGTTGGAGCAACAGTATTGCCAAGACGCTGCTTTATAGGATTACCATTTTCGTCAACCTGCACTTTAAGAACGCCGGGATATAGACCGCCAAAGTAAGTATAGCTGTTGTCTTTCAGTCCTTCACGCAAAGACCATGTTCCATTTGCATTCAACTCGAGGTCACCTGTGCCTGTGGCAGGATCATAAACGGTATAGTAACCATTTGTCTTGTATCCCCAAAGTTCTCCCAGACGACCACCGGCAACAACACGGAAGTCCTCATACTGCTCAAGAGTCTTACCACTCCAACTTGAGCTCTGCCATGGGCTGCCGCTGTTAAGTTCTTCAATCTTGTTGCGGTTGTAAGAAATATTGAAATTAAAGTTCAATCCAAAGTTCTTCTTGTCAACAAGTACAGCGTTGATAGCAAGTTCAACACCCTTGTTTGATGTCTTACCAAAGTTCTGGAACTGAGTTTCATATCCTGTGCTTGAAGGAATTACTGTTTCCATAAGCAGATCCTTTGTTGTATTCCAGTAGAAATCCAAAGTACCGCTGATTCTGTTATTCCAGAAACCGAAGTCAATACCCAAGTTACGTGTTATGGTTGTTTCCCATTTCAAGTCAGGATTATAAAGATATTTACCATGCTCAAGCATTGAACCTGTAACGCCGTTGAACTCGGGAGCCTTTGATGTATTAGAAGCCATTGAATATAAGGGCTCGAGCAATCCTGAATTAATACGGTTGTTACCTGCTGTACCAAAGCTCAGACGAAGCTTCAAGTTAGAGAGCCAGTCAGATGCACCCTTCATGAAGTTCTCTTCTGACATACGCCATGCCAATGCAAGTGAAGGGAACCAGCCCCAACGGTTATTCTTGCCAAACTTACTTGAACCGTCAGCACGGAGAGTGAATGTTGCAAGATATTTGTCTGCCATTGTATAATTAATACGGCCGAAGTATGAAAGGATGTTTTCCTGTGCCTCAATATCGCCTTCGTTTGGAAGAGCTGTACCTGCTGCTGTGTTTGCAAGAACCTCATCGATTGTCATTTCCTCTGGGAATGCAACAGAAACATTTGTACGTGTAATATCACGTGAACTGCTCCACTCCTGACCGATCATTACGTTAATATGATCACGGCCACCGAACAATTTTTTGTTATCGTAAGTAACAGTGTTAGCATTGCGCCAGTTCTTATTCTCCAGTCTTACAAACATAGCCTGCGGCTGTCCGTTATATCCATATTTAGAGTTTGTAACGGCTCTTGCACCCCAAACCTGGTCTGTATCATTATATTTCCAGCCGTAACCGAATTCAGTACGGAATGTAATGTTCTTAAAAGGTTTCCAGTTCAAACCTACATTATAGTTCTGAGAGAAACGCTCCTGATACTTATATGTATCGCTGATACGCTCTACCGGATTGCGTCGTGGATTAGAGTTGTTTTCGCTGTCATCATCAACAGAAATCAAAGGATTTACTGGTTCATATTTTACCGAATTAGCTACAGCAGAGTTTGCAGCATTGCTTTCGTTGGTGTCAGCACCACCATTAAGACCTTTGAGCTTTGTGAAAGCCATACGGCCGTTGAAGTCAAGAGTCAACCATTCGTTAAGTGTAGCATTGATTTTTGCGTTAACGTTGTTCTTTGCATAACCAGAACCGAGCATGATGCTCTTTTCATCGTTGTGAGAGAAACCTACGTTATACTTGATTTCTTTTGAACCGCCGCTAACATTAACATTGTATTGTTTCTGCAAACCAGTACGTCCGAAAAGTTCATCCTGATAGTCACGTCCTTCAACAGACTTCCATATTTCGAGGTCATCATAGTTTCCATATTGCTCATTACCAAGTTCATACTGATAATATGCAAAGTTGTATGGATCCATTGTCTTGATAAGCTTAGTTACCTTTTTCCATCCTAGAGATGCATTGAAGTTAACCTGAGTCTTACCTTCTTTTCCGCTCTTTGTTGTAACGATGATTACACCGTTTGCACCACGCGCACCATAAATAGCAGTAGACGAAGCATCCTTCAATACGTCGATGCTCTGAATTTCGCTGGGTGCGATGTCGCTGATGCTCTCAACAGGGAAGCCGTCTACTATATAAAGAGGTGAGTTGTCCTGAGACAAAGAACCTCCACCACGCACACGAATCTTGATGTCGGCGTCAGGAGAACCTTCTGTTGTTGTGATGTTAACACCGGCCATTTTACCTGTCATAGCCTCACTTACGCTTGAAACAGGAATGTTTGCGATGTCTTCAGCACTAACTGATGCAACAGAACCAGTCAAGTCTCTTTTCTTAACTGTACCATAACCGATAACGACAACGTCATCAAGATTTGTTGCCTCATCTTCAAGTACAACGTTGATGTTTGATTTTCCGGCAGCATTTACAGTCTTAGCCTTCATACCGATGTATGAAAACTGCAACTGTCCGTCGCCGGTTGTTTTAATAGAGAAATTTCCGTCAAGATCTGTCACGGCGACATTCTTGGTACCTTTCTCCTGGACAGTCACACCGATGATCGGCTCACCGTTGGTGTCCTTCACATTACCTTTAACTGTTTGTGCAGAAAGACCGCTCACCACAAAAGTGAAAAGCACTAAAAGCACAATTCGAAAAGTTTTCAAATTACCAGACATAAATGTTATTAATTTAATTAAAAATAAAAAATATAAATTCATCTTACGACAAAACCACCATAAAGGGCGCAATTATGGCGTGTCCAAAACAGCCAAGCGCCGGACCCTTACGTACTCTATATCGCATAATAAAGGCTCATCAAACAAACATTTACATTGTTATTACCTTGTTTTTTGATATTAGTTTTTATAAGTTTGATAGTTTTGCCTGCAAAGATACGAAAAAAATACATTCCACAAAACAAAATCATTATTTTATACATAAAAAATTTAAATATATAAAACCCATAATTTTATTAACATATATAAATCTTCATGAATACAACTACAACAAAAGATTGTTAATTAGGATGTAGGTAAAAAGGATGTGAAAGTATTAACTTTTCGTATGCTCAAATAATCAACAGATAAAAAGCGACGGACAAAAGGAACAAAATAAATGCAGCATAAAAATACAATGACAGACAGAGACTAATGCATACAAACATTCTAAAATAAAAATGGTGGATACACATTTAAGCGCATCCACCATTACGTCTAAAAGCCCTTAATAACTATCTAATAATTTTGGTTGCTATCTGCTTACCGTCTTTCAACGTTTCTACTTTAATAACAATACCTTTATAAGAGCTGCCAACACGGGCACCCTGCACATTGTAATATGATGTGCGGACAACATCACCACCGGCTACAACAGAATCAGATATACCTGTAGCTGTTGTTGAACCCGGGCCGAAACCTCCACACTCATTAGCAGCACGTACAGAATACTCAGAAGCATTTCCTTCTGTGATGTCATAAGAAGCTGATGTTGTCATTCCGACGAACTCACCATTTCTGAACACTGCATAAGCCAAAGCTCCATCAACTGCATTCCATGTAAGTTTGTTTCCGTCAGCCTTCAGCACGTCCATGCTCTTCTGAGCCGTGTATGTTGCCGGATACCAGTTCCATGATTTAGAGATAGTCTCGAGTGAGTATTCTTCAGCCTGTTCAGCTGTAAGTATTGTTTCATAAGTATTGCTCTTGCTGTCCTTTGTAAATGTACAAACAAGTGAAGCTGGCGAAATAACCTTTCCGCTCTGATCCATAGTGTTATACTCTACAAATTTATCTGCAGGCACGTTCATTCCACCGAGAGTCCATCTGTTTTCGTTAAGACGCTCAGGCTGCAGCAGAGTTGTATTTATGTAAGCACAGCGCGGGGTGTTGTTCCATGCACGGCCGTAGTTAAACTTCTCTGCCTTGCTGTCAATTGTACAACCGCTGAATACATAACCAAACTTGTTTCCCTCTGATGAATTTGTAGAAGGAGCTGTAAGTGTACATTCACCTGAGCCGTCGGCATTGCGGGGTTCTACAGTAAGTGTACAGTTGTTAAAGAACACATCACCCTCACCGCAGATAAAGTCTACTGTTCCGTGAATGTCAGAATTCTCGAAATAGAAGTTTGAGTTGCTGTTTGAATAATATGTGTCCTGATAAGAAAGCATACGTACATTCTTGCAGACAGTGTGCTTACCCTTGTCCTGGATAACAACGGCACGGCCGGCAAATCCGGGTTTGTAGTAGTCGTAAGCATTCTTCAGGGTAAGATCCTGCAGATAAGTATTTTCACCTGTAATGAGGAATGTTGCAGAAACTCCGATACCTTCCTGCTCAGCCTCGTTTACGATTATTGTGTTATCCATGCTCTGACCGATTACAGAGATGTTGTTTCCTGATATAGGTGTAAGCACGGCGTTGCCGAGATCATAAGTTCCGTCCGGCACGAACACATAGGTACGCTTGTCTGAAGAAGAAGCAGCGTTTGCGATTTCAAGAGTTGTAAGGAAGTTACCGCCGTCGTTTGGTTTAACTACATAATAGCCCTGCTCGTTCATCTCAATAGGAGAATCTTCAACATTTGCTATCACGAGTTTGTGCAGATAAATTTCATTGCTTGACTTAAGAGTGACAGTTCCTGCCTGACCTTTATATTCGAGCATAACGCTCTTGCCGTCTGTTGAATCATATCCGGGAGCAGTAGCAACCTCATTGCCTTCTGCATCATAGAGAGTGAGTGTAGCATCCTGCTTGCTGTAACGGCACAGTGTTGCAATAATATAAGCATGACCGCCGACCAACAAGTCTATCTTGCCGTTTGACTCGAGTGTCCATCCGTGTGCTGTATCGTGGAACTGGGCCTTCTCAGCGTTAAACGCCTCATGGTCTTCATCATAGAAATATTCGTCAGTGAGATTGAATGTATAGCGTGCAGATGTGCTTTCTGTCTCTATTTCTGTAACACCTGCATAAAGATTAAGGTCAGAAGTAACGACATCATCTACAGTAAACTTACGTCCACCATCTGCCTCTGCAAACCAGCCGCGGAATTTCTTTCCTTCAGCAACAGTAACACCTTCATCATCTCTCAATGTAGCGATGCTTGCATCTTTCTCCACTTTCTGTGAATTTTCCAGCACGCTTCCATCTATATTATAATAGGTAAGGGTGAAGTAAGGCTTGTGAACGAAAGTAATCTTATATGTCATAACGTCCTCATTGGCCTTTACCTTTATTGTAACGACAGATGTTTCGCCGACAGTTTCGTATGTAACGTCACCGTCAACCTCACCATTGTCGCAAGTTATATCTGTTACAGGATTCTCCAAAGACGGCAGTGGAGTTGCATTGGGCACCTCGATAGTTGTAGTCAGCACGCCGGCAGATGTCTCTTCGAAGATATCCGCTGCATGGTATGTCTCGTTATTGTAAGAGAAAGTTCCGAGAGACGGAGTAAGCGACATGTCTACATTACCATAAATGTCAAGCTGCAGAAGATATGCATTCTGATTGGTTGTGATATTAGTAAACTTCAGCTGACAGTTTGTTCTGTTGACATCACATGTAACTTCACAGCCGGCAGCCGGATTAGCCACACTTTCCGACAGGATAACCCAGTCGGCATCGCCGTCACCTTTAGCCCAAAGTTTCCAGCCACGATTTCCGCCTGTGGCACCATGTATAAAGTGAACCTTTGTTACAGAAGCAAGTTTTGAAGTAATAATATAAGGATTGTCACTCTTTGCGGCCATCAGCATACCGCCAGTCCAATCAGGAAATTTACCAACATTAAAGTTGCTTGCGCCAATCTGTGTATTGAAGATTGAGAATGAAATCTCCTCATGGCTGTATTTGGTATTCCACTTTACAACTGTTTCTTCTTCTTTGGCAGCGGTCTCATAATCTCCCCATTCAGAAAAATTGGTAGAATACAATTCCTTTTCCTGAATGTTTGAGATGAATTTAACCTGAACACTATAAAGATAAGAACCTCCGGTTGCTATTACCTCAACATAGCCTTTCTCCAGATCCTTACTTTTAACATTATAAGTTGTTACATCTGACGTTGCAGCAACTCCGCCCACAGTAAACTTATACTGACCGGGATAAGACTTCACTGTAACAACATCGTTTACAGACTTTACAGGAACCTGCAGGATTGTTCCCTGATTAAACTGTGCATAATTGTTTTTCTCTGCGTTCAATTTGCCGTTTGTGGCGTCTACATGCAGCACAACACCATCAACGTTAGATTTCAGGTCGCCAGTCTTGCCTTCAAAATTCGTACTGGCACAAATGCCTAAAGGACTGTTATGCTCCCAGTCCCACAACGCAGTAACATCATTCTGTGCCTTAGCTACGATTGCAAACAGCGCAAAAAGGCACATGAGGGTCACTTTTTGTAACGATTTTCTCATATTTAAATTAGGTTAGTTAATATATTTTAGTAAATTATTTTTCAATACTTATATAAAGTTCGTTTGTTGCGTGCAAAGATATGAATAAAAAACAAATATACGATAAAAATTGATAAAAATATGGCGACAACTTCATCTTTAATGAAAATGCTGATTAAAACCATTAACTCAAAAACATGCCAAAAGATAAAATATTTTCGATTTTTATCCCTTAAAAAGCATCTTATTAAAATAAATTATTATCTTTGCAGCGAAACAACAAGCTACGTGGAATAGAATAAAATATTATATCTTTTTTACAAATCAAATTATTAACTAAAAAATTAAGTCTTATGAAAAAAATTTTTACTCTTGTAGCAGCTGCTATGATGGCTGTATGTGCTAATGCGCAAGGAACTTACGCTGTACCTGACGATGGTTCAACACCTGAAGACAACATGGTGATAACAGACGTTGAGAACATCACTGTCACACTCGGAACCGGATTCAAGGAGAACAAAAGCAACACTAACCTTCCTGAATTTGTTGCCTACACACAAGGAAACAGCAATGCTGCTTTCGGAGAAGATGGTATAATTCCTGTTTCTGGAACATACTATGAATTCAAGCCTGCAGTAGACGGCTCACTGAAAGTTGGTGCCGTTATCGGTAACGGTAAAGAGTTCCGTGCAGTATGCGACGGCGCATATATGACACCCGGAACAGACTTCACTCTGGTTAACAAAGACGGCGAAACTGTTGAACTTGCAGAGGACAACACTCTCGCAGAGAAATTCTACGGATATGTAAACTTCGACGTTAAGGCAAACAGCACTTACTATCTTTACATGAAAGGTTCTAAGATGAGTTTCTACGGCTTCATCTTCTCAACAGGCGGATCTACTGGCATCTACGACATAACAAAAGACAACGTTGACGCCAACGCTCCTGTATACAACCTTGCCGGTCAGCGTGTAAGCAAAGAAACAAAAGGCATCCTTATCCAGAACGGCAAAAAATTCATCAATAAGTAAATAATATAGTTTACGTTATAATAAATGAAAGGGACAAAGCTCAAAACGACTTTGTCCCTTTTTATTTACACGATCAATAATCCTCCAGTATCTTTTCAAGACGCTTGCGTCTCTTTTCGTGCTTATGCCCCTTAAAATCAAAGAGCTTGAACATATCAAACGAGAACAAGCCCGACGGGGCCTTAAACTGTTTTGCATATTTAGACACCTCACCCTTTTTGATGCACACTATAGGTGCCTTTGCCGTAATGACAACCTCATCGAGCCGGTTGAGTTTGGGCATAAGCCATATTGTGTCACAAAGTTCCTTCCGGCTGTATGCCCTGCTTTCATAACTTACATGTGAAAAAGTGACGCCGTTACACGGCTGACTGATTACAAACCGTCCTCTTGAATCTGTAATCACGGTTCCTTTCGGATTGATATACACTCTTACACCGGCTATCTGACGTTTGGTCTCCATATCGAAGACCACACCTGTTATTTGTGCACTGCCATCAATGCATATCAACAATAACACGAGACAGCCAAAAAGTCTGACAAGAAACATACATCCAATATTTAACCTCAAAAGGAATTCATGCAAATATAAGAATTTTATAGGCTCGAAATAACATGGCAGACGGCCAATTATAAAACTTTCACGTAGTTTTAAGCCCATTAAGACCATGAACAAGATGAGGTTATTCAACATGCATATATCCATATAAAGGAATATTCAATATAACAAATCAGCCAGACTATCTATCCGGATAAAAGCATCTGTTTGAGAACTATTTTCACAATTTAAACCCGCAGCAGAAAAATAGCATAAAAACTGTAACCATTTCAACCACTAAAGATTACAGATAAGGTGTTTACACATAGTCACACAACAATTCTCTAAGCAACCAGCATCCATTTACTTTCAAACTGTTAATGGCCGGTTTATGCATCGTAACTCGGCCACTTTTTAACCGTAAATGGCCGAGTTTTTATGTAAAACTCAATCGTTTATTTTGATATTTTACAGTGTATCTAATTTTGTTTGCTATATATTGCAGTGTACAAGATTTAGTTGACTGTTCTCCGTGTTAAAACTATATTTATTTCCAAATCTTTTTTAAATCCAAATCAGGGTGTCACTGCCTTTATTAAAGTTCATCTTTGGTTGTAGTTTGTCATGCGCATAAAGTTATAACACTTCATCGTGTAAAGCTCACAGCCATCACCATTTTTATGGCATGATGACAGACTTATATAATAAACAAAGAAAATCGGACCGAAAGGTAATTAAACATCTTATTATATAATTAAAAGCATACCTCTCCTTCAACAAAGAGAAATATGCTTTTAATCGCCAAGAACGGACAGTAAAAAATATTATAAAACGTCCATGAATCATTAAGATGTTTTATAGCGGAGAATGCTGCTCCGTAAACATCTTCAAATTATAATGCTAACTTAAATATCTTTCTCATGCCGGCAGAAGATGTATGCCCAAACAAATACGGGACAAGATAAACATTCTCCTTTTTGCCAGATGCATCTTCCGCTCATTTGCGGCATATCTAAAGTTCTGTCCGCCGACATCTATTACATCTCAGTTTGTTGATTTATGCGTTCACAATGTAGCCTGCTACTTTATGATAATCTTGCAGCTCTCGCTTTTTTCTTTAGCATAGATAGTTACTACATAAAGGCCTTTAACCGGAACATACAATGAACCTCCGTCAATAATTTTGTCTGCTATTGTTTTCCCGCTGAGATCTGTTACCACAATTCTGTAAGCGCCTTCTACAGAAGCTGAGACATTATGGCCTGACACAACAAGCCCGATTTTGTCTTCCTGCAAGACTGAGCCTACAGATACAGTACTTTCATCTTGCCAGCTTAGTAGCGGAAATCCATTATTAATGCCGTTTGCGTCTTTCTTCCATGCATTTTGTCCGTTGTCAAGCGCATACAGGAAATCATCGCTCTTCATCTCGTCTGCCGTCTTCTTGACAACAGCACTATTATCATCAGCGGCTCCTTCTTCTGTTTCAAGATAATAGCAATTTTCTATTACAACACCGTCTTCTGTAGTGCCTACAACAGCATTGCCAGTAAAATCGCTTAATATCTCTCCACAGTTATAGCAGTTTCTCAATGTACCGTCTACCAGGAAGCCGACAAGTCCGCCTGCAAAAAATCCGGTAAAGACTATATTGCCCCTGTTATAACAATTTTCGATTACTCCTCCACGGTCTACATATCCTGCAATGCCGCCTAAGTCTGTACTGCCCGCTATATCAGCGTCATTGATGCAGCCTGACACCGTGCCGCCATACATTGTGCCGACGATTCCACCCTGCCCCAGGCCCTGGGTTATTGCTATAGATGCCCTGTTTACGCAGTTCTCAATCCTGCCGCCAGTCATTGCTCCAACAACAGCACCAGAGCCGTCGGTGCCTTCAACAACCGAATTTTTGCCTATTGTAAGATTCTTCACTACGGCATTTTTTGATATACAGGCAAAGAGTCCTGTGCCGCCTACGCTGTTTTGGGCGTCTATAAAATATATGTGCACGTTGTCCACGGTTTTACCGTTGCCGTCAAAAACGCCTAAAAAATATTTTGACTCGTCAATCATCTGACCCGGATTTTCCAGATCAGCATACTCGTTAAAGAAGCCTATAGGCGAAAACTTGTGCAGTCCGCCTCCCATGTCAAGACTGTTTACAAGTTTAAAGAACACACCCTCATAAGTTTCTCCGGCAGTAACAGTCTCTGACAGATAAGCCAGATTTTCTCCTGTCTCAATGAGATACGGGTCTGCTTCGGTTCCGCTTCCTTTTGTCCAAGCCTTTGCAGTACCGTCCCACACCTGTGCATTTGCAACCATAAATGCAAACAAACTCAAAATCGTAAAAATGATTTTACTCATAAATCTAATTAAGTAAACTTGTATACATCCGTAATTTGTGCAAAACTAATTATATTTTTGCATAAACAAAACATTCTGTATTAATTTTATACCATATTGCATATAATGAAGTATGCAAAAAGTAAATTATGAGCACAAAGTATGACGGATAGAGGAAAAATGGAAATATTATATCAACTGATAAAATAATGTTTTCAGCAGTTGGGACAGCATAAATGTCATATAAATTTAAAATAAATTCATCCAGTCATGCAATATTTTAAGATTATTAGGGTTTTATAAGAAGTAATCGCACTAACGAAATCTTATGAACATCTACATATTATGCATTATCGGGGTATTCATCATCAGTGCCATATGCGGTTTTTTGTTTATCCCGCTGATACTTAACTTCTGCAAGTCGCGTAAGCTTTATGACATACCCGACGCACGAAAAATACATCACAACGCCATTCCGCGGCTTGGAGGAATATCCTTCATGCCCAGCATGCTGCTGTCGTTTGCCGCAGCGTTGTATGTAATCAACACTACCGACAAGCAGGTAACAATCAACCTGTGGAGCATTTATTTCCTGCTGAGCATGCTGATGATATATGTAATGGGCATAGTTGATGACATTTTGGGGCTGTCGCCGCTCATCAAGTTTATCGTGCAGATTATCGCAGCCTGTGCCCTGCCTTTGTCAGGACTGTATATCAACAATATGTACGGCTTTTTCGGTATTCATGAGATTCCTTATTATATAGGTTTTCCGCTGACGGTGCTTACTATTGTGTTTATCGACAATGCCATCAACCTTATTGACGGAATAGACGGCCTTGCGGCCAGTTTGTCAATAATAGCCCTGTCTGGTTTTCTCTATATGTTCATCGTTCAGAACGTATGGAGCTATTCTATACTGATTGCAGGCCTGATAGGTGTGCTTGTGGCATTTATGTACTTCAATCTGTTCGGATCGGCTGAAAACAACCGAAAGATATTCATGGGCGACTCAGGAAGCCTTACGCTGGGTTACCTGCTCGGTTTTCTCTGTATAAAATATTCTATGAACAATACGGCTGTGATGTCTCACCACAAGTTCGACTTCATCATAGCCTTCACCCTTCTTCTGGTACCCATGTTTGATGTTGTCAGGGTTTTCATGATGAGGATTTACCACAAGAGGTCGCCTTTTTCTGCCGACAAGACACACATTCACCATAAGTTTATGAGTGCCGGATGCACTCAGCACAAAGCTCTTGTAGCAATATTGCTATTGGCTGTATTTTATGTTGCAGCCAACCATTTCATGCTTATGGCAATGAGCAACACGGTTGTGTTTATCATAGACGTGTTAATATACATCGGCGTGAACCTTGCGCTCAACTATATAATAATGAGAAAGCATTCGCACGTAGGCGATATAAAAGTTGCTTCTGAGAGAGTTAAAAGTTAAACAAATATCATCAAGATTATTAAAAGCGTCCATTTGCAATGCGAATGGACGCTTTTTTGTTTGTATAACATCACCTTTTAAGATGCAGGAAACAATCTTTTATAAGCTACGAAAATCAAGATAAGATAAACATGTCGCTGCAGCCATTACGGCTCACCCGATAAATAGTGGGGAAAGAAAATATTACGCATAAATTTTAGTC
>ENA-OPEE01000625-OPEE01000625.1-human-gut-metagenome-genome-assembly--contig:-NODE-625-length-28947-cov-2.758065_pt1 | contig 28947 bp, 29 predicted proteins | sample MGYA00241263_ERZ501506 | MGnify/ENA primary metagenome ERZ501506 (study PRJEB25962, sample SAMEA2042626) | human gut metagenome | biome: human gut; feature: human-associated habitat; material: faeces...
CCCGCCGCATGAATTTCGGTGCATTGCGCGTATTGAACGACGACCGTGTAGAAGCAGGTAAAGGCTTCGGTATCCACCCACATAAAAACATGGAAATTATCTCCATCCCCCTGAAAGGAAAGCTGAAACATGGTGACAGTAATAAAAACAGCCGCACCATCACCATAGGAGACATACAAACCATGAGTGCCGGTACCGGTATTTATCACAGTGAAATGAACGGCAGCGATACCGAACCGGTAGAATTCCTGCAAATCTGGGTAATGCCGGAGAAGTTGAATACACCGCCCGCCTATCGGGATTACGACATCCGTCCGTTCTTGCGGAAGAATGAACTGGCACTGATCGTTTCGCCGGATGGCGATGCCCCTGCCAAGATGTTGCAACAAACATGGTTCTCCATCGGAGAAATAGAGGCGGGAAAGAAGATCGGCTATCACATGCACCAATCCCACGCAGGCGTGTATATCTTCGTGATTGAAGGTGAAGTGAAGGTGGATGACACTGTACTTTCACGCCGTGACGGCATGGGCGTATACGATACCCACAGCTTTGAGCTGGAAACCCTAAAAGACTCGCACATTCTGCTGATGGAAGTACCGATGTAAGTCTTTTAGATAAAAATAACAGCAAAAACCAAAGGTTTGTGTAGCGTTTTTCGTAATATTGCACTATAAATTAACCCGTGCATGAAACTTGATTACATTTACCATAGCGGCTTCGCAATTGAAGCGGACGGAGTGACGGTCATTATCGATTACTACAAAGATTCCTCTGAAACGGAATATAATAAAGGTATCGTTCATGACTATCTGTTGGGAAGACCCGGAGAACTATATGTGATCTCTTCTCATTTTCACCCTGACCACTTTAATCGCGAAGTTCTTTTATGGAAAGCCGAGCGCCCGGATATTCACTATATCTTCTCCAAGGACATCCTGAAACATCGTCGTGCCACGCGCGAGGATGCCACCTATATAAATAAAGGGGATGTGTACGAAGACCCGAATATCCGTATCGAAGCATTCGGTTCCACGGATGTAGGTATCTCTTTTCTCATTGACCTGCAAGGTGTCCGGCTCTTCCATGCCGGAGACTTGAATAACTGGCATTGGAGCGAAGAATCCACTCCGCAGGAAATCCGGAAAGCGGAAGGTGACTTCCTTGCCGAAGTGAAATGCCTTCAGCAAACCGCCCCATCGGTAGATGTAGCCATGTTTCCAGTGGACAACCGCATCGGAAAAGATTATATGAGAGGTGCGGAACAATTCGTGGAACGGATAAAAACTACTATCTTTGTACCTATGCACTTCAGCGAGGAATACAAAGGCGGAAATGCTTTCCGGGAGTTTGCCGAAAGCAAAGGTTGCCGTTTCTTGTCCATAACCCACCGGGGTGAAAGTTTTGATATTAATCAATAAAACATACGCATTATGAAAAATTTGACACACCTCCTTTTTGTACTCTTATGTATTTGCCTGCCTGTTGCAGTACATGCTCAAAAAGACAAGGACAAAGACGATGACGACAGCAAGTACCTGGCAGGAGCAGTACCCGAAGTAGATGGAAAAGTTGTATTTACCAAAGAATTCAGTATTCCTGGCATGTCTCAGGAAGAGATCTTCAACCGCATGCAGAAATGGATGGAAGCACGGCTGAAAAAGAATGAGAATAACAGCCGCGTAGTCTATACGAACCCGGAAGAAGGGCAAATAGTAGGTACGGGAGAAGAATGGATTGTATTCAGCTCAAGTGCACTCTCACTGGACCGTACAAAGATACTCTACCAACTGTCCGTGGTTTGTGCACCCGAGAAGTGTACAATGGAAGTTGAAAAGATTCGTTTCAATTACCGTGAAGGAAAAGAGAAGTATACAGCAGAGGAATGGATCGTAGACAAATATGCACTGAATAAGGCTCAAACCAAATTGGTGCGCGGACTTGCTAAATGGCGCAGAAAAACAGTCAACTTTGTAGATGACCTCGCTCTTGGAGCAGCAAAAGCCCTTAGTGCAAGTACTGCCAAGAAAGCAGCCGAAACAGAACAACCGGAAGCTAAGAAAGAGGAAAAGAGTGCTGTTAGCTCAGGTCCGATAGTGATTACTCCTAAGACAGAAGTAGAAGTAAAAACTCCGGCTGAAACAACCAAAGTAACCGTTGTACCTGCTACCCCGCTTACTCCGGCCACTCCTGTTGCTTCTGGTACAATGCCCGGCTATAAAGAAGTAGCTCCGGATCAACTGCCGACAAATGCTATCCAAATGGGTGCAGGCAAATTAGTACTTGTAATTGGTACAGATGCTTTCAATATGACCATGATGACAGCTAATGCAGGTGGTTCATTGGGAAAATCCTCAGGTAAGCCTGTTATCTTCAGTTTCCTTTCACCTGATCAACCTTACGAACAGATGGAAGCTGCTGAAACTTACACCGTTCGCTTCTATCCGGCAAACCAGACAGAACCTTCAGTTGTTCTGGAATGTAAGAAGATGCCTTCACAGGCTCCTATGGAAGGTCAGCCACGCATGTATGTAGGCGAAATTCTAAAGGCATTCGTAAAATAACAACTAATTACTTAATTACGTGGAAATAAAAGCTAAATTCGATCATTTTAATATCAACGTCACCGATCTGGAACGTAGTATTGCTTTCTATGAAAAAGCATTGGGATTGAAAGAACATCACCGTAAAGAAGCCTTGAACGGCTCTTTCACGCTGGTTTACCTGACAGACAACAGCACAGGTTTCCTTCTGGAACTGACTTGTCTGAAAGATCATCCTCAAGCCTATGAACTTGGAGAGAACGAAAGCCATTTATGCTTCCGTGTTGCCGGTGATTATGAGGCTATTCACCAATACCATAAAGAAATGGGTTGGGTATGCTTTGAAAATACAGCTATGGGATTATACTTCATCCATGATCCGGACGATTACTGGATAGAAGTACTTCCAGCAAAATAGAGTATAAAATGATAGAGTGATAAGGTGATAGGGTGATAAAGTGATGAGCATACATTCCCCTATCATCTTATCACCTTATCACTTTCTATTTATGACGATTCGCCCTTTTCTTCCGTATATCCGCCTTCATCTTGGCAGCACCGGAACCATGTTTCCCGGTAATATACGATTTCTTCTTGGCTTTAGTCTTTACCTTTCCATCTTCCTTGGGCTTGTCTTTTTTTCCTTTAAAGACGATACCGCCCATTATTGCATCTTCTATACTCATATTCGGTTTCTATTACTATATATATTTATAAGCCGACACAAAGATAGTTTTTTTCTACCAATAGACTGCATTTTTCGTATCTTTGCGGACAACTTTTAGAGATTGAATAGAATGAACACTACGCTGCTTACTGCTGATAAAGACCCGATGGGTGCTGCTATTGCCGATTATTATAAACGACACAAGGCCGAACGGCTACGGGTTTTCTCCTCACAGTTCGATGAGGATGAAATTCCGGTAAAGGAACTTTTTCGTACGGAAAAGCAGATGCCTCTTCTGGAACGTACCGCCCTGCAACTGGCTACGGGAAAGATTCTGGATGTGGGAGCCGGAAGCGGTTGCCACAGCCTTACCTTGCAGGAAGCAGGCAAAGAGGTACATGCCATTGATATTTCGCCGCTTTCAGTAGAAGTTATGCAACAACGCGGCGTACGGCATGCCACATTGCTCAATCTGTTCGATGAGCATTTCCGTGAGACATACGACACGATATTAATGTTGATGAACGGTTCGGGAATCATCGGCAAACTGGAAAATCTGCCTGCCTTCTTCAAAAGGATGAAGCAATTGCTACAACCCGGTGGCTGTATCTTTATGGATTCCAGTGATCTGCGCTATCTGTTTGAGGAAGAAGACGGAAGTTTTGTGATCGACCTGGCAGGTGACTATTATGGAGAAGTAGACTTCCAGATGCAATATAAGGATATCTTGGGAGAGTCATTCGACTGGCTTTACATTGATTTCCAGACACTCAGTCTTTATGCAGCCGAAAATGGTTTCCAAGCGGAGTTGATAAAAGAAGGAAAGCACTACAATTATTTAGCCAAGTTGACCTTAAAATAAGGTCAACCCGGACTTTCTGGTTATTATTTCTTTAACAGCATTTCGTCAATCTTCTTCGTTAATGCAGCAAATTCCTTCTCATTGTACAGGCGGGTCAGCATTACGATGCGTCCGTCTTTATCAATCAGTACATTGCGGGTAATTCCGGCATTGCGAAGCGCATATTTGGCAAAAATATCTGCACCTGGATCTAAGCCCAAGGGATAAGTAATGCCAGTCGACTTACCGAATGCAATCACTTTGTCCAACGGTTCATCACGGTCTATACCGATAAGGGCAAATGCAGAATTATCTTTGTGTTTCAACCAGATATCCTTTTCTATAAAAGGCATTTCTTTGCGGCATACGCCACACCAACTGGCAGTGAATTGTAACATCACCACTTTTCCACGGAGTTCGGAAAGGGTAACTTTCTTACCATCTGTCAGGGTAATGGTAAAGTTGGGAGCCATCTCCCCTACTCTTACAATGTAACCGGTGCTATCGGCAGCTACTTCCTGCGCTTTGCCCGATAAACCACAAAGGACAAACAGGATAAACATCAAACTCTTTACTACTTTCATCAATCTTATACTTTTAAGTTATTCTTAAAACGGGAACAATAACGGAAGCATAAAGATCATCACAATTCCCATAATTATCTGTAAAGGCAAACCAACTTTAACATAATCCATGAATGTATAACGTCCCGCAGGCATCACCAACGCGTTGGGCGGAGTAGAAAACGGAGAAGCAAAACACATGCTGGCTGCCACGGTTACGGCAAACAGGAATGGATATGGACTCAAATCCAATCTGTATGGCACTTTGCAAAGCAATCGGAGCAAGCAAAACAGCGGTAGCCGTATTACTAATAAACATAGTCATCAGCGAAGTGGTGAAATAGATACCCGCCAACAATATATAAGGTCCGTAACTACCTAATCCGTTGACTAATGATTGAGATACCAAATTGGATGCTCCGGTCTTTTCCAATGCCAGTGACATGGGCATCATTGCGGCAATCAATACGATACTTTCCCAATTAATGGTTTTATATGCTGCTTCTACATTCCGGAAGCAGCCGGTGAGCACCATCAGCAGACCTGCAATCATTACTGCCGTTACCGGAGCAATAGGGATGAAGTCGAACATCATCATTACCACCATTCCCAACATGATTATGGCAGCAACAGGTGCTTTATGATTCAATGTTACTTTAGCAGCCTCAGCAAGCGGTTGTCCAAGTACTACCCAATCGGAGGGATCTTCACTCAAACGCGCTATATTCTCCCATGTTCCCTGCACCAACAGCACATCTCCCGAATGCATCTTTTCATCTTTTAGATTCTTCAGAATATACTGGCGCTTGCGTTGGATACCCAAGATATTCACACCATATTTTTCCCTGAAACCTGAATCTTTTACCGGCTTATTTACCAGATTGGAGGCAGGCATCAATACTATTTCAGCAATACCGATTTCTGTAAATTCCAGTTCTTCACTTTTTGCTTCTACCGTACCTTCCGCTGCATGGGTATCCAACAACTTTAATGTATTTTCTTCGGCAAAATGTTCTACATTCGTAAAATCACCCAATACATACAGAATATCATTCTCTTGAATAACTGTATCAGCAGCAGCCATTTCCTGGCTCATCGTCTTAAAAAAGTGACGACGAGAAGAGGATGACTGACGCCGAACTTCCATTATACCTACATTATAGCGTTGTGGAATACTTAATTCCTGTATGGTCTTTCCAGTTAAAGGCGATTTACTTTCGACCTGCACCCGACACAAATTCTGAAATAGTTGGTACTCTCCCGCCAGTTCTTTCAGCGATTTGTTCTTTTTACCCTTACGATCCTTGTCACCTTTCTTAGTCAGGAAAATTTTACTCAATGGAATTAAGATTATCAATCCGACAGCCACACAAACCAATCCTACAGGAGTAAACGAAAAAAATGTAAGAGGTGTATATCCTGCAGAGGTCAATGCTTCTTGAATTACAAGGTTCGGCGGTGTACCGATAAGCGTCATCATACCTCCCATGCTACTGGCAAACGCAAGCGGCATCAACAGTCGGCTGACATTGATCTGCGTCCCCATAGCCATACTGACTACAATGGGAAGCATCAAAGCTACTGTTCCGGTATTGCTGACAAAAGCACCGATAAAGGCAGTCACCAATACAATAAGAACGAAAAGTTTCAACTCACTGTCACCAGCCAACTTCAGGATACGACTACTTATCATCTTTGCCAATCCCGTCTGAAAGATAGCACCGCCCACAACGAACAATCCTATCATCATTATAACAACGGAGTTAGAGAAGCCTGTCAATGCTTCTTCCGGGGTCAGGATACCGAATATAATTAGTAACACCAGAGCACAAAGCGCAACTAAATCCGAACGCACTTTGCCACTCATAAAGAATATCGCAGATAGGAATAAAATAATGAGAGTAATATACATAAAGATATAAAATTTATCAGTTATTAAACAATTCAACAGTGATTTTTGTTCTAAGGCGTTGCAAATATCACAAAAATCAGCACGATGGACAATAGGGTAAATCCTTTTTGAACTAAATAAGCGACAAATATCTCACTAAATTATAAATAAAGTATAGATTATTAGCATTATATTTATAACTTTGAATCCGGAAATGATAGTATGGGATCCCCCCTTTTATCAGTTAAATTCTATAACAGCAATGGGAAACGACAACACAATTACAGGCACCTTCAATGGAACAGTCCATCTGGAATACCTACCATGTATTAATTATGCAATGATACACAATCATGTGCCTTCATGCAATTTCTGCGAACTCATGAATAGTGATGAAGTCGACTGGAATAACATCAAAGTATCCATAGACGGAGAACTTATTAAATACTCAGAAAGCATTCTTGAAATAATTCCACCCGGACAGAACATACAAATCAACAATCTGGAAATATCACCTGAAAGTGAAAAGCTAATCGAACTCACAGAAGGTATCGAAACTAATTTTCATCTGACTATTACGATTTCCGGTGAGATAGCCCATCAGCAAACATTTCCCATCAAACTGATGACATACGATCAGTGGACTGGTTCCAGGATCATGCCCGAACTCTTAGCGACATTTGTGACTCCCAATCACCCTATACTTTCAAGAATTAGTGTAAAAGCCTCACAATTCCTTGAAAAGTGGACCGGAAACTCTGCCTTAGACGAGTATCAGACACAGGATCCCAACCGAGTGCGTGCGCAGGTAGCTGCTATTTATGAAGCTCTCCGGTCTGAGTCTTTAATATATTCTACGGTTCCGGCCAGCTTTGAAACTTCGGGGCAGCGTGTCCGCTTGGTAGATAATGTACTCACCAGTAAGCTGGGTACATGTATAGACCTGACTTTACTCTATGCTTCCTGTCTGGAGGCCAATGGCATTCATCCTCTTTTAGTCTTGTTGAAAGGACATATATTGGTAGGTGCATGGCTTACAGAAGATATTTATCATCAAACCGTAGGCGATGATGCCTCCTTTCTACTCAAAGGAAGTGCAAATGGTATCAGCGACATTGTATTAGTAGAGACAACCGCACTGGCATCTTCACAAAATATTTCATTTGAAGAAGCTGCTGCAATGGCTCAGAAAGAGCTCAAAGAAGAAAACAGATTCAAGCTGTTTATCGATGTATATAGGTGCAGACTGGATAAAATCCGCCCATTGCCGCAACGCATAAACCATAACGGTGAATGGCAAATAGAAAACAGTGGAATAGAACATGAGAATGTAACCCAAAGAATACACCAACTGGACCGGTATGAAATAAAGCTGGAGGACAGCAAGGATGAAATAACCAAGCAGATTATTTGGGAAAGAAAACTACTGGACTTTTCTTTACGCAATAATCTGATCAACATCCGGCTTGGCAGAAGAGTTATACCATTCATATCTTTCGAAATTGATCATCTGGAAGATCATCTGCAAGCCGGAGAAAACTACCAGATATTATCCAGTCCTGCTAAAAGTAAAATAGAACCGGGTGAGACAGGGCTCTATGATTCTTCTTTATGGAAAGAGAATTTGGAAGAATTAGTAATCAGCGAGCTGAGAAACAAAAAACTCCGTTCTTATCTGACAGAAAGCGAACTTCAGAACTCACTCAAATTTGTATACCGTACATCGCGAACCGCCATTGAAGAAAATGGAGCCAATTCACTGTTCCTCGTTTTAGGAATCTTGAAGTGGTACGAGTCTCCTAAGAGTGTAAAACCACGCTTTGCTCCTATCTTGCTATTACCGGTAGATATTGTGCGTCGTGGAGGCTCAAGTGGATATATCATTCGCACCAGAGACGAAGAAATTATATTGAACATAACGCTCGTCGAACTATTGAAACAACAGTTCAGTGTTAATCTTTCCGGGTTGAATCCGTTGCCAAAAGACGACAGCGGTGTAGACGTGAAAAAGATATTCGCTACGATTCGTACCTGCATCCGCAATATGAAAGGTTGGGATGTAGTGGAAGAATCCATGTTGGGGCTATTCTCATTCAACAAGTTTGTCATGTGGAACGATATTCATACCAATGCAGACAAATTGAAAAAGAACGCCATTATAGCCAGTCTGATGGAAAATCGTATTCAATGGCAGGATACGACTCCGGAGATTGACGCCAGAGAAATAGATAGAAATCTTGAACCTATCCATTTTGCCATTCCTGTTGATGTTGATTCTTCGCAGCTGGAAGCTGTCATTGAATCAGGAGAAGGAAAGAGCTTCATATTGCATGGTCCTCCGGGAACCGGTAAATCACAGACCATTACCAATATGATAGCCAATGCCCTGTACAAAGGAAAACGTGTGCTGTTTGTAGCAGAAAAGATGGCAGCACTTTCTGTAGTACAAAACCGTCTGACTAAGATAGGATTAGATCCGTTCTGTCTGGAACTACATTCTAACAAGGTCACTAAATCTCATTTTCTGGCTCAGCTTCAGAAAGCTATAGAAGTCATTCACATTCAGTCTCCAGCTGAGTTTGAAAGTACTTCAAAGCAATTATTCGAACGTAGAAAGAAATTAATCGATTATATGGAAGCGTTGCATCATCCCCATGCTTCCGGCTTCTCTCTGTACGATTGTATAACAAATTATTTGTCGATACAGGGAGATGAATTGTCCATCGACTTTTCTCTATTACCCTCCATCACTAAGAATCAACTGACAGATTTTTGCGAAAAGATCCAGGAACTGGATACAGTTTTTCAGATCCGCAAGACCACCCGTTAAAGGGACTGGAACCATACGATACTTCCATAGAAAGCTCTCAGAAACTACAGGCCGGAATCAGGCGCTTTATAAATTTATTCACTTCGATTACCGCTAACAGAAAGTTGCTTTCAAATAGTCTGGGAATCTCGATACCTGATAATTGGGATGGGATCAGTTGGATGGGAAAGATGTGTACCCAGCTTCTATCCATCCCATATCTGAATAAAACGTTATTGGAAATGGGTGGTAATACCGACTTGATAGAAGAATGGAAAGATACTATCCTGTCCGGTCGTAAGCGAGATCAGTTACAAGCTGAACTGGGTAAAGACTATGCACCCCAAATTCTGGAAGAAAATGCATTTGCCCTCCAGCAAGAATGGAAAGCTATCGAATTGAAATGGTTCTTACCTAAATTCTTTGCCAAACGTTCTTATCTGAAAAAGCTCAGACTTTACAATACGAGTTTGCAGGCAGCACAAATACCAAGCCTGTTAGAAAAGTTAAATGCTTATCAAAAGAATAATAAGATCATTCAAGAGCAAGCTTCCGAATTATCATCTTCTTTCGGCTTCTTAGGAAGGAAAAATAAAGAGAAATGGGATGATATTGATTCTATACTTAAGAGTCTTCCGACGATTTACAACACTTTATCGGAATATGCAGTAATCGTTCAACAACCATTTGCAGAAGTTCTGAATCAATTTGCAAATAAAATCAGTATTGACTGGAACGCATTCCAGCAGTCTAATGAAAATACATTCAGGCAACTAATCGATACATCCAACGAATTGAATACGGTCCTCAATGAAATAAAAGGTTTATGCTACATACAACTGCCGGATAATAATCTTGAAATGAAACTACCGGTTCTACTGAACACTTGGTTGACTCACTTCAATAAAATTAAAGACTGGGGACAATGGTGCATCCGTAAGAGAGAATTGGAATCCCTACATTTAACCGTAATTATCAACTATATAACAGATAAGCATAAAAGCGGATCGGAAGCTTCTGATGCGTATATGAAGGGCGTTTATCACCAATTAGCTCTAAAAACCGTTGATGCAGACGAAACTTTACGTCTTTTCAACGGATTGCTATTTGAGGAAATGATCAGCAAATACAAACAGTTGACTGTAGATTTTCAAGAGTTGAGTAAAAAGGAACTATACTGTAGATTAGCAGCCAAAATACCATCACTGACAATGGAAGCTGCCTCTAGTTCCGAAATCGGAATTCTAAAAAGGAACATTTCAAACGGAGGACGCGGCACATCTATCCGGAGAATTATAGACCAGATACCAACTCTGCTGCCCAAGCTATGCCCATGCATGCTAATGAGTCCGATATCAGTGGCTCAGTATATCGATCTGGATGCAGAGAAGTTCGATCTTGTTATCTTCGACGAAGCATCACAGATGCCTACCAGCGAGGCAGTCGGTGCAATAGCCCGCGGCAACGCATTAGTCGTAGTAGGCGATCCCAAGCAAATGCCTCCGACAAGTTTCTTCGCCTCTTCACAAGTAGATGAGGAAGAAGCTGAATTTGACGATATGGAAAGCATTCTGGATGATTGCATCTCGTTATCCATTCCATCCCGCTACCTGACCTGGCACTATCGGAGCAAACACGAAAGTCTGATTGCTTTCAGTAATTCCCAGTATTACAATGGAAAGCTATATACTTTTCCTTCTGTGGATGACAGAGTTTCAAAAGTACGCTTAGTTCAGGTAGATGGTACGTATGATAAAGGACGTACACGCAGCAATCATGCCGAAGCGGAAGCCATTGTGAAAGAAATACTGAACCGGCTACGTACATCTGAAGTTCCTGAAAAAAGCATAGGTGTCGTGTCTTTCAGCCAGGTACAGCAAAACCTGATAGAAGATATGCTCATTGAGGAGCTGAACAAATATCCTGAATTGGAAGAAAAAGCTTTCCAAAGTAATGAACCTATTTTCATCAAGAATCTGGAAAATGTGCAAGGTGATGAACGGGATATTATTCTTTTCTCTATAGGATACGGCCCGGACAGGAATGGTTATGTATCTATGAATTTCGGACCATTGAATAATCAAGGTGGCGAGCGTCGTCTGAATGTAGCCGTATCGCGTGCACGTTATGAAATGATTATCTTCTCAACCTTACGCTCCGAACAAATAGATTTGAAACGTACAAAGTCCAAAGGTGTGGAAGGCTTAAAGAGGTTTCTTGAATTTGCAGAACGCGGTACCTCACCTATTCCGGCCATCCAACTACAGAACCTGCAACAAAGTAATCTTATTACTTTAATTGCACAGGAACTTACTCAGCGTGGTTATAAAGTGGATACTCTGGTAGGGCGGTCAAACTTTAAGGTGGATTTAGCGATTGTCAATCCATTGCAACCGGATACATATATTCTAGGGATATTGTGTGACGGCAGAAACTATTATGAAACCAAGACTACAAGGGACCGTGAAATAGTACAACCGAATGTTTTGCAGATGCTCCACTGGAATGTAATGCGTGTATGGTCCGTCGACTGGTTTGAACATAAGGAGAACGTCGTGGAGCGCATCATCAAAAAGCTGGAAGATTTAAAAAACACAAAAGTAGAAAAACAGCCTCTTCTTCCGACAGAGAATAATGTTCTGAAAACATTCAGTATAGAGAATGAACCTGTTGTAGAGTTAGTGAACAATCGAGAAAGAGAATATATATTTGCTGACTTGCCCGATATAGGCTACAGTACAGATATCGATACCGTAATGGCTTCCTCCTATCAGGTTAAAAAACAACTTCAACAAATAGTCAAGATTGAACAAACCATAACAAATACTCTGCTATATAAAAGAATATTACGAATTTGGAATCTAACAAGGGTTACCACCCGTTTACAGGTATTTATAGACAGCCTTCTTGAAGATGCATATAAAGACCCCCTATCGGGAGATACCATAATTTACTGGGAGAATAAAGAGAAGGCTAAAGAGTGCGACTTTTACCGCATCAATTCTAAACGCGACATTCTGGATATTCCAATCCTAGAAGTTATGAGTGCCGCCCGTTATGCCATAGAGCAACAGATATCCATGCCAATAGAAGACCTGAAACGGTTGACTTCCCAACTTCTTGGTTTTAGCAGGAAAGGAAACAATCTAGATATGGTAACGGAACAGACCATACAATTGCTGATTAATAAAGGAATATTCAGCCATGCGAACGGAATGGTATCCATGAATAATTAGGGTTCATGGATACTTTCTTCCGAAAGGAAAAACAGAATGAAAAATAATATCTACCTAATAGTCTTCGATAGTAGAATTTCCGAATATATCTTTTTTGATTGTAATCTTATTACCATTATCATCTTCAATAATCGTATTGCCTAAAATGTCTTTTTTGACTGTCTTCTTTTCTTGATTGACTATCGAATATTCGTAACTATCCTCGATAAAATTAACACTATAGCTCTTCGTTATATGGGGAGCTAAAACAAACTGAACTGCAAATAGGATAAATAGAACCTTTTTCATGGCGTATTTTTTGGGTTTGTAACAAAAGTAATATGGGAAAATAATAACAACTGGTGAATTCTATAATTATTGATAGGAAAAAAACTAAAATTAATATTTTTCATGTGCTACAATCGTATCGTTTTAGAAAGCTCGGGCTACATGCGGTCTACACTTGCACGATTTTCCATCCAAATGGCAGGGGAGCTAAATTACTGAAGGTCAATAAACAACAAATGCCCCGAGTATTTCTACTCAGGGCATTTTGTTTATTTAGAGGTTCCTGGCGAACCTCTTTTTCTTTATTTTCCTTATTTATTCAGAAAACACTGTTTTTGCAAAACACTGATAAACAACAAATTATTTATAACACCAAGAAAATAGAATAAAATAAGATAAAAGTTTGTAGTACCAATGTAGTACCAAATCAAAAAGAATCTCTATCTTTGTAGTACCAACTTATAAAAGTAAAAATATGGGTGCAACATTCATTTTAAGAACTGACAAAAGCGAAGGATATGCAACCTTATATGCTCGCATACAAAACAGGGTTCCAAAGATTAACATTCGGGTATCTACTGGATTAGAAGTTGATATAAAAGAGTGGAACAAGTCTTTAACGGGAGCCAAAGCCCTAACAACTTTCAGAACAGGCAAAGGAAAAGAGCTTTATCTTAAATTAGATGCTATTTCATCAACGATTGACGCACTAATCAAAAATGGTGTAGCCATAACTTCCGACATGGCCAAAGAACGCATACATGAAATAGTATATGCCGAACAAATAGCAGCCGAGAAAGAACGTGCTGAGGCCGAAGCTAAAGCCCAAGAAGAACAGGCTACCAACTTCAACGACTTCATAGCACAATTCATTCATGAATGCGAAACCGGAAAACGAAAGAAAAAAGGAGGAACCACAAATATATCTTCTGGAACAATCAAAAGCTACAGAGGATTTCAGTCCCAGTTTAAAGCATATCAGGAAACAAGACTAAGAGTTATTGACTTTGAGAACTTGACAATAGAGTTTTATAATGACTTCCGGTCATTCCTCACAGATAAAGAATACTCGCCCAACACTATTGCCCGCATGGTGAAGATATGCAAAACGATATGTTATGCGGCCGAGCAACTTAAACTAATGGATGCGGCAAACGTCCGGTTTGGGTTTGATGTCATTTACAAAGATGTCGATAATGTTTATTTGACTGAAGAACGAATACAGGAACTTTACGAGTACGACCTATCTAATCATCCGGCATGGGAAAAAGTGAAGGACGTGTTTGTAGTCGGATGTCTAACAGGTCAACGTGTAAGCGATTATAAACGCATCAATTCAAAGATGATTGTAACCCTAACTGATGGGAACCGCTATATCAAACTAAAGCAGGAGAAGACCGGAAACATAGTGTATATCCCTTTAGATTACCGGGTAAATGCTATTCTTAATAAATACGAGTGTGAGTTGCCAAAGGTTTACGACCAGAAGATAAACGACCACATTAAAAAAATTGGAGAGGCTTTAGGCTGGACGGAAATAGTAGAACTGGACGAACAACGGGGAACAATGGAGTACACCGCTAAGAAACGTTTTTGTGACCTTCTTAAAACTCATACCTGCCGGAGAAGCCTTGCTACCAACATGTATAAAGCAGGATCTTCCCTTAGTTCAATTATGGCGATCACCGGACATAATAGCGAGCAGCAGCTAAAAACATATCTCAAACTGGATGAGTCTGAAAAGAGTATGATAGCGGCTAAAGAGAGTTATTTCACGAAATTAAGAATTGCTAAATAATAAAATTAGATTAATCATGGAAAATATTAGATCTTTTTTCAACAAAGTAGATGATAGCCTTGGTAGATATGAAGAAGTTATAAAAACCCATCATAGTCTTTACGAATACCCATCTTTTGGTAACATAGACTACTTTGATATTTGCGACATTATCCATAAAATAGCTAACAAGCTTTTTTCTATGAATAAAGATGATAGACCCATTTATGCAAAACTCGTCATAGAATTCATAGATATTGAACACTCTTCAATAGGATTATACGATTATGAAGAAGATGTTGAATATTATCAAAAGCAAATGGGCGAAGATGCGTATATGACATCTATGGAGCCTATAAATGGGTATAAAAAAACCTCTAAAACTATTCATATTCGTGAATGCGGTCCAGAGAAAATTAAATGTGATGTCGGGTGTATTGAGTCTGATGTAAATTTCTTTATAACTGACGTATTTTGTTTATTTATAGATTTCGGGATAGATATTTCTTCAATAATAAACAATATTTGCAATGATTCCTCCCCCCTTAAGGATATTTATGATAGCATCATTAAATATGGTAAACGGAGTGGTATAGAAATAAACAAAAGACGAAATCAGCGGAATCCAATTACAGCCAATCAACAATATGACACCATTAAAGCATTATTAGATGCTGCAGAATGGAAAGGAGCCGATAATACAAAAATAGCGGAGTTTGTAGCTTGGTTAGTCAATGGCTCCCAAACATACATTCGCCAATACATATTATCTGGAGAAAATAGAGATAAAGATAAAAAGGAGGCTGATTCAAAATTGATTGAAGAAAAGTTCAAATTAATAGGTATTACTTACAGTAATGGCAAAATAAAAACAAAACAGGCAAATTTGTAATATTACAGCATATATTACACGCTGCAAATCAGTATAATTTTGCATCCATAAGAACTAAAAACAAGTAACTTATGGATGCAAATTCTTTTTCTCCTAATGCAATACTTATCCAAGGTACAACTATAAATGACCTTGAAAGTATGATTAGCCGTTTACTTGATATTAAGCTGGCTAATGCATCTACTCCCAAAGTAGATGAAAATCCTAAAGATAGACTTTACAAACGTAAAGTAGCAGCAGAAAAGCTGCAAATCTCCCTCGTTACTTTAGATAAATGGACTAAACAAGGCATTATTGCCGCCCGAAAGATTGGTTCACGTATGTATTATACCGATAGTGATATTAATAACGCCTTGAAAAAGGTGTCTAAAGTGTAATATTATGGGAAAGTCAGATAACCAATCAATTCAACAGGCTACAATCATGAGCCTCTTTTCTCCCTTCATAGACGAAATTGTAAATAGGGTTTCAGAAAGGGTATTGTCTGTAACAGCAAAGAAAGAACCTAAATTCTACACCCGTAAAGAAACAGCCGATTTACTTCATGTTACCTTACCCACTTTAGCAAGGCTTACTAAAGACGGTCTTATAGTTTCCAAGCGTGTAGGTAGTAGAATACTTTATGAAGCAGATGCTATCGATGAAGCAGTTAAGAAGCAAGTCATCTTTAAATATCGGAGGGCTTAGCATGGAAGAAAAAAGAAAAAAGGCAGCCTCAACGACTACCCATTCCCCTCACACCGAGAACAAAAGTACAGATTCTATACGAAATATCCAATCAGTCCGCAAGTTATTTTTAACTGGCGGCAAGTTTACCGCTAAGGAAGTTAATTTATTGTGTCATACAAACGATGCAAGGAAACTTATATCAACCCTCCGCAATGATGAAGGTTGGAAGATTGAGGATATCCGGTTATCGAATGGTTGTAAACTCTATTGGCTGGCAGAGAAAGGAGGCTCTAATGAGTGAAGTAATAAAACAGATTGTTAGCGAATTTGAGAAGCCTACGATTGATATCCCACATGATATAATGGATGCTATTCAAAATAGCCGTCTGGACTTATCGCAGAATATCCCCGATCCGCAAATGCTTGTATCAAAAGGAAACTTACCAGTATGCACCAGAGGGAATTTCTCTTTCGTTATTGGGTTGCCTGGTGCAAGAAAAAGTTTTCTATGTTCTGGTATTGCGGGGGCATTTCTGAATGAGAACGGCTGTATGGGGCTGGATAATCCCAACGGAACCGGAAAATTACTTTGGATTGACACAGAGCAAGCACCGGGACATGTGGCGAAGATTGGACGACGATTGCACCGTATTGCAGGACTTCCAACTAACATCAATTCAGAAAATATCATTATTCACATGTTAAGAGAATATCAGCCACCAGTAAGACATAAAATCTTTTATACATGCATGAATCTATACTACCCTGATTTCGTCGTTCTTGATGGAGTTAGTGATCTAATAGCCGACCCTAACAGTTCGGAGCAATCAACGTCTGTAATTAATGATTTGATGGCTTTTACCAAAGAATATGATTGCCATATTCTAACAGTCATTCACGCCAACATAGGTAGCGAGAAAGCCCGTGGTCATCTTGGGGCAGAAGCTTTACGAAAGTGTGAGACTGCAATCTTTGCAGAAGCAGATGGAGATATAACTGTATGCAAATGGGCTAAGACGAGAGATATGCGACCGGATGAATTTGCTTTCACTATTGTAGAAGGTTTACCTATAGCGAGTAACTATGCCGGCAAGCAGTCGAAAATAGACAAGCTGAAACAGATCATCACGGATTCGATGCCAAAGTTACCAAATACGATTTCTTACTCTGACCTGTGTACTAAGATTATGGAGATAGCAAATATCAAAATTGATGCTGCAAAGAAAAAGGTGTCTGCTGCCACTGAGAAGAAATTAATTATCAAAAATGAGGTAGGTATGTACCACCTTCCAACCATTGATGATAAGCCCTTTGATTTACCTTTTTAGGTGGTGGAATGTACGCAGGTGTACAGGGCTATCTATATATATAGCCCTATACACTTACACCAAATACACCGTATATACACTGAATTTACACCAAACATACACCTGTCTTATAGTGTATTTTACACATGCCAAAAAAACAGGTGAAATACACCTACTTTTTGATGTATGAATGAAGCTAAATATCACCTCCAAAAATATGCCGGCATGAGTACCCGGCACACGTGCCCTCAATGCGGACACAAAAAAGAGTTCACTCTTTATGTTGATGAAAGAAATGTTCCTATTGATGAATCATGCGGACGTTGCAACCGTGAACGCTGTGGTTATCATTTGACACCTGCGGAATATTTCAAGGCACATCCAACCTATGACCGGACTGACTTTACAGGATGGAAGCAGCCGGAACCGCCTAAAGTTATTCCCGTATCTTATCTGCCTTCTTCATTATTAGCTACTGACACACACCGGAACAAGAACAATCTATTCCGGTTCATGGCTAAAGAGTTTGGAAAAGTTGAGGCTAACCGTGTTTTTGATATCTATCATGTTGGAACATCCCGCCACTGGAAGAATAACGACGGGTTAGCAACTACCTTTCCTCAAATTGACGAAAAAGGCAGATTATGCCAACTAAAGGTCATGGCTTATAATCCCGGGACAGGAAAACGGATGAAGAAACAGGATCAGGCGGAATTATGGAGTGACAAGGCTCAAAAGTACATTCCCGACACCCGACCAATGGATAAGATTTGGTTTGCTGGGAAAACCCTCCTCAGAAACTATGAAGCCAACCTGCAACAAACATTCTTCGGTTGCCATCTGATAAAAGCCTCATCCCGGATAGGAATTGTAGAAAGTGAGAAGTCAGCATTGATATGCTCTATCTTGATGCCTGAAATCACATGGATAGCAACAGGCGGTTGCAACGGGTGCAAATGGACTGAATCAGCCGTTTTTCAGCCGTTATCAGGCAAAAGAGTAGTCTTATACCCTGATGCTGGGATGTTGGCAAAATGGGAAGAAAAAGCGGCAATCTTGCGGAACAATGGAGTAGATGCAACCGTAAGTCGGATTTGTGAAGGTCTACCAGACAACTGGGATGTTGCAGATGTGCTCTTTAAAGAACGCCATATGCAAAAAGGAATGACAGTAGGCGAAGTCATGGCTTTTGCAAAAGAGATAGGAGTTTCAAGTCAAATTACCTATAACATTTGAATCATGGAATTAAGAGAATATCAGAATAATATAGCCATGCAAGCAGCCTATAAACTGGTAGCTTTTGACATGTGTTATCTTTCAATGGAGTGCCGGACTGGCAAAACCATTACGGCATTATCCGCAGCAGAGAACTTTGAGGCAGAGAATGTATTGTTCATTACCAAGCTCAAAGCTATGCCAAGTGTGAAGGCAGACTACAAAGCATTGAAACCGTATTTCAAACTGGAGGTTATCAATTACGAGAGCTGTCACAAGGCGAAAGGAAAGTACGACCTTGTGATTATTGATGAGGCCCACTCTCTGGGCGCATTCCCAAAACCAAGCAAGCGTACACAAGAGATAAAGACCATTTGCGAAGGTTTGCCAGTACTGTATTTGTCTGGCACACCATCACCAGAAAGTTACAGCCAATTATATCATCAGTTCTGGGTATGTTCATCCTCTCCGTGGAAAGAGTACAAAACTTTCTACAAGTGGGCAAAGGTCTATGTGAGCGTGAAGCAGAAGAAAGTGAACGGTTATTTCATTAACGACTACAGCCATGCGGACAAAGCGAAGATAGACCGGGACACAAAAGACTTGTTCATCAGTTACTCACAGGAACAAGCCGGATTCGAGATTAACGTCAATGAGACTATCTTACAAGTGCCAATGAAAGAGCAGACAGGACGAATTATTGAAGCTATGCGTAGCGACCTAATGATAGAAATCAACGGTAATGCTATTTTGGGCGATTCTCCCGCAAAATTGCTCACTAAGCTGCACCAACTATCAAGCGGTACTGTAATTGCTGAAAATGGGGTTCATTTGACGTTTGACAAAAGCAAGGCTGAATTTGTCCGTAAGCAGTTTGCAGGGAAGAAGGTTGCACTTTTCTATGTGTACCAATCGGAAGCGGAGTTATTGCAATCCGTCTTTCCTAACTGGACGGATAGCCCGGAAGAGTTTCAAGCCTCCACAGATAAGGTTTTTATCTCACAGGTCCGCCGGGCACGTGAAGGAGTTCGACTTGATACGGCTGATGCTTTGATATTCTTCAATCTGGAGTTCAGTTTTCTGTCATACGAGCAGGGACGGAACAGGCTTGTTTCGAAAGAACGCACTACACCGGCAGAGGTTTACTTTCTCTGTTCTGATTGCGGTATTGAAAGCAAAATTCTGGAGGCAGTACACGGAAAGCAGGATTTTACACTTTCGTACTATGGCAGAACTGGAAAGTAAGATACAAGCCCGGATTATCAAGCGGCTGGAATCGGAAGGCTACTATGTGGTGAAGCTTATCCTTACCAACAAAAATGGTATTCCCGATTTATTGGTGCTGAAAGATGGCAATGCCTTCTTCGTCGAGGTAAAGCGACCGGGTGAAAAGCCTCGACCATTACAAGAATACCGAATGAATGAGTTACGAGGGTTAGGATTTATATGTGAAGTGTGGAATGAATAACTTTAAATAAAACGATTTAAGCCACTTTTTCTTGCGAGGTAATTAAATCTTTGCGGAGAAAATCGCTTAGAAGAAAGCAGAACAATAAATGAAGGCAATTATGAAGAAGATTATAGAACAAAATGAAAGATATGATATAATTCAAATGAATTTTCGTGACCTACCAATCACTTTCCGATGTTGGAAAGACGGTAGCGGAATTATAGAGATCAGAGTTAATGTAAACTTTGCTAAGGCTAACGGCTACCAATCAGTCGAAGACATGGCAGAGAAGACAATAGGCAAAGCCAAGTTTGAAGAAATGTTCGGTGGAGTGCCTGACTGGATCAGGGTAGACCAGAACGGAGGTTTCACTTTTGTAGGCGTAAACCCAATATTATTAAACTAAATATTTATTTATCAACAATTTAATTTATAGACTTATGAAACAGAAAGAATTTTTCGGAGTGAAAAAAGACAGTGAGAAATCCCTCTACGTGAGGAAAGGCGATAAAGGGGAACTCCTTGTCACCAAAGCAGAAAACGGACAGCTTATCGAGGAAAAAGATACTGTTCACCTTGACGCACAAGAAGCCCGCCTACTTGGTATTCAACTGCTAAAACTGGCAACAGAACCCGTAAAAAAGGACGGAATAGTTATCAAAACTTCGGATGTAGTGGAAAACATCACCGTATATCAGAGGATTAATCCGGATGATACATTTGCAAACACCGCTTGCATTGAGGTTAACGAGGACGAGGAAACGGAAGCTTATCGAACCAATAACGGGCTATCTCCTAATTTCAGCATAGAGGGTGAAGCATTGGAGGAACTTATCGTTATACTGGCAAAGATTGTATGACAACACTATAAAGACATGGTAAGGCGATACAATGAAAACGCCTTACCCACCTTGCATTTAAATAATAAAATATTTATCAATAAAAAAACAAGCCATGTTATACAAAGATTTAAATAAAATTACCCTATCCAATTTTATAGATATTTTCTTAGGAGATACGGATAAGGTTGTAGTAAAAGGGCAATATAGTCAGAAAGAGAAAGAAGAAGCCTCTGAGAGGCTATGTAATGAATATCTTTCCATAGTAGGAGGAAAATCCATGCAAACCCTCATAAACAGGAGAAATGAGATAATGAAGATACACATGCGCATGTGCTGTTTTGAGAGATGTTCTCTGTTCATGGAATTGGGAGAGTGGGAGGATGTCAGGAATATAATGGATGCTTTAGGCTACAGTTTTAAGGACAACGAGCACGATAAAATACGTTCCCGGATTGAGAGTGTTTCAGCATCGGATAAATATCGTCTTGCCAAACTGCAGGAACATTCTGACAATTCTGGAAGAACTAATAAGATGGACCGAGAATATTTTATTCGGGAAAGGGTTGCCGTTATGTCTCATATCAAGATGCACATTGATGAGAATACATTTTCTGCAAAAGAATATGCCTATTTGGTGAAAAATATGTGTGAAGAGATAGATGCTATGATACGTTCAAACAAAAGTAACAAGAGATATGGCAAATGAATTTTTAATCACAGATGTAGTAAGCAGTAAAGCTATTCAAGATTTAAACAAACTTTTAGATAAATTTAAAGAAGTAAAAGAAGATTATTCCGCTTTGGCGCAGGAATTGGCTAAAGGGATAAAAGTGCCAGTACATAATTATGACGAGCTTACTAAAAAGGCAAAATCATTTGAGGAAATACAAAAGAAGCTTTCTACAACAGAGAAGGAGCTTATACAAGTACAACAAAAGTATCAGCACCTATTATCTAAAATGGAAACAGAAATTCATGAACAAGTTAAGGCAATACTGGATAATGCAGCCGCAAACAGCAAGCTTAACAAATCCATGAATGAATCGAACGCTATCCGGCAAAAAACGAGCAGTACAATTGAGAGGGAGGTTGCGGAAATAGAAAAAGAAAATACCCAAAAACGTGAATCTTACAATATTGATCAAAAAGCCCTACAGATAGCCGATGACATATTGGGAGAAAGGCAAAACAATATTGTACGTCTGGTACAGCTCAATAAGGAACTGAAACAAGTTGCGGAGGAACAAAAAAAACTCAATGAAGAAGAAAAGAAGGGCAGCTCTAAGGATATAGTCAAGCGAAGGACGGAACTTGTCAGCAAGGAAAGGGAGCTAAAATTGGCTAAACAAGAATTAAGCAGGATTCTTGTTAATGAGGAAAAAATTATTCAATCTTCCAAAGGTAGTTATCAAAACTTATCCTTACAGTTGGAACGTATGAAAGTCGCCTACAAGCAAATGAATGATGAGGAACAAAAATCATCCATAGGGCAAGTACTTTCCGCAGAAATACAACGTCTTGACCCACATCTAAAGGAGTTGGCGGCAGACATGGGAGAATTTCAAAGAAATGTTGGAAATTATGCAAAGGGTAACCAAAGCGTCCGAGCAGAATTAAAGGACTTAATAACCGAAATAGCCACTCTGACAGTAGAATACCGTACCCTAAATGATGAAGAAAAGAAGGGGGCATACGCCCAAGAACTAAGTGAAAAGATAAAATCCCTTACTTCCAGAGCTTCAGATTTAAAAGATGCTATAATGGACGTCAACGCAGAGGTTTCACATGGTGCGAGTGATACATCTAAATTTGATGCAATGTCTCAAGGTATTAATGTACTAATCTCTGGCTTTGGCGCTGCTACAGGAGCAGCCCATCTTTTAGGCGTGTCGGAGAAAGACTTGGAAGAAATACAAACCGATCTTCAAGCAGCTTTTGTTATCAGCAACTCACTCATGCAAATACAGAGTGCGTTACAAAAACAAAGTTCCCTCATGAAAGGTATAGCCATACTTCAAGAGGCTGCACACACTAAGGCTATTAATTTGAATACGGCTGCACAAAGTAAGAATATTGTAGTTTCCAAAGCTGCAGTAGTTACACAAAAAGCCCTCAATATTGTTGCAAATGCCAACCCTTACATTTTGTTAGCAACTGCGATTCTCACGGTTGTGGGAGCCTTTGTTGCCTTTGCTTCTGGGACTTCAAAAGCCGCTGAACAACAAAAGCGGCTTAACGATTACGAGAAAGAATACCAAGGGTATTTAAAATCTCGTTCGGAAGAAATGACAAGGATAAACGAGGATAATATTAAGGGCTATGAAAGAGAGCTTTCCATCGCTAAAGCCCGCAATGCTTCATTGCAGGAGACAAGAGCGTTAGAAGATAAAATATATCGGGAGAGAATCATCATCCATAACAAACAGAAAGGCTTTTATAAAACTGAGGTTGATAACTTAGAGAATAACCGTATTCGCTTATCTCAATACAAGGACGTTTTGCACCAGGTACAAGAAATGGCCTCTAAAGGAAAAACGAAAGTCAGACTTAAAATAGACGGGGATGTATCCAAGTATGATGTAAAAGACGCAATAGAGGTATTGCAAGGGAAAATTGACCTTTTTGGAGAAAAGGTAAAGATTGGCACGGAAATCGTACAGGATAATGCGGAACTTAAGGCAAAGGCAAAGGAGGAGGCAGCAAAACGTGCACAAGAAAACAAAAACATAGCCGATAATGAAAGAAAAATTCTCCGGGAGTCAGAAGATGCTAAACTCAATTTACTTTCCGACGGCTACGAACGCCAAAAAGAACAGACTAAAATTGCCTATCTTCGCCGTATAGAAGATTTGAAACTCCAGTTGAATACAGAAAGCAATTTAACCCGGAAGGCACGTTTAGCCATCATAGATCAGTCCGTCTCCTTACAAAAACAACTGGCAAAAGAACTTGCAGATATTGATAGACTGAGAAATGAGAAAGATCTGGAAGAAATTCGTAACACAGAGGATATGAGAATCTCCCTCATGGAAGAGGGGGCAGCAAAAGAACGTGCACAAGCACAGGCTGATTATACACGCCAAGCGCAGGACATAAACAGGATGCTTGCCTATAGCGAGGAACTATCTGAAACACAGGTAACTAATTTATTGGAGCAACTGAGAATTTTAGGAATGCAGATGCAGAAAGAGATGGCCCGTATTTCCATCGAAGAAAACGAGAGGCAAACCGAAAGCTTGCTTTCTTCCCTTGAAACTTCGGCACTCCAAGAAGAAAATATCCTCAGGGAAAAATACCTTAATGGGAAAACAAGCAAAGAGAATTATGAAAAGGAACTATACAAGATAGGCGTAAAATATGCCGTGCAGAATTTACGCGTACAGATAGCCTCTGCAGAGGCTGAACTTAAATTATTTGATGCGGATTCCGAAAAAGCAAGGGCTTTGAAAGAAAACATCGACAAACTGAAAGCCCAAATTGATAAAATATTAGGAGAATCAGAAGAAGATGATTATCAAGAACGTATTGATGCATTCACTTACGCCTTATCTGAAATGAAAAGCAATGCAGAAGAGGTATTCGGAGATATGGCAGGCTTATTCAATGGATTAACCACCGTTATAGATAAATGGGCTAAAAGTGGCATACAATCCTTTGACGACTTTTGGGATAGTCTTAGTTCCAAAGAAAAAAAACAAATGGCCTTGCAGGTCACCTCACAAATGATAAAGGGGCTTACCTCTATGATGAACAGTCTTTATGATGCCCGCATTGAAGCTTTAGACAAGGAACAAGATGCTAATGATGAAGCTTATGAACGTGAAATAGAACGTATTGATGCTTTGCAAGAAAGAGGTGCTATATCTACTGAGGAAGCGGAAGCTCGAAAACGTGCTGCCGAGGACAAGACAAGATTAAAGGAAGAAGAAATTTCTAAGAAAAAGGCAGAACTACAGACTAAACAGGCAAAATGGGACAAAGCTAACAATATCGTGCAAACATCCATGAATACAGCTGTAGCGATTATGGCAGCTTGGAAAATGGGACCTATCGTAGGTGCTGTATTTGCCGCATTAGTTGCTGCACTTGGTGCTGCACAGCTTGCTGCTATAATAGCCACCCCTATTCCCAAGTACGCCAAAGGCACCAAGGATCATCCCGGTGGTCTTGCCATAGTCGGTGATGGCGGAAAGAAGGAAGGAGTTATAACTGAAAAAGGGCTGTTTGTTACCCCCGACAAACCTACTCTTGTTGATTTGCCAAAACATGCCCAAGTAATGCCGGATCTTTCGTTTATTTACGAGAACAAAGGGCTTTGTTCTGACTACTACATGCTTGATAAACAGAAAAGAGAATTAGGCGAACAAGGTGTGGTTGTAAATCTCAGTAATGATTACAGCCAATTAGAGAAAACTGTAAAAGGGAGTATAGACTCTCTTCAAAAGAGTTTTGAAAAGAACCTAAAACAGATTAGGCACGAATTGGATTATAGAAAAATATCATCCCGAATTTAGCTTTATTAAAGGGTTAAAAATGAAACAACCCCAAGGTTACCCAAAGGGTAAAATACAGTAAAAGCGTGTGAAGTTGCACGTTACCCACTTTTGAACGTTAAGGGTGTCGGTTATTTGCCGATACCCTTTTTCATTCTTATTTTCCCTGTATCGGTTTTCCATTGTTGAGGCTTAAGATTTGGGGCTTTCGGGGTCAGTGAACCCAATTTGAACCCATGAAAATCACGGTAAGATTACGGTAAGGGTTAAAGAGTTAATAACGGCATGATTACGGCAAGGATAAAAGCTAAATAACGGTCAGATTACGGATAGGGTAAAAACAAACGTTTTTAAGGGATTATTTCACCTATCGGTAACATTGGAAGCCTCAACAAAGGTGCTAAAATCGAACTTTTAAAGGTAATTGTGAGTTACGTTTTAAATACGGTTATTCCCGTGTTTTACTTTATCGTCTGGTTATTACGCCCCCTACTTTCTGGAACGTTACATAGGGGGGATTACCCGTATCATCTGATTATCAATGTGAACTCATTTTTGCGTTGAGATAAAAAGGGGGTAGCTGGATTTTCGGTATACCCTTTCAAATTGCGGTGTGATACCGGGATAGCCAGATAAGTACCTAAATAAAATATAGCAAAAAAGTTATGTTTTTATTTGGTGAGTTATAGCAAAAACGCTATATTTGTATCGTCTTAAACAAACGGTCTTTTAAATTATGAAGTACAATCAGTTTTTTGCGGAACTTACCGCAGCAGGTTGTTACGTTCTCAGGCATGGGGCAAACCATGATATTTGGTACAGTCCTAAAACGGGTAATAAGTTTGCCCTGTCAAGGCATGGCAAACAAGAAGTACCTACCGGAATGGAACGTAAAGCAAGAAAGGTTCTTTTGGGGGAGTAATCCCCCTACCTTTTGCGCTTCATACCTAAAAGGCTGTAAATGTTGAGGCAATGGGGTACGGTATATTGCCGTACTCCTATTTTTAAAGCAATGGATATGAAAGTAACTGTGATCATGGAAAAGGCGAGCGATGGGTATTACTCATGCTTTGTCGAGGAAGATTTACACGGCTTTGGTCTGGCTGGATATGGAGATACGGCAGAAGCCGCCAAAGAGGATATGATGAAAGCGTATGAGGAAATAAAGGAAATGCAGGCAGAAGAAGGCAAGGAAGTGCCGGAACTGGAGTTTACTTACAAATATGATATGCAATCTTTCTTCAACTATTTCTCATTCCTGAATGTTACTAAGGTGGCAGAGTTGGCAGGTATCAACGCTTCATTGATGCGGCAATATACTTCCGGTGTGACAGCAGCCGGACAAAAGCAGTATGATAAGATACGGGTAGCTGTTGAGCGTATAACTAAAGAACTTTCCGCAGCTACTTTCTAAAGATAGTGTACCGCTGTGAAGCGAGACCGTTTAATTAAGACAAGCAAGCCCCGAACCGAATGAACGGAACGGGGCTTTTCATTCCTTGTATCGGCTGTATCGATACAATTAGTACGCAAACCACTATGAATAAAGGGTTTTAGCTGTATCGCTTCCGATACACTTTTGAAAACCGATACAATACACTTACTCTACTTTGATACTGATATTCTTTCCACAATGCGGACAACTCAAAGTTAGACTATCCGTTTTTGGTTGCACTTCTTCCGGTGAGACAAAGAGTTGCCACATTGGTACATTCAAAGCAGTAGCAATCTTTTCAAGTGTGGATGTAGTTAATGAATCAGCCGAAACCATTTGCTTAACAGCAGATAGACTCACATTCATTTCGTCTGCTAACATTTGCTGAGTAAAGCCTTTTTCTTTTAATACTTCTTTTATTCTCATACTCCATTTATTATTATTTATTGCAAAGTTAACCTAATACACAAAAGGTACAGTATTTACTATCTTAATTAACCTTAACAAAACAGTATTTTCTATCTATTTAGTTTTCAAAGAACAGAATTTACTATACCTTTGTGCCATCAAAGTTAAACTAAAAAACAACAACGATATGAAACAGTATAATTTGAGTAAGATTATGAAGAGAGCACACCAGTTGTATAACAACGCCCGTGCCAAGTACCCAACCTTTTCAGAAGCCCTCAAAAAGAGTTGGAAGATGGCTAAGTTTGATGCTATGTTAGCAGCTAATCGCCTGGCAATGGAAGCAGAAGCCAAAGCACAGCGTATGAGAGAAGAAATAGCAGCACGCAAAGAGAACATTTCTTATAGTGAGTATCAAGACAGATTAAGCCGTGCAATGGGCTACGGACGTGGTTGTTATTGCGGAGATTGATTATTAGCCCGGTAAGGGTGGCTAATATCCATTCTACCACAAAAGCAAATGATAATAGAAAACGAAATAATGTTAGCAGAACTAATAGATGATTTGAAACTTGCACGTTTGGAGCTTCAAGAGACTAACCAAATCCTTACGGAGACTTACCATAACTGTATGGCTTATTGCGCAGGACGTGGTAGTTGTTTATTGTGCCCGATCAAAAAAAGAGGCACCGAGTGTCCAACAGTGAAATCTGACCACAAGAAGGGGAAAATCATAGAAATGTTTCCAAAAAAGAAATAATTTATTCAATCATGGAAATAAGTACAGCAATGATGCAGCACATATTGCGCATGTCGGAAAGCTATGCGGATGTGCTGACCGAATTAAGGCAAGTAAAAAAGGAACTTGCAGAACTAAAGGGCAAAAGAGAGAATGAAGTAACAGTTTCAAAGACCAAGTATTCGCATATGAAAATCATATCGCACGATAGATAGGCATAATATTCCATTGGAGATTTTACCAAGAAATGATGCTTCCGGCAATAATACTGTTGCCGGATTAAATGAAACCACATAAAACTAAGTATAAGGCATGTTGGGGCTATGTCCAACGCTCACTTTATCAGATGCCCCGGTAGCAATACGGCTACCGGGTATTTTCCCCTATAATAATTTAGAACCATTCCAAATAACTCTCCCCCTCACAATCCCAATATAAGGTGTTTTAGATTATGTGTATTCATGCGTAGACCTGAGTAAACAGGCATGAAATAACCTAACCCATAGAGCAAAAATGCTCATTGGTGAAAATCAATGTGATACAAAACTACAGAGGGAAAGCACCCCTAACGTAACCTTGAGGATTATCCCCCAAATAACGGTGAGATTACGGCGAGGGTCTGTTTATTGATCCGTAAACTCTACGGTTTTAAACCCCAAAATATTAGGGAATTGAATTTAGAGGAAATTTGCCCTAAAATTGATAATCAAGCAGTTGCAATGCTGACACGATTTTTTAGTATAGCATAAATGTACTATTAAGATACTTCAAAAAATGTAGTACCAATGTAGTACCATTTTCGATTAAGAGCAAAGAAAAACCCTCTCAGAAATCATCTGAAAGGGCTCATTGAGGTTCCTGGCGGATTCGAACCGCCGTACACGGTTTTGCAGACCGCTGACT
>ENA-OPEE01000643-OPEE01000643.1-human-gut-metagenome-genome-assembly--contig:-NODE-643-length-28410-cov-4.597531_pt1 | contig 28410 bp, 18 predicted proteins | sample MGYA00241263_ERZ501506 | MGnify/ENA primary metagenome ERZ501506 (study PRJEB25962, sample SAMEA2042626) | human gut metagenome | biome: human gut; feature: human-associated habitat; material: faeces...
CGACGAAAGCACCGACGGTAACCGAAAAGCCAACGGCAGAACCGACGAAAGCACCAACTGTAACCGTAAGACCAACGGCAGAACCGACGAAAGCACCGACAGTAACCGTAAAACCAACGGCAAAACCGACGAAAGCACCGACGGTAACCGAAAAGCCAACGGCAGAACCGACGAAAGCACCGACGGTAACCGTAAAACCAACGGCAGAACCGACGAAAGCACCGACGGTAACCGAAAAGCCAACGGCAAAACCGATAAAAACGCCGACACCAACGGCAGAGCCAACAAAAGCGCCGGAACCAACGGCAGCACCGATAAAAACGCCGGAACCAACGGCAGAGCCAACGAAAGCACCGGAACCAACGGCAGCACCGATAAAAACGCCGACACCAACGGCGGAACCGACGAAAGCACCGGAACCAACGGCAGCACCGATAAAAACGCCGACACCAACGGCAGCACCGACGATAACATCGGTACCTAGTGATGATCCGACTGAAAGTGCTGCTCCAAGTGAGAAACCAACGATCACACCAACGCAGAAGCCGGGAATTCAGGCGACCGGAATGCGCGTTATTGCCAGTGTGAAAAAGGTAAGTAATCTTCCGGTAAAATCGAAATTGCAGCTTGCAGCAGGAAAGAGCATGCAGCTTACGGTGACTTTGTTGCCGACAGGAGCTAAGCCTCAGAAACTAACGTATACCAGCAGTAAACCATCAATAGCAAAAGTAAGCGGTAGTGGTAAGATTGTTGCTGGTAAGAAAGCCGGAACGACAGTGATCACGATTCGTACAGCGAATGGATTGCAAAAGAGACTTACCATTCGCGTTATGAAAAAAGCGGTGAAGAAGATCAAACTGTCTGGCGTTAAGAAGTTAAAGGTTGGTAAGAAACTCAAACTGAAAGCCAAGATCACGCCTAAGAAAAAGTATGCGTCTGCCACGGTATTCTGGGTATCTGGTAATACTAAAATTGCAACAGTGACACAGAGCGGTGTTGTAAAAGCGAAGAAGAAAGGCAAAGTTAAGATTACTGCAATTGCAACGGATGGCAGTGGTAAGAAGAAAGTGATCAAACTTACCATTAAATAAATTTTAACAGATCGACTTAGAAATAAGTGGTAAATATGCCTTTTGAAAATTTAGAAAAAGAACAACCAAGTATTGGTTGTTCTTTTTTGCTTTATAGGAAACTTGTCGTTTCCTATAAAGCGAAAAACGCTCCGCGAGGATGCGCATCTCGCGGAGAAGAAGTTAGCTGTAAACAGCACCGCTCGAGCGCGAAAGAGTCGCAAGCGACTCTTTGTTCTTTAATCGGAAATTGCTGTCTGGCAATCTTAATTTTTTCTTAAGGAAACGGACATATATTACAGCCATAAATGTTGTAATATATAACCAAGGAGAAAATTATAAGCTCCATCGTAATATTACTATTGTAGCAAAACGGACAGCGCGATCAATTGTCCAACATAGAAAGGAGAGAGTAATATGAGGATGAAAAAATATGTAATGACGCTGGCATTATGTATCGCTGCAGGAGTTATGCTGACTTTACCGGTGCAGGCAGATGCAAAGTCAACCGGGAAGTTGAGCAAAAACATCAAATGGTCTTTGAACTCTGATGAGACAGTATTGACAATCACAGGAAAAGGAACGGTGGATATCCGTAAATTTCGTAAAGAGGGAAGATACAAATGGCCTGGTTCAGAAGCGGGACAGCCGGCAATTTTTGACAAGCTGGTGTTTGGAGAGGGGATAACAACAATTTCATCTGGCTTTTTTTGTATTGAGGGTATCAAAACGATTTCACTGCCAAAGAGCTTTAAGAAGATCAAAGCGTCCAATGAAATGGATGCCGTCAATGGCTCTTTTGAACCATACAGCACGACGTTAAAGAAACTTCAAGTGTCTAAGAAAAACAAGAAGTTCTCTGTCAGTAAGGGCATCTTGTATTCAAAGGACAAAAAGAAGTTGTACATTTACCCAAGTGGCAAGACGGAGAAAAAATTTGCAATACCTTCCAAGGTAACCAAAATTTGTAGACGTGCCTTTTATGGAAATTCCATAGAGAGTGTTATTATGGGAAATAAGTTGCGTGAAATTGGTCGGCAGGCTTTTGCGAAAACGGAGTTAAAGTCTGTAAAGCTTCCAAAGTCGTTGAAAATTATTGAAGATTCTGCGTTTGACAGCACTCAGATTTCATCTGTAGAATTGCCAAAGGGCCTTAAGCGGGTAGGAAATCATGCGTTTGGAAACATCAAAGATTTATCGACAATCATCGTACGATGCAATTGTAAACTAAATTATGTGTTTGCAGACAGTGGTTTTCAAACAAATCTTCAAACCTATGACCGAGAGAACTATACGGATTTTCGAATTGTATTGGGTAAGGAATTAAATGCAACAATATATCGTTTGTTTGCTGATTTTGCAGATCACATAAGACTTGGCAAGATGAAAGTTGAAGTTGAGAAAGGCAATAAGACATATTACATCAAAGACGAGGCGGTATACGCTAAACGAGGGGATCGTCTGAAAGAGAGCTTTAAGAAGTTAAATGGTAAAGAGCAATCATAAGAAGGGAGTGATTTTTATGAAAAAATGGAGACAGGTAGCAGTAGTCATGCTTTGTCTGATGGCAGCGTTGACTATGACAATGACAGCAGATGCCAAGACAAAGAAAAAGCAGCCGAGCGGTAAAGTATGCAGTGGGGTGAAATGGACATACAATAAAAAGAGTAAAACGTTAACGATAACTGGAAAGGGATATGCTAAAATTACCGGGTTTTATGACAAATCACTGAGCAGTTATGAGTGGCCGTGCTCGGAAGATTCTGTATTGCCGGTGTTTACGAAGATTAAATTTGGAGAGGGGATTACGCAGGTCGATTATCGATATTTTGCAATGGAGGGCATCAAGCAGATATCGTTGCCAAAATCTTTTAAAAAGATTAAGTATGCAAGCCCAGTTCGTGTCAATGGAGCTTATGAAGGCTGGAGTACAACCTTAAAAAAGATTTCTGTAAATAAAAAGAATCGTAACTTTTCATCATCAAAAGGTGTATTGTATTCGAAAGACAAAAAGACAATTTACATATATCCTTCGGGCAAAAGTGTCGTCAATTATAAGTTATCCGATAAGGTGACGACGATCGCACCGTATGCATTTTATGCAGCGGATATGAAATCAATTCAGCTTTCTTCAAAGCTAACAACTATTGGAGAGTACGCATTTCAGTATTCAACAGTCAAGACAGTTACCGGCGGCAAAAAACTTCGAGTGATAGGACAGATGGCTTTTTATGAAGCCGATGGATTGACCAACTTTGCCTTTGACAGTGCACTTAGAAAAATAGGCAGCAATGCGTTTTATGCCTGCAGGCTGCAAAGTGTAACTCTTCCGGAAAAACTGGTATCTGTAGGAAATTGTGCGTTTATGGCAAACGAAGAATTGCGTTCTTTGACGATATTATGCAGATTAAATTTGGGAGAAATCTTTCTGCTTTGTACGAAAAAAATGAATTATAGCAAGTCGGAATATGATTACCGACCAATTACGGTAAAGCTTGGGAAGAATGCTACCGGACCGCTTACGACACTCATAGACGATTTGGGGCAGCAGATCACTTTTGAGGTGGATAATGCCAATCCGATATATTACGTGAAAGCCGGGGTGCTTTATAAGAGAAAGGGAAACGAAGTATGCTATCCCCAAAAAGCATCTTAATATCTTGCAATATGCATAATAAAATATATAATTAAAATATATTTTTGTAAAAATTGTACATGAAATTTTAAAAATCATGTTGCAATACTACTACGAAAATGTTAAGATAGTTTTCGTAGCAAAAGAAATAACTCATGGGGGAGTTATTTCGATAATGTATTGGGCGTGATTGGGATGTAGAAAGACATTTTTTGTGGGGACAAAGGATGTCTTTTTATTGTACGTGATGGTGACGGATATCGTTAATGTGTTTGCTTCTTTTTTCATGAATTAATATCAAAAATATGTGGATTTTTTGGGATTTATCGGTATAAATATTGGGAAAGTATCGGTATTTCTTATGGATTTCTATTCATATTTTTTGGTGATGATTTATGTTATTTTGTCACAAAAAACGCACAAGTTTCTCAATCTGCCGGGAAGGAGAAGGATTATGGCTTTTCGTAAAAAAGCACTTGCTATTGTCATGAGTATGGCAATGGTCGCAACTTCGCTGTCAATTCCAACAACGACAGCCAAAACGGCGGAAGCCGCCGGCACAACATTTAACAACCTTAATCAATCGCAGATTACAGAGGCGATGGGTGTAGGTTACAACCTTGGTAACTCATTGGAGGCTGCAAGTTCCGGAACACCGAATGAAACAGCATATGGCAATCCAAAATTAACAGAAGACTTAGTTTTGGCAGCCAAAGACGCAGGATTTAAATCTATCCGTATTCCGGTATCCTATCTTAGCATGATTGACGACAACAATGGATACAAGATCGACTCTTCTTGGTTAGATCGTGTACAGCAGGTTGTTGATTATTGCGTTGACAATGATATGTATGCAATTGTCAACATGCATGGAGACGGTTATACGACAGTAACAGGTGGCTGGTTATTATGCGGCAGTTCTGATCAGACCAAGATCAAAGCAAAATATAAAGCGTGCTGGGAGCAGATTGCAGATCGTTTCAAAAACTATGATGAGCATCTGATCTTTGAGTCCATGAATGAAGAATTTGATGGAACTTATGGAACACCTAGCAGAACGGCTTATGCAAATATAAATGCCTACAATCAGATTTTTGTGGACACCGTAAGAAAAACCGGTGGAAACAATGATCAGAGATGGTTATTGATTCCGGGATGGAATACCAATATTGATTACACGGCGGAGAATTACGGATTTGCACTTCCTACCGATGATTATCTGTCTTCTAAGATTGCATCAGGCGAAAAGAGAATTATGATCTCTGTACATTATTATGATCCATGGGATTTCTGTGGAACAGAGTCCGGTGCAACCACACAGTGGGGAGACAGTATTACGGATTATTCGAAGAGAGCAAGCTGGGGTGATGAGTCCTATATGGCATCTCAGTTCAAAAAGATGTCCAGCAAATTCGTTTCACAGGGATATCCTGTGGTGATCGGTGAATTTGGTGCCATCAATAAAGCAAGTTATGACAGCCAGAATAAAGTTTGCCGTGCAGAGTATTATCAGAAAGTCTGCTATTATGCAAAGCAGTATGGATTGATCCCGGTAGCTTGGGACAATGGATACAACGGAGACTATGGTTTTGCGATCATTGACCGTTATTCCAACAAGGTTGTTCATCAGGAATTGATGGACGCTATGATGGAAGTGTATGGTGGTAATGAGTCCGCAACGGCAACAGGCATTCAGTTAAACAAGAGCGAGTTGACAATTCACATTGGTGATGAAAAACAGCAGCTTACAGCAGCATTAACACCATCGGACAGCAAGGATAAAGTTCTTTGGAGCTCCAGTGATGAGTCAGTAGCTGCCGTTAATTCCAAAGGTCAGGTAAGTGCAGTAGGAGCAGGAACTTGTACGATCACTGCATCTGTTCCATTAGGATACAAAGCAACCTGTAAGGTGACGGTACCACAGGCCAACTATGTACGTGCAAAATTATATTTATTAGAGACCGCAAGCTGGCAGTCAGTCATCAGTGATGAATATGTTGATATTTATTCAGAAGGAGGAAAATTCTCCTTGTCCTTAGATGCGACTAAGAGTCAATTGCAGAATATTGGTTCTTTGTATATCAAAGATATCAATGTTGCTGATGATGAGGCATCTGTATTTGACAAAGCAACTTTGAAAGTAACATCATTTGAAATTAACGGACAGAAATATACCATGAAAAATGGAAAATTTACGTATGATGTTTCACAGAAAGCATCAGATGATGGATTGATCTGTCCAGTCTTTAATTTCTCATTTATTAATGTGTGGGCGAATACACATGTAAACAACGTAACTGTGGAAAATGCAAATTACAAGGCATATTTCAATAATGTAAATTACCAGACGACGAATAAGGTAACCATGAACTTTGAGGTGTCCGGTATTAATGGTGGCAGTGATGTTCAGCCAACAGCAGCACCAACAAAGGCACCAACAGCAGCACCAACAAAGGCACCAACAGTAGCACCAACAAAGGCACCAACGGTAGCACCAACAAAGGCACCAACGGTAGCACCGACGAAGGCTCCGACAGTAGCACCAACCACAGCTCCGACACAGTCACCGGTTATTTCAGATACGACGGAGATTGTATCTAACTTAGAGTCTACATATGCAACGAACGATCCACAGTGGTTGTTAAATGCATCTGACGATGATATTGTTACTGTAGTTTATACTTGTACAGATCCTTCCCATGGTAACTGGGGCATTTTAGGATGGGGTGCATCTGTAGACAATGTATGGCAGAGTGGTGATAATTATTCTGCGGCAAGTAATGCAACGGATAAAGTAACGAAGACATATACAGTCAAAGAATTAAAGGCAACCATGAACATTAAGAGCACATCAAAGGTTACCTATTTGTGCTTGTCTGCTTGGAACGGTGGCAAGATCGTAAGTCTTACACTTTCTAAAGTAGGTGGGGAGACTCCACAGCCAACCGTAACGCCAACAGTAGCACCGACAGCTACACCGACAGTAGCACCGACAGTAGCACCAACAGTAGCACCGACAGCTACACCGACAGTAGCACCAACAGTGGCACCGACAGCTACACCGACAGTAGCACCAACAGTGGCACCGACAGCAGCACCAACCACAGAGCCTTCCGGCGACAGCAAAGTAACAGGCTCGGTAAAACTTACCAGTAATTGGGGCAGTGGCGGAATTGCAGAGATCACTCTTACCAACAATACAGGTGTCAGCTATACCGATGGATGGACGGTAGAGTTTACCTTAGACCGCGAGATTACTTCTATGTGGAGCGGTACTTGTGAGAGCCTTGGCAATAATCGTTACCGCGTAAGCAATCCTGGATGGGATGGCAATTGGGCAAATGGTAAAACAATCACATTAAATTGTGGTGTTGGTGGAGGTAGCAACGTACCAGCGATCACAGATATCGTGATAAAATAATGAGCACTGTGTGCAATTATTAAGATATAATTGTTACAGATAAAGGAAGCCCTTACATTAGAGGCTCCGAGAACTCTTGCAACTGTTTTCAATATTAAGGAAAGCAGACAACGAGGTATCGGAACCTCTTTTTTCTTATTGTTGAAGATTATTTAGGTTGGCTTGATATTCGCGTGGTGATATACCCTCGTTTTTCTTGAAAACTTTACTAAAATAAAAACCATTACAAAAACCCAATTGATCAGCAATCTGCGTTACAGTAAACTGTTTGCTGGATAGTAAGATTTTGGCCTGCTCAATGCGGTATTTTTCAAGAAAAGCAAAAATAGTCTCACCAGTTACTTCCTTAAATTTACGGTTCATGTAATCAAAATTATGATGAAATTGTTTTTCTAAAAGGACACTTGTGATTTTTGTTTTGTAATTACTTTTCAGATAAGAAAGTAATGGGAGCGCGGAAAATGTGCCGATGTTATTTGGTGGAAATAACGCATTAATATGTGCACGACATATTTTTAACAGCAGCATTGCAAAATTGCAATTTATCATGCTTTGATGATAAGGGCTACCCGGTACTGCATTGTTTGTGGCAGATATAATTTCATTAAGGACTTCATAATAAGAAGCTCCTGAAAGTGTTGCATTCTTTGGAATAAGTATTTGTTCGCATGGTTTGTACTGTAATGGGGAAGCATTAAGTTCACTATGCATTGAAAGAAATTGGTGATAAACTTCTTCTTCGGACAGCAACAGTTCTTTTTGTGGGTTCCATTGAAAATGAATATAGTAATAACTTACCGGAGAATTACTTTGGACACCAAAGTGGCATTTATCAGGACATAATAGCAGGGTCTGTCCGGCACTTAAGTGGTAAATAGTATCTTCTTCCTGCAAAAGCATACTGCCATTTGTGATGAAATATAGAATCCAGTCAGAGGGGGTGCGGCGAAAATGCTTGTTAGGAGCAGGAACAGAAACTGATCCGGACAATGTGACGTGTGGAAGAGATTGTAAATTGGTTATAAAATATGTTTGTTTCATAAACTACTCCTTAAAAGTCGCTATTATATATATTTGCGTCGCTATAAATCATGGAATGCCAGTTGCGAAAATGGTAACATAGGAAGAGCGATAAGTCAATTACGATTGAAGGAGGGAATGAAAATGCTGAAAAATAATAAAAGAAGTTTACAAGTGACAGCAATTGCTATAACCGTCACATTATTGCTTGTCGGAGCCTCTGGGCATGTGGCTGCAAAAGCGAAAAAAATAACGATCAATCATAAAAAAATGACACTTGCGATTGGTCAAAAACGAGCACTAAAAGTAAAAAACACAAAAAAGAAAGTGAAATGGATCAGTAAAAATAAAAAAGTTGCTATTGTTAATAAAAAAGGGATTGTTACAGCGAAGAAAAAGGGATCAGCAAAGATTGTTGCACGTATCGGAAAGAAAAAATATACCTGCAGAGTAACGGTTAAGCCTAACAAAAAGAGAGCAAAAATAAAGAGTACTAAGAAACCGACTTATACAATGCGTCCAATTGCATCAAAAGTACCGGTAGTGTCTCAAAAGCCGACGATTGTACCAACAGCAACGGTTAATCCAACGCCAACACCGATACCATTACCGACAGTGAAGCCGACACCTGTTCCGGATGAGGGGTGGCAGACCGGGAAGGTCAGCGGATCAGAAGAAGATTATAATAAATATTTTGCATTAAATATGAAACACTATACAAAGAAACAGGAAGGAACGGTGTTTGGAACGATTGAAAGCATTACGTATCCATCCAAAGTTGTTGGAGCAGAACGCGAAGCATATGTGTATTTGCCACCACAGTATGATAGCAGCAAAAAATATCCGGTATTATACATGATTCACGGAATTGGCTGTGAGAGAGGACAGTGGGTTGGCATGTCCTTAAAAAATATATTAAGTAATATGATTTGCAGAGGTGAGGTTGCACCATTTGTAGCTGTTATACCAAGTGTTGTTCCAAAAGATGGAGTGTCGTCAAATACGCTGGGACCAGAGAATATTGGCGCATTCACCATGTTTGAACAGGAATTTTTACAGGATTTAGAGCCATATATTCTTGAAAATTTTGCCGTGTCATCCGACAGAAAAGATACCGGAGTATGTGGTCTGTCTATGGGAGGCATGGAGGCATTACATTTAGGATTTGCCATTAAAGATCATTTTAATTATATTGGATCTTTTTCAGCGGCACCGACATTGGATCAAAGTTTATTAAATACGAATGGCTGGAAAAATGTACCGGAAACCGTACTCCTTTGTAGCGGGACAGCAGACACAACAATAGGAGATAATCCTTATAACTATCATAAAACATTGGAAGAGAACAAGGTGGATCATATTTGGTATATGTATCCGAACGGTACACATGAAGCAAAAGTATGGCAAAACGGATTGGTAAACTTTTTGCTTAGAAGTTATCGGTAACAAGAGAAAGTTTTCGTATGTAATTACGGAGACTTCGTAGATTATGCTTTCAAAATAACCTTTTATATTAAGGAACCGACATATGTAGTAGGATAATGAAAATGTATAATGCATTTCTGAATAATTCCTACATATATGTCGGTTCTTGCATGTTATGGGGAAAGGGAGTGCTCGTAGAGAACAACATTCATTGAAACAAAATAGGACAATATGTTATGATATGTTTTAGCAATGATTGAGAGATCAATGCGGATGGCGGTCTGGCATCAAGATCCGGTGGTGTACTTTATGTATGGCCAATTGGTAAGATCGTGCTGATAGCGGTTGTGATCTATGTATTTTGTATGCTTGCAGGACATGTCAATAAGAAAATGATAAAAAATTAGCACTCACTCTTGACGAGTGCTAATAAAAGTGATATAACAATCATCAGAGGGACCAAAATAGTCAGATAGTGTACTACATAGTTCAGCATTAGCAGGCTATGTAGGCATATGGATTTGTTTGAGACAGAAAGGATTGGTGATTGTATGAATATCAGTAAATTTACACAAAAATCACAGGAAGTAGTACAAGGCTGTGAGAAAATCGCCATGGATCATGGTCACCAGGAAATCGGTCAGGAGCATATGCTATCCGCTATGATGACAGTAGATGATAGCTTGATCCGCAAACTGATCGAGAAAATGGGAATTGCACCGGAAGCATTTCAGGCGCAGATAGAAGGACTTTTACAAAAACGTCCAAAGGTTGTCGGCGGCGATCTTCGGATTGACAAATATTTAAATGAAGCATTGATTTATGCGGAAGATGAAGCAAAACGGATGGGAGATGAATATGTTTCCGTAGAGCATCTGTTTTTGAGTGTATTAGCGCATCCGAGCAAAGAGATCAAGCAGTTGTTTAAGCAGTGTCAGATCGATCGAGAGCGATTTTTGCAGGTGCTTTCTGAGGTGCGCGGTAATCAGAGGGTTACCAGTGACAATCCGGAAGCAACATATGACACGTTGGAAAAATATGGTACAGATCTGGTAGAACGTGCTAAAGATGGCAAGCTGGACCCGGTGATCGGACGAGATGCGGAAATTCGTAATGTTGTGCGTATTCTTTCACGTAAGACGAAAAATAATCCGGTCTTGATCGGTGAACCCGGTGTTGGTAAGACTGCCGCTGTTGAGGGCTTGGCACAGCGTATTGTTCGCGGAGATGTGCCGGAAGGACTCAAAGACAAGAAGATATTTGCGTTGGATATGGGTGCCTTGGTAGCGGGTGCGAAATACCGTGGCGAATTTGAGGAGCGTTTGAAAGCGGTTCTTGAAGAAGTGAAGAAGAGTGAAGGACAGATCATTCTGTTTATTGATGAGCTGCATACGATTGTCGGTGCCGGCAAGACCGATGGCGCTATGGACGCCGGCAATATGCTCAAACCAATGCTTGCCAGAGGTGAATTACATTGTATTGGTGCTACGACATTGGATGAGTATCGTATGTATATTGAAAAAGATCCGGCATTGGAACGTCGTTTCCAGCCGGTTATGGTCAATGAACCAACAGTGGAAGATACTATTTCAATACTGCGTGGTCTGAAAGAACGCTATGAAGTATTCCATGGTGTCAAGATTACGGATTCTTCGCTGGTGGCAGCCGCAACGTTGTCCAACCGATATATTTCGGATCGTTTCCTGCCTGATAAGGCGATCGACTTGATCGATGAGGCCTGTGCCATGATCAAGACAGAGTTAAATAGTATGCCGGCAGAACTCGATGAAGAGCGCAGACGTATTATGCAGATGGAAATTGAGGAGGCAGCACTTAAGAAAGAGACAGATCATTTGTCTGTGGAACGTTTGGAAGAACTGCAAAAAGAAATGGCAGAACTTCGCGATGATTTCAATGCTAAGAAAGCAAAGTGGGATAGCGAAAAGGCATCTGTCGATACGGTAAATAAGTTGAAAGAGCAGAGAGATGCGCTTCGTACAGAGATTGAAACGGCAAAGCGCAACTATGATCTGAACCGTGCTGCAGAGATCCAGTATGGACAATTGCCGGAGTTAGAGCGACAGCTTGAGGCAGCAGAAGAAAAGGCAAAAGCAGAAGATCGTACTTTGGTGCAGGAATGTGTTACCGAGGAAGAGATTGCCAAAATTATTTCTCGCTGGACAGGAATTCCGATCGCCAAACTTACGGAAGGCGAACGAGAAAAAATACTGCATTTGGAGGATGAACTGCACAAACGTGTCATTGGACAGGAAGAGGGCGTCCGTTTGGTCGCAGAAGCGATCTTACGTTCTAAGGCAGGTATCAAAGATCCTACGAAACCAATTGGTTCTTTCTTGTTCTTAGGACCGACAGGTGTTGGTAAAACGGAACTTGCTAAGAGCTTGGCGGCATATTTGTTTGACGACGAGACGAATATGGTTCGTATCGACATGAGTGAATATATGGAGAAACATTCCGTGGCTCGTCTGATCGGAGCGCCTCCGGGATATGTTGGATATGAAGAAGGTGGACAGCTCACCGAAGCAGTACGCCGTAAACCGTATTCTGTTGTACTGTTTGATGAGATTGAAAAAGCACATCCGGATGTGTTTAATGTATTATTGCAAGTGTTGGACGATGGCCGAATTACCGATTCACAGGGTCGTACCGTTGATTTCAAAAATACAATATTAATATTAACTTCTAACATTGGTTCCTCATATTTGTTGGAAGGCATTGATGAAAATGGAGAGATCAGCGAAGAAGCACGTAAAGCGGTACTGGATCAACTGCACGCTTCTTTCCGTCCGGAATTTTTGAATCGTTTGGATGAAACAATCCTCTTTAAGCCGCTTCGTCCGCAGGATATTACCGGTATTATCGATATCTTGCTTGCAGAGCTGAATGAACGTTTAGCAGAAAAAGAATTGCATGTATCTTTGACAGATGCTGCCAAAGCGTTTGTTACAGAGCAGGCATATGATCCATCCTTTGGTGCACGTCCGTTGAAACGGTACTTGCAGAAGAATGTAGAGACACTGTTAGCCAAAAAGATTCTTCGTGGCGATGTGCATATGGGCGAGGAGATCGTGCTGGATGTTAAGGATGACGCATTGTATATACAGTAAATAGTATGTATGATCTGTGCTCACGATGAAGTACGAAAGTACGCATAAATATGTGGCTTTTGAAAGAAGCATAAGGTATAAAAGGACTGTTCTATTCGCAATGTTATTTCGTGGATAGACAGTCCTTTTTTCTTATAGGAAATCGCAGTTGTGCAGCGTGATTTTTTGTGGCTTTTATTGATAAAATTTTGTGTATATGGTATATTGATTTCAAGTAATTTAAGGGACGGATTTATACAGTTAAGAACAAGGTTGTTTTTACGGATAAGAGTAAAAATAACAGCGTAAGATATTTATACGAAGGAGGGGGTTAGTGTGAAAAATACCGCTAATGCAGTATTTTTCGCACGGGCTATTTGTGCCGCAGGCGTCACAAAGTAGCCTTGATCGCAGAGCAAAATTTGACATTTTGCACGCAATCCTTCGACGCGAAGCGTCTGCGGAATGGGGGTTAGTATGAAAAAAGCAGGGGCAAAATTAACGAGGAAGGCAGCAGTATGTTTGTTAGCCGTACCAATGATCGTAGGACTTTCCGGCTGCTCACAAAAATCTACTGACACGACATCAACGAAACAGGCAAAGGAAGCACAGGCAACGCCGACCAGTACACCGTTCCAGTATTATGCTTCCGTCGATGACGAGCCACGGACGATTTCGGGCAAATGTGGGGACAATGCAGAATGGTCGTACAATACAGGTACGAAAGTATTGACAATTAGTGGTTCCGGTGCTGTGGATCGCGCTGTGGATTCAGATACTACCAAACAAAAGATTGAGGGACTTGCAGAGCCATATGAAGTCAAGGAAAGAATAACCTGTTCGGTAAAAGAGATTAAGATTGAAGAAGGAATTACTGCATTAGCGGTGAGCAATTTATTTGGAAATGTTTCCAAGGACGAAGATGCTGAGGAAATTAAGCTTTCTTTACCGGACTCTCTGGAAAGAATTAATGCAAATACATTTGCGCCAACGAAAGATGCAGCTTATATCCGCACGATCCGTCTGCCACGCAATGTACGATATATTGAAGGTGGTGCATTTTGGGGACTTGGTGCCACGGATACGTCAGATACGTTCAAAGAAAATTTAACGATAACGGTAGACAGTAAGAATCCATATTATATGACAGAAAATAATGTACTTTTTACCAAGGATAAAAAAACACTTGTCTATTATCCGGTTGAAAAGACAGAACAGTCATATCGTATACCGAAGTCTGTAACCAAAGTGGAAGCACTCGCATTTTCACGCAATCCATCCTTAAAGAAAGTTGTATTGCCAACAGGAATTACAGATATCGGTGCCGGGGCGTTTTACGGTGACAGTAAGCTTAGCAATATTAATTTAGCGCAGGCTGTGAACGTGAAAAAATTAAGTGATTTTGACGGAGTCAAAGCAAAGCTATCTTATTATGATGTTGGTGCGCCGGCTGATGCAGGAGAAGTCTCTGATGAAGGGGACGAAGATGTCATAAATGATGAAAAAGATCTCGTGAGCGAGCCGGATGGATCCGCAAAGTATTTGAAAGAAATTGCTATGTTAGGTACGTTTGCCGGTACGAATCTAAAAGAGATTCAATTGCCGGATTCCTTAAAATATGCCGGTTACAGCACTTTTTATAAATGTCTTTGCTTAAAAAAGATCACGCTTGGAACCGGATTTGCGGGACAGATCAATCCGGTCAACTACTGTGATGAAAATGGATTTTTGCTGCCGGATAACAAGTCAACGGATTGCTTTGATATTCGAATCCCTGCGGGAAATAAAAATTATAAAGTCCGTGACAATGTGATTTACAGCGGAGACGGCAAGACGGTGTATGGTGTGAGCAAAGATTATAAAAAATCTACACTGACATTGGATAAAAATGTGAAAGTCATTACACGCAATGCTTTTAGAAATACCAAATTAAAGAAAGTAACGGCACTTGGTAATCTTACAACCATTGGAAACGGCGTGTTTATGAATAACTGGCATTGTAAGAACTTTGAAGTCAAAGGAAACATTGACACGATCGATGCACAAGCTTTCTATAAGTGTCATAAATTAGAGAAATTTGTTTGTGGTGGAACCATCAAAAAGATTGGCACACAGGCATTTCGTGGTGCGATCAAAAAGGATGGCATTGTCTTAGACGGTTCGTTCGATGACGTTGAAGTTGGCAAGGAGGCATTCTAGTCATAAATCCATCGAAGGCCCATTGCCAGATCATAAACAGTGCGCCGGTCATCAATAGAGAGAGATCCATAGGGGCAGCTATCAAAACTTGGATAGCTGCCCACTTTTGGTATCAGAGATCTTTTGCCAGAGCCAACATCTAATGCAATGCCGCTGTTGCTCATGCCCCGAGAATCTGCTATAATAGGAAAGTTGCATTAATACAGCGAAAGATTTTGCAGGGAATCTGTGCTGCAAAATAAAGCAGATTAGAAATGGAGATATAAATGACGTTTGAAGAAATGTGTTTGGATACAAGAATAATGCGTGCAATTGCGGAAATGGGTTTTGAGCAGCCAAGTCCGATTCAGGCGCAGTCGATACCGATTGCGGTAGAGGGAAAGGACATGATCGGACAAGCGCGTACCGGAACGGGTAAGACGGCTTCGTTTGGAATACCGATGTTGCAGCGAATTAATCCGAAAGACAAAAATCTGCAGGCAATCGTCTTGTGCCCAACGCGAGAACTTGCAATTCAATCCGCCAATGAAATTCGCAAATTGGCAAAGTTTTTGCATGGGATCAAAGTGCTTCCGATATACGGAGGACAGGAGATCAGCAAACAGATCCGTTCCTTAAAAGGTGGTGTACAGATCGTGATTGGTACACCGGGACGAGTGATGGATCATTTGCGCCGTCATACATTAAAACCACAAACGGTAGATATTGTGGTTTTGGATGAAGCGGATGAAATGTTAAATATGGGATTTCGAGAGGATATAGAAACTATTTTGGGACAACTGCCAGAGGAGCGTCAAACAATGCTTTTTTCGGCAACAATGCCAAAGCCAATCTTGGAAATTGCGAAGCGTTACCTGCATGAGCCGGAGATTGTGAAAGTGATTCAGAAAGAGCTTACTGTCCCAAAAATCGAACAGTATTATTATGAAGTTAATCCGCGCAAAAAGAATGAAGTGCTATCCCGATTATTGGACATGTATGATCCGAGTTTGTCGTTGGTATTTTGCAATACGAAGCGAAAAGTGGATGAGTTGGTTGCAGATTTAAAGGGTAGAGGATATTTTGCAGAGGGACTGCATGGTGATATGAAACAGAGCCAGAGAGACCGCGTGATGAATGGCTTTCGCAATGGACGTACCGATATTTTGGTTGCCACAGACGTGGCGGCGCGTGGTATTGACGTTGATGATGTGGAAGCGGTTTTTAATTATGATGTTCCACAGGACGATGAGTACTATGTGCATCGTATCGGAAGAACGGGACGTGCCGGACGTGAAGGAAGAGCATTTACGCTGGTCGTTGGCAAGGAAATATACAAACTAAAAGATATTCAGAGATATTGCAAGACAAAGATCCGCAGACAGCCGATCCCTTCGGTGAATGATGTGGCTGCCATTAAAGTGGAGAAACTGTTGGAGCAGGCAGGAGAGTTGATCGCTACAGATGGTTTGGGCAGAATGATGGATCTGTTAGAGGAATATTTGGATGGCAGTGATTATTCGGCAACGGAAATGGCAGCAGCTTTGCTGGCAATGCAGTTAGGAGAGACAAGCACACAGACGCTTCCAAAAGAAGAGTTTGGAGATACCGGTGCAGAGCCGGGTATGGTGCGTATGTTTATGAATATCGGCAAAAAAGATCGTGTACGCATTGGTGATATTTTGGGTGCGGTTGCCGGGGAGAGCGGAATGGAAGGTGCTCTCGTAGGAACAATCGATATGTACGATAATTTTTCGTTTGTAGAGGTTCCGCAGGAATATGCGGCCGCTGTATTAGAAGCAATGAATCACAGTAAGATCAAGGGACGCAGGGTGAACATGGAACCGGCTAAAAATGTGAGGAACTGATCGAATCACCAATGGAATTGTGAGAAATCTGTGTCATTGCCTATCTCCTCTTACAGCATTATTGGATGAAGCGGGAAAGTATTGATTTAAACCGGACAAGTTGTTAAAATAAAAAGCAAAATGAGGCGATGGCGAGGAGGTGCATTCAATGAACGTGATACAGGGGAAAACGATAGCCGCTCGTGAGGTTGAAACCTATGGAGTGAATGCGAAGCCACTGTCACCGAGAGAGATTGAGACTTGTGGAGCGAATGCGAAGCCACTGTCGCCAAAGAAGATAGACTTTTGCGAGATGAATGTGAAGTCGCCTGCTAATGTGAGGGCGGTGGTATCGAATGCCAGAGAGCCGAGATTACAGCAGATTGTGCCAATAGAGCCTGAGGAAAAAGCTGTAAATCAGGCTGCAGCAGAGATGGCTGTCACGCTTTCGGAAGTGTCTGTGGCGAATCCGAGACAGGGGAAGTTGGATATGACATTGCAGGAGATGTTTGCAGAAAGGAGAGGTATATGACGGCGAATAATATTACGGATGGGAAAGTGCAGGCTTTGCCAATCAAACCGTTGAAGACGCATGCGGGTGAAGCTGGCCGCAGGAGTTCTATTACCAGTTTTGACGATATGCTGAAAGCACAGGGACGCACGAAGTCTACGAAGACGAGTGCGGTGAAACATCTGGACTATTCTGCGGACACGTCAAAGTTAGACCGCACGGGAAGTTCCAGAACAACCTCATCTGCGTCTGGGACATCGACCGGTCAGAGTCAGAAAACGAATCGTACGGTGTCAACCGGAAGTACAAGCACTAAGAAAACGACATCAGCATCGTCTATGAAGACAACGCCTTATGACAGCTATTTTAAGAAAGCAGCCAAAAAATACAGAGTATCCGAAAGTTTGCTTAAGGCAATTGCCAAAGCAGAATCTAATTTCAATGAGAGGGATGTGTCTAGTTCGGGGGCAATGGGCGTTATGCAGTTGATGCCGGATACGGCGCGTGGACTTGGCGTAGAGGATCCCTTTGATCCGGAGCAAAATATTATGGGTGGAGCGAAGTGCATCGCCAGCAAGTTAAAGGAATATAACGGAGATGTAAAGTTAGCGCTGGCGGCGTATAATGCCGGAAGTGGAACGGTACGGCGTGTGGGTGGTATACCATCACAGTGTCGTTCTTACATAAAGAAAGTATTGAGTTATCAGAAAGCTTTTGAAACGGCGAAGAAGGTCTGAGCGAGCTGCTTAAGCAAGGGGGAGCTCATAGAGGGCATGACGTTAAACGGACTGAATTTATAGGGTAAAGAAATTAGCCCTTTTGGTCGAATATATTTATAGGATGTGAGTGTCAAAGTTCATGTTTGGCACTCTTTTTTTACTTTATAGGATTCAGGTGCCAAAAAGGTTTGAATTTCTTTAATAAGGATTTCATGATCTTTCGGCACTGATAAAGAGAGGTAGCTAATGAATATAAATGATATCATGTTACAGGGAGATGCGGGATCCGGAACGACGGAAGCATCCTCTAAGTACTATAACGTCGGGAAAAATAATGCGGCAATTGCTGATGCGGGTTATTTGGGGATTCGTGGTAAAGCCGTTCAGACTGATTTTATGATGCCACAGCTACAGGGACTTCGTGAGTCTGGTTCGGAGAATTATACGGGTAGACAGGCAACGGAGATCGCAGCGGATCGTGTGCAAAATGATAATGCTGCCAGTCGCAATCTTAAGGTTGTGACCGGAGAGGATTGTGCCGCACTTGAGGATGAGGATAGTGCTTTGGAAGAATACCAAAAATCCAGTTTGGAGCGCGCCGTTAAGCGTATCCGTGAGGAGCGTGAGTGGAAAGCAGACCGGATGGAAGAAAATAAAGAACTTCGCGAGCAGTTGGCGAACGATTTGGAAAAAATGCAGCAGCAGGGATTTTTGGCGCAAAAGAGCGAGGCACAGATCCGTGACGCACTGCAGGAAGCAAATCTGCCTGCAACCAAAGAATTTGTGGATAAGGTAGCGGGAACGCTGCAGATGAGTATGTCGATCAATGAAATGACAGATGCGGCGAAAGTTTACGTCATACAAAATGGAACCCAGCCGACGATAGAAGCGGTATATCAAGGAATGCATTCCGGTAGTACGGCAGTTGACAACGCATCGATCACTGAGAAAGATATGGCGGCGTATGCACCACAGATCGAACATATCTTGCAGCAGATCGGACGAGGGGGAGCTTCGGATCAAGCGATGGCAAAGTGGCTGTTTGCGAATGAACTGCCGATCACGGCTGAGAATATGCAGACATTAGAGATGTTAGATCAGATGCAGCAGAGTACCTGCTTGGAGATAACGCTGCAGCAGATCGTGCAGACGATGGCAATGGGATTGCCGGCAGAGCAGACAGTTCCGGGGGACAAAGGAATTTGGCTTGCCGGGGATTTGATACAGCAGGTAAAAGAGATCACGGCGCAGGATGTGGAACAGGTAACAACAGAAAGGGCAGATCCGGTGCTGCAGGATTATCTTGACGCACATCAGACAGAGCAAGGCGCTTCTGACCATGAAGTGGGACAGACCGCAGGAACATCATCTAGCCGTGAAGTAGGACAGAGCGCAGGAGTGCCATCTGACCGCAAAACGGGACAGGGAGCGATGAATATATCTGACCGAAAAGTTGGACAGGAAACAACCGCAATGGCTGGCGAATTGTCGGGACAGGAGACGGCAGAAGTCATGCCTTTGCCGCAGGTTACAGCTTGGCGACAACTTGAGGAAATACGATTAAAAATGACAATCCCGGCAGTGATGTCTATGCGTGCGCAGGGGATATCTGTGGAGACAGAGAGCTTGGCTGAACTTGTGGGTCGTTTGCGGGAAATAGAGATGAGTTATTATCGGACGGATCAGACGGGCGAGGCGGCAGTTACAGAAGACGCACAGATTCATGCGATGCAGGATGCCGTAACGGCAGTGCGTGAGATTGCCGAAGCTCCGGCAGAACTTTTGGGCAGTAGTCTGCGCCAGCATGAATTAATGACGGTGCGGGAACTGCATGGAGCTGCGATCAGTGCGACCAAGAGCGCATGGCAGTATCAACAGGATTATGAGGCGGTTGGTACACAGGTGCGCGCGGATCTGGGAGATAGTATTAAGAAAGCGTTTGCGGGTATCCCGACTATGCTGCAGGAGATGGGGCTGGAGAGCACACCGGAGAATGAAAGGGCAGTACGCATTCTTGGTTATAACCGCATGGAAATCACAGAGGAGAGTATTGCGCAGATCAAAGATTGGGATGCAGAAGTGAATACTTTGATCGACCGGATGAAACCTGCCACGGTACTTGGAATGATTCGAGATGGTATTAATCCATTAGAACATACCGTAACGGAATTGAATGAAATGCTTGCCGATCGTGGAATGACTGCGGCGCAGGAAGAGGAAAGTTACAGTAAGTTTTTGTGGCGATTAGATAAGACGAACGGCATTACTGCGGAAGAAAGACAAAGTTATATTGGAATTTATCGTCTGTTGCATCAAGTGCAGAAAGAAGATCATGCGGCGGTTGGTGCGGTGGTTCAATCCGGTCAGCAGATGGATCTGTCTAATTTGCTGACGGCGGTTCGTTCCAGAAATGCACAGGGGATGGATCATACTGTGGATGACACTGAAAATATTATTCAGGCGGCAGCCGGCAATCAGACGATCACGGATCAGATCATGACAGCTTATTATGAGGAGCGTGCCGGGGAACTAAGAGATATGGCGAAACGGTCACAGAAAGCAGATGGATTTTTGGAGGAGGCAGGGCTGCCAGACACAGTTGGCAATATGCAGGCGGCGCTGAGATTACTGGATGGAGAGACCGCTTTAGATACAGTACTGGAACTTGCTAGAGAGTCACAGTCGGAGCAGGATGTGGTTGGACAGTTGGCATCGGAGACAGCCAATGCAGCGGTTTTGGAGACTGCTATGGATCATGTGGTTCCGCAGGGAGTGGCTGCAAGTGAGGCGTCATCCGAGAAAGAGACGTTTGCAGAGCGTAGACGTGATTTGACGGAACTAACGGATGGATTAAAGGATGTTATGGAAGCCATTGCAGATGGTGAGGAAGATGAGGCAGCACTTGCAGAATATTGTGCCGGAATAGATCATTTTTTGGAAAATATTCTTGAGAAAACAAAGCAGCGTGCCGATATTACATATAGTGAATTTCAAGAGATCAGAGCAACGCGTGGTTTGATGCGGTTACAGCAGGGACTTAGAAATAATCGCAGTTATGCAGTACCGATTCAAACGGCAGACGGCGTTACGCAGATGAATCTTACATTCCGTGAGGATGAAGAACAGGCGGGCAAGGTGCAGGTAACCATTTGGCAGCCGTATCGCATTTCTATGGAGATGCAGATTTCCGGGGGCAGTCTTAAGGGACTGGTACTCTGTGATGACAGAGCCGGATACGAGAAATTGAAGCAGCAGGCAGGAGCCTTGCAGGAAACTTTGGAGCAGAATGTGTGTCCGGTGAAAACGATCTCTTATGGAATGGATTTTCGTGCGCAGAATGATTATTCTGCTGCATCGGAGAACGATAATGCAGTTGATACAAAAGCTCTGTATCAGACAGCAAAAGTGCTGGTACAGTATATTTCAGAGGTAGTAGCAACAGAGAATGGAGGATTACAATGAGAATTAACCACAATATTTCAGCGCAGCTTACAAATGTCAGTTTGAAAAAGGTTGACAATAAAGTTTCGGCCAGTTTGGAAAGATTAAGTACAGGCTATAAGATCAACAAAGCAGCAGATGATTCTGCAGGTATGGCGATTTCGAATAAGATGCGAACCCAGATCCGTGCGTTGGATCAGGCGTCCCGCAATTCTGCTGATGGAGATTCGATCATTCAGACGGCAGAGGGTGCGATGTCAGAGATTGAGAATATTTTGCAGAGAATCCGTGAATTGGGTGTACAGGCAGCCAATGGTACGCTTGCTTTGGAAGACCGTAAGGCCGTGCAGGATGAGGTTGATGAGCTGATGGACGAGGTTGATCGTATTGCAGACACAACCCAGTTTAATGGTAAGGGACTGCTTGATGGTTCCGCATCACGTACCGTAATGACGAATACGTTATCCATTCATGCAATTTCGGCGTCTATGGATGTACCAAGAAATGATTATGAGATCACGATCGATGCTATGCCGGAAGCTGCAAAAGCACAGCTTGACTATACGATCCCATCTACGATCAGTATTAATGGGTATAGTTTAGAGATTACGGATGAGTACGATGATACCAGTGTTAGAAAGAAGATTATAGATATGTGTGACGCCATGAATATTGATGTTTCCGGTCCGGATGGATCACTGACACTGACGACACGTGCAACCGGTGCAAACCAGAAGATTTCAGTACGCTCTGCCGGTGCCAATGATGAGACGGTTATTTACGGCAAAGATGCAAAGATCACCTTGGGAACACAGTTTACCCCGGCCGATGGTTTTAGCTATAAAGCAAATGGTGCCGGTATTGTGATCATTGGAAATGATGGATTTGAAATGCAGATCGATGTTACGGATGCCAAAGCGGGTGATAGTGGTATTGTTCGCGTAGAAGATGCCGGCTATATGGTGCTTCAGATTGGTGCCAACGAGCATCAGACGTTGGAGATGGACTTTAAGGAAGTATCTTGCCAAAGCCTGTTCTTACGCAATAAAGAAGGTGTTAATCAGATTAACGCATGTACACAGGAAGGTGCTACGGAGCTTCTCAAAGTGTTGGATGATGCTATTGATAAGATTTCTGCAGCAAGATCCACGCTTGGTGCATATCAGAACCGTTTGGATGCAACAAGAGAGAGTTTGGATGTAAGTGAAGAGAATCTTACGGATGCAATGTCCAGAATTATGGACACAGATATGGCTTCTGAAATGACAGAATATACATCCAACAATGTATTATCACAGGCAGCAACATCAATGCTGTCACAAGCCAATAACCGTCCACAGCAGATTATGAGTTTGCTGCAGAGCTAATTATAGGTATCGCAGAATTGCTAAAGCTGATTGGAGTGTGACGATCAAGTATGGGCATGGAGGTTAAGCATGACGAAGGAACAGATTAAGGAGTATACCGCACGGGTTGCACAGGCAAACCGGACAGAATTAGTCGTTATTATATATGAACTTTTGCTGGATGAAATACAAGAGGGTAACAAACAATATCAGGCGGGAAATACGGATGCGGGGGAAAAACAGATCCGCAAAGCGCAGGGATATTTACAAGAACTTCTCGGAAGTCTGGACTTTCGCTATGAAATTGCGCTGCAATTACGACAGTTGTATCGTTATGTCAACGAACAGTTGATCGCAACTTTGGTACAACGCAGACCGATTCATTTAGATGCGGCGTGTGAAGTGATCCGTGGATTGATGGAGAGCTTTGAACAAGTGGCAAAAGAGGATCATTCAGGACCGGTTATGGAGCATTCACAGCAGCTTTATGCCGGATTAACCTATGGAAAAGGTACACTTAATGAAGTATCCCTCGGAGAGGGCAGTACCTATGGAGGAAAAATATGAAAAAGAAACGTGGAGCGGGGATTTTACTGCCAATCAGCAGCCTGCCGTCACCGTATGGAATTGGAACATTGGGAGCAGAGGCGTATGCCTTCGTTGATCAGTTGGCAGAGGCAAAGCAGAGCTATTGGCAAGTGCTTCCGGTAGGACCGACAAGCTTTGGTGATAGTCCCTACCAGTCATTTTCAGCATTTGCGGGAAACCCTTATTTTATTGATCTTGACACGTTGAAAGAGGATGGGCTTCTTCTTTCGGAAGAGATTGAGGAGCAGTATTGGGGAGACGATGTGTCAGAGGTAGATTATGCAGCATTATACGAGGCTCGTTTTGAGGTATTACATAAGGCATATGCGCGAAGTGATCATAAAATGCAGGAAGATTATCAGGCATTTTTGGCGAAGAGCAGCTATTGGCTGGAAGACTATAGTTTTTATATGGCACTTAAATTTCATTTTCATGGACAAGAGTGGTCGTTGTGGGAGGATGGTCTGAAATTCCGTCACAAAGAAACCCTCCGCAAATTTGAAGATCTGCTGGCAGAAGAAATTGATTTTTGGAAGTTTTGTCAGTATCAGTTTTTCATGCAATGGAGTCGGTTGAAGCGGTATGCTAATAGCAAAGGCATCCGTATTATTGGAGATATTCCGTTATACGTTGCCATGGACAGTGCAGATGTATGGACACATTCGGATCTGTTTGAGCTGGATGAGCGTAAGAAACCGATTCACGTTGCAGGGGTACCGCCGGATTGTTTTTCGGAGGATGGACAGCGTTGGGGTAACCCATTATATCGTTGGAAACGAATGAAAAGAGATCATTATGCATGGTGGTATCAGCGAATGAAAGCCAATGCAGCCTTGTATGATGTGATTCGTATTGATCATTTTATTGGTATTGTTAATTACTGGTCAATACCTGCTTCTTGTCCTACTGCTGTAGAAGGTGAGTGGCGCAAGGGACCGGGCAGACATTTGACGAAAGTGATTCGTAAGGCAACGAAAGGTTCGGATATTATTGCAGAAGATCTTGGAATTGTCAGTGATAAGGTGCGTGCTTTGATCAATGAAACCGGTTGGCCGGGAATGAAGATTTTAGAGTTTGCGTTTGATGGAGATGCTTCTAATGAGTATCTGCCACATCAATATAAGAACACGAATTGTCTCGTATATGGTGGTACGCATGATAATCAGACATTGCTTGGTTATTATGGAAACAAATCGGATAAAGAATTAAAATTTATGATGAATTATCTGCATATTAAGCGGGTTTCACAGATTCCAAAGGCGATGTTGCGTGCAGCGTACGCAAGCATTGCGGATACTGTTATATTCCAGATGCAGGATATTTTGGAATTGGACGATACGGCAAGAATGAATGAACCGTCCACAGTAGGAACCAATTGGCGCTGGCGTATGCAGCCGGGAGCCTTTGATGGAAAAAAGATCAAGATGCTTCGCAAAATGTGCAAATTGTATGCTCGATAACCGACATTTATTGCATTGTAAACAGGGGTCAAGCTGCGTCTGGGGACTTTGATTATAATGGTGGAACAGTAGCAAACACATTATACTTTAGCAATTCTTGCAAAGCAAAGCGCTGGCGTTGCTTTTTTGTAGGGAGTACTCCATGAAATATATTTGGTGCAACATAAAGAACTTTTTTAAACATAAAAAACTCATATTTATTTTGACGGTTTTTTCTGTCATTTGTTCTTGTATTATGATTCATTTTTCGTATGGATTATATCAGAACTATCAGTTAAAGAAAGAATATGATCTGTCAGATGAGAGAGAAATTGCATTGAGTTTGCAAGGGGATTTTGATGAAGAATCCGATAAGGAATTAAATGATGATGAAAGTTATTTCAAACCGGTTGATTCTGTAGACAATTATATAACAATGAATTTGTTAAAGAAATATGTGGCTGAATTTAATAATTCTTTTACAGATAAATTGAAATATATTGAAGCAACAGCGATCGTAGATCAATTACCGTTTCGTATGAACTTTTCGGTGAAGGATGGGACGATCATTAATAGTGATGAATATGAAAAAGAAATAGAGAATAACGCCATGCTGGAAAGTGGGAGGTATTTTACAGACAAAGAATATCGGAACGGGGAGAAAGTTGCTATTTGTTGGGATTATCTTCATTGGAATACGATGTCATCTCCTGTCAGTAGTCGGATGGCAGTCGATAAAAATACGCTGCATATTCAGGGGAAGGATTATAAAATTATTGCCTATGGCATTATTGATGTTGATAGACCTACTATACCGGTCACCTCTTTAGAGGATACAACCCTTTTTCACCAGAGATTAGTATTCCATTTTAAGAAACCAATTCGACAGGAACAGTACAATCTTGTAGTAGAAAAAACAAATAAAATTTTGGGAGACAGGGCAGTAGTTGAGCCGGCAAATCTTCCGGATGATGATGCAGTGTATCTTTATAATACGATTATTATGGTGACGATTTTTATTACCATTGTCTCGGCAATAAATTTTGCGATTTTGTATCGTTATATTCTTTCCAGCAGAAAACAGTCACTTATGGTTTACCGGATTTGCGGAATGAGTTTTGCGAGAGTAGTATTATTGTATTTGGGAGAATGTGTGGTTTTGACGGTACCAGCTTATGTTATCGGTGTTTTGTTGTTTGAGCATGTAATTTTGAAAAAAGTATCAAAATATTATGACTATATGAGTAATAGCTATAGCAGTTATGTTTATATGGTTTTATTTGCTATTTATTTTATACTGTCTTTGTTAATATTACTTTTTATGATCATATATGCATTAAAAACAGACAAAGAGTTAGATGTGAAAGGAGGGGCCCGATGAAATTGAAATATGCAATGTTTGAACAGAAAAAAAATAAACTTATGACGGTGCTGATTTTTTTTCAAATAGTAATTGTGTTCATCATGCTCGTCAGCATTATCTCTGCAATTACATCGAGGTATGAAAAATATAAGCCGTTGGAATGCTTCTTTCAGGGCGATGGTTTGAATATGCATATAAATGATCTGCTAGGCAGAAACGGGCAGCGGTATCTTCCGTTTACAGAATCTTCTGATGTAGAAAAAAGCTTAAAAAAAGCACATATGGTAAGCTCCTATGATGTACAGATGACATTTGACATTGACAATAAAAAGGAAGAATTGGGAACATGGTCTCCGGTTATTGGTTATGATGATGAGTTGATCGCAGCATATACTCCTGAGATAGAATCAGGACGCTGGCTTAGAACAGAGGATGCAGATACGGATATGATCGAGATTGTGTTGGTGCAAAAGGATGACACTCATAAAGTGGGAGAGGTCATAACTTTGACAACTTCTGATGTGGTAAAAGATTCGAGAGAATACAAGTTATCACAACCGGTTCAGGCTAAGATAGTGGGGATTCTTGCAGATGGAGCCAGTCCGATCATGCGTACGATGCATTATGGTGAATATTCTGATTTCAGAGATTATTATTATCCGTTTAACAGGGATGAAGAGGAAAGGGCAATTGTCTTTGTATCCAAGAGAGACATTGAACATAATAATAAGATCCATGCGAAAACGGAACAAGAAAATTTAATAGCGGGTGAAACCTGTATATGGCCATATATCATTTCAGGCCCATGTTTTATACAATATGAGAAAGGAATTACACAGAAGGAAAAAGATTATAATTCAAAATATCTTGCAGTGAATGGAAGATATGAATTTCGTCATACATCCGCAGAAATGCGGGAAAACAGTATGGAATATATTATGAATCAGATGAATATGTTAATTCCTATTTTGATTGCGATGATCATTCTTACGTTGATGTCTATCATTAGCAGTACCGTTATTATGATACGACAAAACATGCACAATTATTCCATTTATTATATGATGGGTTTCACTTGGAAAAGATGCGTGTTGATTCATGTGGAAAGCGTGATTATGATGCAAATGGGGATATTTTTATTTACCATGTTATGTCTTGCTATTTGCGAGAAAATTGGTGCGTTAGATCGAATGGTCTTTTCTATAGGAAAATGGCAGTTGTTGGGTTGTTTCGCTATGATGGTGCTTTTTATTGTATTTAGTATTTTGCTGTCTTTTCTGTTAATTGGGAAGAAATCGGCAAAGGACATTTTAAGGGAGGTAGAATAAAATGGTTCAACTTGATAATATTGTAAAGACCTATAACAAAGGAAAGAGTAACGCTTTTGAGGCACTCCACGGAATATCGCTGACGATAGAGGATGGAGAAATGGTTGCCATTATTGGAACCTCAGGAGCTGGAAAATCCACCTTATTACATATACTTGCTTGTATTGATGGATACGATTCGGGAGAGTATCGTATTGATGACATGACAATTGGCAAAATTTCTGAAAGAAAGATGGCGGCAATTCGTAATGAGAAGATTGGCATGGTAATGCAGGACTTTGCGTTAATAGAAGAATTTACGGCATTGGATAATGTCATGATTCCGTTGGATTTTGCAGCAAGAGGTAAGAAAAAACGGAAAAAAGACAGGAAAGAAATCGCGCGCAAAATGCTTGAAATGGTGCAGATGCAAGATTTTGTCGATAAGCCTGTGAGTAATCTTTCCGGGGGTCAGAAGCAGCGCGTTGCAATTGCTAGAGCGATTGCAAATGAACCTGCGTTGATCTTGGCAGATGAGCCAACAGGAGCGCTGGATACGGAGACAACAAAAGAAATTATGAAAGTATTTATTGATCTGAACAAACAGGGAAAAACAATTGTTATTGTTACCCATGATTTGGCTGTAGCGGAGCAATGCGGCAGAGTGATAAAGATCGAAGATGGGAAGATGATAGAGTGAGAGGTGCTTTGCATCATGCCTCCGTCATGGTTGTTAATGGTGTGAGATGTCGTTATACAAGGAATAGTGAAAATATACAATACTGTGCTGATTCAGTTGTGTAAATTATACAAAAAATGGTTAATCTTTTTTATGTTATTGCGAGTAAAACAGGGAAATGATAAAATAAATTAATTCAGAAAAATTATGTTGTTGCTATTGTTGTATTGATTGTAAATTTTATAAGTAACTTTAAGAGGATAGTGTCAAGTAAGCTATGAAAAACGAGCCGAAGAAAAATAGGCTCAAATGAA
>ENA-OPEE01000656-OPEE01000656.1-human-gut-metagenome-genome-assembly--contig:-NODE-656-length-28183-cov-5.334044_pt1 | contig 28183 bp, 23 predicted proteins | sample MGYA00241263_ERZ501506 | MGnify/ENA primary metagenome ERZ501506 (study PRJEB25962, sample SAMEA2042626) | human gut metagenome | biome: human gut; feature: human-associated habitat; material: faeces...
AAGAGCAAAACCAGCGTTTTGCTCTACAAGAATTGCTAAAGCAATTCTTGGCGATATCACGCTACATAACAGCAATTTTCTATCAACCAAAAACGTAAATGCGGCAAGGCAATTACTATAGTACTCTGATGGCAGAAATCGCTCTTTGGTGGCTGCAAAATGCTATATAGTCATTGACATAATAAGTAATATGTGGTTGTGGAGGATTTGAGGTGTGGGAAGTTTGAGCGAGTTATAAATGTGGATCTGACGAGGGATGAGTAAATGTTGGATCTTGTAGTACAAAATTGATAGAATGGAGTTTAAGTATGATCAAGAGAATGGATTTATCCGGCGATTGGGCATTTGCCTTGGATGCGGACAAAACAGGGATCGAGCAGGGAATTTTCCGTAGTCTGCCTACAGATACGATTACACTTCCCGGTACGACTTCGATCGCCAAAAAGGGAACTCCTTCTGACAAGAAAGAAATCGGTTTTCTGACTGATCCATACTTGTTTGAAGGTTACGCATGGTATGCAAAAGAAATTACCTTGGACAAAGATTCCAAAAACAAAAATATTTATTTACATTTGGAACGTACACGCCTGACTCGTGTTTGGGTTAATGATGTAGAGGTCGGATGCAGAGACAGCCTTACTACTCCACATCATTACGATCTGACTCCTTATATTAAGGACAACACGTTTCGTCTGACTATTTTAGTTTCTAATGTGGATTACCCGACCAAAGGTGGTCATCTGACCTCTCCGGATACCCAGACGAATTGGAATGGTATTATCGGCGAGATATCGCTTCACATATGTGATGAGATCATGATCGAACATATCAAAACCTACCCGGATACAGAGCACAAATCTGTCCATGTAGAGATTACCACCAACAATACAACGCAGACGCAACGCAATCTTTCTGTCTGTGCCAAAGCTGAATTAATGGACATTTCCGGCAAGACAGGCGTACAAGTACCTGCTGCATATTTTCAGGACATTTTCTTCCCGGTCGGCAAAGGAACGGCCGAATTTACTTATGAACTGGGAGAAGATGCTGTACTTTGGAGCGAATACAGTCCGGTCATCTACGAACTGCACTTGACAATTCCGGGTACCGACGAGGAGAGCGTGACAACATTCGGTCTGCGCGACTTTTCCACATCAGAGACTGAATTTTTGATCAATGGAACACCGACATTCCTGCGTGGCAAACACGATGGTTTGATCTTTCCAATGACCGGAGCGGTTCCTACTTCCGTAGAAGAATGGATCCGCGTTATGAGCATTTCCAAATCTTACGGTATCAATCATTACCGTTATCACACCTGCTGCCCTCCGGACGCTGCATTTGTAACGGCTGATCTGTTGGGTATTTACATGGAACCTCAGCTTCCTTTCTGGGGAACCTTGACCGCACCGGGTGATGAAGGGCACAATGCCGAAGAGCAGGATTATCTGATCGAAGAAGGTTATCGCATGATGACTGAATTTGGTAACCATGCTTCTTATTGTATGATGTCTCTTGGAAATGAGCTTTGGGGCAGCAAAGAGCGCATGGCAGAGATCATTACAAATTATCGCAATGTGGATGATCGTCATCTGTATACACAGGGTTCCAACAACTTCCAGCACACCCCGGTACTATTACCGGAAGACGATTTCTTTGTCGGAGTCCGTTTTAGTAAAAACCGTTTATTCCGTGGTTCCTATGGTATGTGTGATGCTCCTTTGGGACATATTCAGTGGGATGAACCTTCTGCTGATCATAACTACGACGAAGTGATCCATCCTACAAATGCAGCCGCCGATGCCGGCAACGATGCGAAAGAGATTGAAATCCAATATGGAACCGGTGTTAAGAAAGTAAAAGCTGCCGATAATGGGGGTGTTTTGATCCCACATATTCCGGTTGTCTCCCATGAGATCGGACAATTTGCGGTTTATCCAAACTTCCGTGAGATTGATAAATATACCGGCGTTCTCAAAGCAAGAAACTTCGAAGTATTCAGAGACCGTTTGAAAGAAAAGGGCATGTTAGATCAAGCCGATGACTTTTTCTACACCAGTGGTAAGCTGTCTGTTCAATGCTACAAGGAAGAACTGGAGGCTGCTGCTCGTACGAAACTGCTCGCCGGATATCAAATATTGGATATTCAAGACTTTTCCGGTCAGGGTACCGCTCTCGTTGGTATTTTGGATGCCTTTATGGACAGCAAAGGACATGTTACACCGGAGGAATGGGCAGGATACTGTTCCGATCACATTCTGTTAGCACAGTTTCCAAAATATGTCTATCAGGCAAGAGAAACCTTCCGTGCTAAGATGGCGATCCGCTACTACAATCCGGAGAAGTTGGAGAATAAAATTCTTCACTGGGAATTAAAACAGCAGAAAAAGATCATTCGAGAGGGATCCGTTGTGATTCCGGATGGTGCTTTTGACCTGGTAGAATTAGACGAGATAACCTTTGATTTTCCGGAGATCACGGAAGCTGCTACTTATCATTTGGATCTTAGTGTACCGGAAACCAATATGGCAAACACCTATGAGCTATACTGCTTTCCAACACTGTCAACGGAAATTCCGGCCTCCGGCATGACGATCGGTGAAGGTGCCAATGAAGTCCATGTGACGGCTGATTACGCAGAAGCCTGCGCATTGCTTCAAAATGGTCAAAAAGTATTGTATCTGCCAACCGAACTTGCCGACAAGATCGAAGGCTTTTATTGTACGGATTTTTGGTGTTATCCAATGTTCCGCGATATTTGCGAATGGATGAAGAAGCCGGTTGCTGTCGGTACAATGGGGCTGTTGATCCAAAAGGATCATCCGGCCTTAGCTTCTTTCCCGGCTCACAAATATTCCACACCACAGTGGTATAAGATCGTATCGCACTGTGACTGTGCTATCTTAGATGACGTGACCGATAAGAGCTACCGCCCGATCGTGCAGATGGTCGACAACTTTGAACGTAACCACAAACTGGGTATCTTGTTTGAAGGTAAAGTTGGCGAGGGTACCTTGATGGTATGTACCAGCCGTTTAAGTGAGGTTGCCGAGTATCCTGAGATCAAATGCTTTGCAAGATCAATACTGGATTATGTGACCTCGGATGCTTTCGCACCTGAGCAGGCATTGGATATGGAACTTCTTAAGCGTGTATTTTGCAAGGAGGACTAACCGTCACATCCGAATAAAACAATAAAAGATATAAACAAAAGCAAAGCCAGCGCTTGCTTTTGTCACGCTACACAACAGCAGTTTCCTATAAAGAAAAAAAGCCACCAAGACTTGATGAGTACCCTGTCACGACAGGACATATCAAATCTTGGTGGCTTTCAATTTTGATACTCTTATATGTGCTTTCAACCTAATGTGAAAGAACATACCTCATTATTGCAAACTCTAATTCTAAAGTGATAGGATAAACCGCATGAATGCATTCATACCTTCGTCTGTGTTTTTATAAACACCGGCATGTTCTAATACTTTCTTAAAAACAATACCAATCTCCGTCTGAAGAATTTCATCTACATTATCTTCTGTGATTGCATCGTATTTCGGTAAAAACTCGTCTACCCAGTCTGCATGTTTTGCAAGTTCCTCATCGGCTCGAATATCTTTTCCTGATATAATGTATTCGCCCAAACGCTGCATTTCTCCCTTTAATCTTGCCGGAAGGACTGCCAGACCCATAACTTCGATCAAGCCGATATTTTCTTTCTTAATATGGTGCAGTTCCTGATGTGGATGGTACACACCTAACGGATACTCCGGCGTTGTAATGTTATTGCGAAGTACCAGATCCAGTTCAAACTCCCCGTCCCGCATTCGCGCGATCGGTGTGATCGTATTGTGTGGTTCTCCATCCGTCTGCGCATAGATAAAAGCATCTTCATCCGTATATGCTCTCCATGCTGTCAAAATATGTGCAGCAAGCTTTACCAGGCGCTCAGCCTCTTTATGACGAATACGTACAACCGACATCGGCCAATTTACGATCCCAGCCTGTACATCCTCAAAGCCCGGAATCGTCAACGTTTGCTTGATGTCCGCTCTTTCCATCGCAAATTCATAATGACCACCCTGGAAATGCTCATGTGCCAATATTGAGCCGCCTACAATTGGCAGATCGGCATTTGAACCTACAAAATAATGTGGGAACTGACGCACAAAATCCAACAGTTTACGAAAGGCAGATTCATCAATCTTCATCGGTGTATGATCACTATTAAATAGGATACAGTGCTCATTGTAATATACGTAAGGAGAATACTGCAATCCCCACTGACCGCCATCAATGGTTACCGGAATAACACGGTGATTCTGTCTTGCCGGATGATTCACTCTACCTGCATACCCCTCGTTTTCTTTACACAGCAAACATTTCGGATAAGCACTCTGTGGTGCATTTTTGGCAGCAGCGATCGCCTTAGGATCTTTCTCCGGCTTAGATAAATTGATCGTAATGTCTAATGTCCCATACTCTGTATCTGCGGTCCACTTTACATCACGCTTGATTCGATCACGGCGGATATAATTGGTATTACAACTTAATTTATAATAATAGTTTGTTGCCGCTTTGGGTGATTCTTCATACAACTCGCGAAACTTGCGGATCACGGTACTTGGCGCCGGAACAAGTGCTCCCATCAGTTTCGTATCAAATAAATCCTGATAAACAACGCTGTTCTCTGTCATAACACCGCGGGAATACGCATTTTCCATAAGGTCCGCTAAAATCTCATGAACCGGCCGTACCGGCGTCTCCTGCTCTGGTGTCTGATATTCATCCAACTGCAAAATCTCCAACAAACGATTGATCACATACACACGATCTTCCGCTGCGACCAAACCATTTTTCTCCCCATAACGAACCAACTCATCAATCAACACACTGTTATCTGCCATGTTATTACCGTACCTTTCTATATGTAGTTGAGGGGCCCGCTAAGACCCCTCCTAATAAATAATATGAAATCTTTGATAGGCTTAGTGTACTTTTTCGCCCTTAATCTCGATCATGTGATTTACTGCATGCTCTAACGCATCAATGGAAGCACGAATAATATCTTCATCACTGCTTACGCCCCAATATAACTGCTTCTCATCCTGCGTAATTCCAACATAAGCCATCGCCTTAGAAGAAGATGTCTTCGACAATGCGTGCTCCTCATATACATCCAATACATAGCTGATACCTAAGAAATCCTTGATCGCATTGTTGACTGCATTCAAACGTCCATTTCCCTTTGCCTCGACAACTTCTTTTTTGCCATCCTGCTCAAAAGTAACCTGCGTTGTAATACCATCTTTCTGCTGGAAGTGTACATCTGTAATAGCAAAACTGCGCTTTGGCTGGCTGTATGTCTCTTCGAATACGCGCAGCATATCTTCCGGACTGAGCTCTGCATGTGCATGATCGGAAACACCCTTCATCAGGTAACCGACTTCCTCACGCATACGGTCTGGAATCTCTAATCCGTAATTCTGTTTTAATACATACGCTACACCGCCCTTACCGGACTGGCTGTTGATACGGATAACATCCGAATCATATGTTCTTCCAACATCTTTCGGATCGATCGGCAGATATGGAACCGTCCAAAGATTTTCGTTACGCTCCTCGCGAAATGCCATACCTTTGGAGATAGCATCCTGATGAGAACCGGAAAATGCGGTAAATACAAGCTCACCTGCATATGGCTGACGCTTGGATACCTGCATTGCTGTCAAACGCTCATACGTATCTGCGATCTCCTGCATATTGTGGAAATCTAACTTGGAATCCACACCATGAGAATGCAGATTCATAGCAACAGTTACTAAGTCTAAATTACCGGTACGTTCACCGTTACCAAATAAAGTGCCTTCCAAACGGTCTGCTCCTGCCAATACACCAAGCTCCGCAGTTGCCACGCCGGTACCACGGTCATTGTGTGGATGCAGAGAAAGAACAACATTATCACGGTATTTCAGATGTTTACTGACATATTCAATCTGGCTTGCAAAAACATGCGGCATTGCATTCTCGACAGTGGCAGGGATATTAATGATCGCCGGTGCATCTGCCTGTGGCTGCCATACATCCAAAACGGCATTACATACTTCTACTGCATAATCTACTTCTGTTCCATGGAAACTCTCCGGGCTGTATTCAAAGCGGAAGTTACCATGTGCCTCTGCAGCAAGCTCTTTTAACAGTTTTGCTCCGTTTACTGCAATCTCCTTGATCTCTTCCTTGGATTTACGGAACACCTGCTCTCTTTGTGCTACAGATGTAGAATTATATACATGAACGATTGCATTTGGTGCACCATCCACTGCTTCAAATGTCTTGCGGATAATATGTTCTCTTGCCTGTGTAAGTACCTGAACCGTTACATCATCCGGAATGAGATGCTGATCGATCAGTGCTCTCAAAAAAGTAAACTCTGTCTCGGATGCTGCCGGAAAACCGACCTCGATCTCCTTAAATCCAATCTTAACCAGCATCTTAAAAAACTCTATTTTCTCGTCCAGGCTCATTGGCTCGATCAAAGCCTGATTGCCATCACGTAAATCAACACTGCACCAAACCGGCGGTTTATCAATTGCATCTTTCTTTACCCATTCATAGCAATCCTCCGGTGGCATAAAATAACTCTTCTGATACTTTTCAAATCCTTTCATAAATAACCTCACTTTCCAGACTCCCCTTTGAGTCCTTGTAATGCGTTGCGCATCTGTGTGCATTCTGTCAGAGTTTGTATAAGGATCAACGTGAAATTCTTTCGTAATGTAAAAAACGTCTCTATATAATATAGAGACGGATCATCCGCGTTACCACTCTTATTCATGAAAATCATGCGCTCACAGGTACATCAACAACTTGTCAATACCTTTCCCCTCTAACGGTGGGAATCCGTCCTGATCTACTAAAGTTCAACCGGCTGCTCCGAGACGAGTTCGCCATATCACTTCCACTGCTTCGCATCAACCAACAGCTTTCTGCATTCCATTCTATGGTTACTACTTCTCTTCTTCGCATTTCATCAAACATCATACCACATACATTCTAATTTGAAAACCCCCAATTTTTATCATTATATCTTCCAAGTATGGAATTTTTTTAAGGGCAGATTTCAAAGAAACTCCCAGACTGCATTTTTGATAACATAGCGTATTTTTGGTATTGGCATAATGTGGATTATGGGGATTGTGTTGTAAATAGAAATGTGCTAGTATAAATCCCGTCGAACAAAACACAATATATAGTGTCACAATGACATTTTTCGAACATTATATAGTACTTCTAAAAATCCGAGAAAGTATGCATATCCACGCAGTCTGTATGCTTTCCTCGATTAGGAAGCAAGTCTGAATGGAGGAGGTTGCATTCATGAAAATCATGAAAAGAAGTGGCATTGAAGCCGATTTTGATGTCACAAAAATATCAGCAGCGATCAAAAAAGCAAACTGCGAGGTTGCCGCTGTTGATCAATTATCAGAAGAACAGATTGAGGAGATTTCTACTAATGTAGAGAAGATTTGTTCTGACATCGGTCGAACTCTCGGCGTCGAAGAAATTCAGGATCTTGTCGAGGATCAGATCATGAACAAACGTGCATTTGTATTGGCACGCAAATACATTACTTACCGTTATACTCGCGCCTTAATCCGTAAATCCAACTCAACCGATAAGCAGATCTTAAGCCTGTTGGAATGTAATAATGAAGAGGCAAAGCAGGAAAATTCCAATAAGAATCCTACCGTAAATAGTGTACAACGCGATTATATGGCCGGTGAAGTCAGCAAAGACATTACTAAGCGTTTTTTGCTCCCAGAGGATATCGTAGCTGCACACGAACAAGGAATTATACATTTTCACGATTCCGATTATTTTGCACAGCATATGCACAACTGCTGTCTTGTCAATTTGGAGGATATGCTGCAAAACGGTACTGTGATCAGTGAAACCATGATTGAACGGCCAAAGAGTTTTTCAACTGCCTGCAATATAGCAACGCAGAGCATTGCACAGATTGCCAGTTCCCAGTACGGCGGACAGAGCATTTCTTTGGCACACCTCGCCCCATTTGTGGATGTCAGCAGACAAAAATTCCGACTGCAGGTGCGTGATGAGTTCGAAAAAGCGAATATCGCTGCTTCCGAAGAACAGATCAATGATGTGGCGGAACAGCGTGTGCGCGACGAGATCAAGCGTGGCGTACAGATGATCCAGTATCAGGTGATCACCTTGATGACAACTAATGGACAAGCACCATTTGTTACGGTATTTATGTATTTGGACGAAGTTCCGGAAGGACGTCTGCGTGATGATCTTGCACTCGTAACGGAAGAGATCCTTCGCCAGCGTATTCAGGGCGTTAAGAATGAAAAAGGTGTATATATTACTCCTGCTTTTCCAAAGCTGATCTATGTATTGGAAGAAGATAATATTACCGAAGGCAGTAAATATTGGGAACTAACTAAACTGGCAGCAAAATGTACGGCAAAACGAATGGTTCCTGACTATATTTCTGAAAAGATCATGCGTAAATTAAAAGATGGCAACTGCTATCCTTGCATGGGCTGCCGTTCCTTCCTGACTGTTTATCATGACGAAAACGATAAGCCAAAGTTTTACGGCCGCTTTAATCAGGGCGTTGTCACGATCAACTTAGTGGATGTTGCCTGCTCTTCCGGCAAGGATATGGATAAATTCTGGCAGATTTTTGATGAACGTCTGGACTTGTGTTATCGTGCACTGATGTGCCGCCACAAGCGTTTATTAGATACGCCTTCCGACGTTGCTCCAATCCTTTGGCAGTACGGTGCTCTCGCTCGTCTGAAGAAAGGTGAGACGATCAATAAACTGCTATATAACGGATATTCTACGATTTCTTTGGGATACGCCGGATTATGCGAATGCACCAGATATATGACCGGACACAGTCATACTGATCCGGAATCCACTCCATTTGCATTGCAAGTCATGCAGCATATGAACGATGCCTGTGCAAAATGGCGCGAAGAAACCAACATCGACTTTAGCTTATATGGTACTCCGCTAGAGTCCACCACCTACAAATTTGCCAAATGTCTGCAAAAACGCTTTGGCATTATCGAAGGTGTGACCGACCGTGGCTATATCACCAACAGTTATCACGTACATGTAACTGAGAAGATCAATGCCTTTGATAAATTGAAATTTGAGGCGCAATTTCAAGAATTATCTCCTGGTGGTGCGATCAGTTATGTGGAAGTACCGAATATGGAAAATAATATCGAAGCCGTATTAAATGTTATGAAATATATTTATGATAATATTATGTATGCAGAATTAAATACCAAGAGTGATTATTGTCAATGCTGCGGTTATACCGGTCAGATTCAGATCGTCACTGACGAACATGGTAAGCTGATCTGGGAATGCCCAAATTGCGGCAACACCGACCAGAACAAAATGAACGTTGCAAGACGTACCTGTGGGTATATTGGGACGCAATTTTGGAATCAGGGACGTACCCAGGAGATCAAAGAACGCGTGCTGCATTTATAATATTTAAGATTCCGGGCGGGACTCCAGATCGCGGCTTAAAGCATCCAAATAATGAATGAATATTTGGTTTGATGTGCGTATCTGGTAATCCTGATCCAGTTCGTGACGCAAAAAGCTTTTGCGTCCCCCTTCTGCTGCACGATCCCAAAAGCGTTTTACATCGCGAAACGGTACATAGTAATAGGCACCGGCTTCCTTAAAATAGACGATCAAAAACGCAATGCCATCTTGCCGCTCAAAGTCCTGCATATACTCCATCTGATGCTCATGGATATTTTGCAGGGCAAAACGCTCCCCGGCGCATTCTTTGGCATCAAAACAAATTGGCACACCCTGCACATTCCCGATATAATCTACGGTACTTTTTTGTTCAAAATATGCTAAGGTGATATGCCGATGCTCTTTGTCGATATTGATCGGCGTAATGGGCGTCGGTATTTTTTGTACTAATGCCAAATGCTCTTTGCGATATTGTTCATTTGTCATATTAAGGGCTTCCTCTAACATAGAGCCTCGAAGTCCTCTTGAATTCCAAGATGGCATAATTCTCTCAACTCCTTATGAATAGTGCAATATGATCATTTAATCTCCATTCCTAGTCTGCGCAATACCTGTGCAAAATTGTCTGGGAGTTCCGCTTTCCAAACATATTCTTTTCCATGTGCCGTAAATATAAGCTGCCAAGCATGCAGCAATTGCACTCGCTGATGTAACTGCTCTCGGTCGAAGGCAGACGCTCGTTTCGTACTGTATTTAACGTCCCCCACCAATGGATGACCAATGCTTGCCAAATGAGCACGAATTTGATGAGATTTACCTGTGATCAAATGCACCTGCAACAGGGTAAAAGATTCCCCTTGATACATCCCCTGTTGAAGCGGCAGGTACTCCGTTGCAATCGGTACACTGTTAGGGCCGGGCTGTTGTCTTACTGTCACTTTATTGGTTCGACTATCCTTCTCTAGGTAGCCTTTCAAATACTGCTTTTTTAACACACTTCCATGAACAACACATAAATAATATTTGCAGATTGTACGTTCCTTGAACCGCTTATTCATGTCCTGTAGCGCACGTACCGTCTTTCCGGCTACGATCAGGCCGGAAGTATTTCGGTCCAAACGATTACAGATTCCCGGACGAAACGTGTCATCAGCAGCATTATCTGCCAAATAATCTGTAATCTGTTCAACGATCGACCTGTCATTTCTGTCCGCTTTTTGGGACAGCACTCCAACCGGCTTATTAACCACCAAAAACTGAGCATCCTCATAGACAATTTGCAACGGCGGCAAGTTTCTGTCATAGTGCCCCTGCTGCAACTCTATTTTTCCTTGACGTGCACCCTTTTCCAGCCTCTTTGCCGGTGACATCTGTCGTGCACCATTAGTCGGCCTCTTTGCCTGTGGCATCTGTCGTGCACCCTTTTCCAGCCTCTTTGCCTGTGGCATCTGTTGTGCGCCCAAATCAACTTCTTGAGCTTTCTTCCCTGACCGAAAACCCTCAATTGTTTCATCCGCAAGAAACAATTTTATCTGATCGCCAGTCTGAATCCGCTCCGACCCAGACACTTTTTTCCCGTTTAACACAATGTTTTTCTTGCGCATCATCTTATAAAAAAAGCTTTTCGGAGCATCCGGCATATATTTTTCCAAATAGCGATCCAAACGCTGTCCTTCCTCGCGTTCAGAAATTATTACTTCTCGCATAATAGCTCTCTGCCCTTTCTCTCGGTTATACGATCAAAGATCGCAGATAAGATTTCACATGTTCCAACTCTTCTTCCTGATCCTCCGTACATTCCGGAATGGAATCAATTCTTGCTAACTCCTGTAAAAACATCGCCTGCTTCTCCACGATCTGCACTTTATACTGCGTTCCCCAGTTAGCAACGCCCTTGGACAAATACTCTCTAACATAGGATAATTCCTGTTTTCCATTGCCCAATACGCCAATCACTCGTCCATTACCTACTGCCAAAAAATCTAAATGCATAATCTTTTCGGAAGAAGTGATCACCAGATCTGTCATCAGTTCCATCCTCTCCGGCAAAGCTTTTTGCACCTTTTGGTATTGTTCCTCGGTTACAGAATGATACGGAAATACCACAACAAAACCAACAATCTGTTTCACGATCGGCAGTACCCCTAACACTGCGATCACCGTAAATAAATTCTGTCTAGACATATGATTCAGCACCAATCCCAATACATAAATTCCAATAGAAATAGCACTATAAATAATTGCTATCGTAAGGGTTCTTTTCTTTCTATTGTTTATATAACCGAAATCTCCACGTTTCGCTTTCATCCGTTCCTCCAATCATATCTTGTAATTACTGCATGCGCCATCCTGCGTAATATTTGTTTTTTAGCATTCCATTCTGCATATATTTTCCCCAGCCTAATGCAAAACCATCTACACATACTAACACATAATTTTCCGTCTGCTTTAACATCCCCTCATTCAAAACAGTCACATCCTGCAGTGTCTCTCCTTTCAGGTAACGGATCACATCCTGTTCTTCGGAAGATAAATTCACATACGGAAGCTTGTCCTTATCGCAAATAGAAAGTGCAAGCTGTATGGACGGCTCAAATCGTTTCTCGGCGCTACCCACGATCAATCCTGTCTGAATACATCGAAGCCCTTTCCACGATACGGATCCTTCCATTTCTAACGTAAACTGTTTCTTGCCAGGAACCAAACGATACCTCTCTGCCCCGGGAGCCGAAAGACATCCTATCCACCAAGCCGCCTTAGCCACAAGATTGTTATCTCCATCCTGCATTCTGCGGTCTTTTTTCCCAGAGAGACGTTGTTGTCTCGTACCGGCATATTTTGATCTTCGTTCTGCTCCGAAACTTTGATGCTTTTTCTCTGCCATACGAAAGCTATGGTCATGTGCTCGCTCGGCAAGGGTGTTTTCCTGCTCTACAAAAGAATCTGTCTGCTCTGCAGCAGACGGATCCCCTTTCTGCAAAAGAACAGCGAAATGTCCCTCTCCTACTGCTTTATGCGGAAAAATTCGAACACAGCGGGATAACTGCTGCCGTTCCGTTTCTGTCAATGCAGCATCCGTGATTCCGCTGCAAAAGCCCTCTTTACGCGGGACTTCACAAACGTGCATATCCGGAAATTGCCGCAAAAACCACAATATATTTTTTTCATCTTCTTCCGGCGAAAAAGTACATGTGGAGTAGACCAAATATCCACCTTCCCGAAGCATTTGATAAGCCGCCTTCAAAATATCCCGTTGGATCGGAGCATAATATTGCGGTCCTTTTTCTTCCCAATCCTGTACCATATGGGGATCTCTGCGAAACATCCCCTCTCCGGAGCATGGTGCATCGATCAAAATACCATCAAAATACTGTAAAAAGGACTCTTGCAATCGTTCCGGCTTTTCCGCTGTAACGACTGCATTGACCGCACCGGCAATCTGCAAATTCTTCGCAAGTGCCATCGCCCTGGAAACACTAATATCATTTGCAACCAATTGACCGGTTCCCCGCAGCTTCGCAGCCAGCTCTGTCGCCTTGCCCCCCGGTGCTGCACAAACATCTAAGATTCGATCTCCTTCATGCACAGGCAGGATCGATGCCGGTATCATCGCACTGGGTTCTTGAATATAATACAAGCCCGCATAATAATAAGGATGTTTGGCAGGATTACATTGCTCATCGGTTGTCAAAAAACCTTTCTCCGTCCACGGTACCGGCTTTGTCTTAAATGGACAGATTTCCGCCCATTGTTCCAAAGAAATCTTAGCCGTATTGATTCGTATGGCAGTCTGTGATCTCTGCTGCATACTTTCTATATATGCGGAATATTCCTCTCCAAGCAAGTCCTGCATGGCTTGTTGATATTTCTTTGGTAACGTCATTGTAACCGTATCCTTCCTTTCTACCGATACTGTAATCCCCTCATAACAACACCTGACTATCAGGTATTACAAGCTGGATTTTTCTTTCCAGCAACACTGCAATCTCTTATAACAGCATTGTAAATATTCACTGTGCCAAATACCATAGTATAGGATATGGATCCATACTTTGCTCTCTGCCATCCTTTGCAATATAGATTCCAAAGTGCAGATGTACCGCGAATTGACCACTGGTCCCTTCCGGTCCATACCCGGTATTACCCATTAACCCCAAATAATCGCCCGCCTTTACTTTGCTGCCTTTGCGCAGATCAGGTGCATATTGCTGTAAATGCGCATAATACACATAATATCCCTGTTTGGAACGAATACCTATACGGTATCCTCCCAATTTCAGCCAGCCAATTTGTTCGATCACACCATCACACACAGATTGAATCTGTAAGCACCCCGGCTGATCTTTGGAAGCCATGATATCTACACCCTCGTGACTTCTTTTGCCACCAAACGTTCTCGGTGCTCCATAGCCATCCTCAAAGTCCCAAGATACTTTACCTCGGCGATCCTTTCGCACCGGAAAGCATTCCATATCACGAAGCAACGCTCTGCTATGCGAAGATATATGGTTATGCTGCATTAACGTCTGATACTTCAGCAAGTTGTTCTGCCTGCTCTGCCAAGTCGCAATATACAGCCCCATATAGCCGATCAATAAAACATACACTGCAAAAACAAGCCATATCTTTCGTATACGGATCTTATTTTTGTTCATAGGAAATTATATGCTTTCTATGTCTGCATATGCTTTCCGGCTACACGATTATTCAAATGATTCCTTACATATTGCGGTTCTTCTCAGCGCAAGCATGCATTGCGTCCATGACGATTCCACGAAGCCCGCCTTCCTCTAACACACGTACCGCATCAATGGTTGTTCCCGCCGGTGAACATACCATATCCTTAAGCTCACCCGGATGCTTTCCGGTTTCTAATACCATTTTAGCACTGCCAAGTACAGACTGTGCAGCGAACTGATAAGCCTGCGCACGAGGCATTCCCTCCGCTACAGCAGCATCTGCCATGGCTTCAATGAATAAGAAAACATATGCAGGAGAACTTCCACTAACCGCAATAACAGCATCCATAATCTTTTCGCTGATCACTTCTGCCTTTCCAAAGCTCTCCAAAATATCGCATACCTGTTTTAAATCCTCTTCTCCAACATTTGCATTTGGACATACCGCCGTAATTCCTTCACCAACTAACGCCGGTGTATTTGGCATCGTCCTAACAATCTTATGAGATCCACCAAATGCCTCTTCTACCCAGGCAACGGATTTGCCTGCTGCAATCGTAACAATAATCTGTTCCGAAGACACAACATCTTTGATCTCTGCAATTACCTCCGCATAATAAACCGGTTTCACTGCAAGCACGATAATATCTGCTTTTGCAGCCTCTTTGTTATCTAAAGTGACATTCACTCCATACTGTGCTGCTACCGTGTCAATCGTCTTTTGTGTCGCTGCCGTTGCAATGATTTCATTCTTAGGCAATAAACCTTTGCGCAGCACACCACCGATCATCGCCTGTGCCATATTTCCAGCTCCGATAAATGCTAATTTCATGTCTCATTCCTTCTTTCTGTCCAAGCCATTTTCGTGCATCTAAAACCTCTATAAGGCTCACTACATAGTAGCACAAATCCCCTATGACAGGCAAGCATCCCACAGTGCAGCTGCAATATCAATGCCATGGCGCAATCGCTATATTTATGCCACAGTGCAGTTGCAATATCAACGCCATGGCGCAATCGCAGTATCAATGCCTTGGTGCAATCGCTATATTTATGCCACAGTGCAGCTGCAGTATCAATGCCACGGTGCAATCGCTATATTTATGCCACAGTGCAGCCGCAGTATCAATGCCATGGCGCAATCGCTATATTTATGCCACAGTGCAGCCGCAATATCAATGCCATGGCGCAATCGCAGTATCAATGCCATGGCGCAATTTCCATAGAATCCATATATACCTGTGTAAATTTTGCCTGCTCTGCCAGTTCAATATGATGTATGTCTGCGATATGCTCCTGCAGCATATCTATAAATTTCGGGTCACATAACGCTTCGCCTGCTCCTTTTCCCGCTGCGTTCCCAACAAAAATGATTTTCTTATCATCAATAGAAGGTAAGAGTCCCATCTGTTTTGCACTGCCCGGATTGACAAATCCTCCAAAGACACCAGCAACGTACAGCTCCTGTATGTCCTCCACTGACACCACTGCCTGTTCTAATAACAACATCATGCCGCTCTGTATCGCTGCTTTCGCTAACTGCACAGAACGAATATCCTGCTGCGTCAATACAATATCGTCATACAGAACAAATTGTCTTTCTCCCTTAACATCCGTAGTCAGACAGTCCGCAAATGGTCTGGCACTGTTTATCTGCATCGCTTCTTCACCAGAAAGCAGGCAACCATCCGATGTCATCACTTGATGGCGACGCAAAGCCGCAAGAAGATCTACCAATCCGGAACCACAGATCCCTATCGGCTTCTGATCATTTTGTTCTCGAGCAGACACCAAGGTAAGCTCGATATTGCCCGCACCACGAAACAGTTTCACCGCATTAATAACCCCTGCTCTCGCTCTCCTGCCATGTGAGATCCCTCTTCCCTCAAATGCCGGACCTGCGGCAGTAGAACACGCATACAGTGTTCCTCTGTTATTTAACAGAATCTCTGCGTTCGTTCCCAGATCAACCGCTAATTGGATTTTATCCGCATCCCACATCCGCAAATTTCCAAGCATTGCCGCAGCATCTGCGCCAACATGTGCCGCTATACCAGGCAATACTGTAATGACTAACGTATTCCAGTCCTTCCAGCCAACATCTTTCCCCAATAACGTATAGCAGCCTTCATAAGCTGCCGAAAATGGAGCTCCCATCAGACCGGTAACGTCTTTTTGCAAAAAGAGATGACACATGACCGTGTTTCCTACCACCGCCATTTGAACCGGTACAGTCTGCGCAAAAAGTGACTTCCATTTACAGATCAGTTTGCTGCCCATTTGGAAGATCTGCTCGCGTATACGCTGTACCAAAAGGTCGCCTCTTCCCTCTTTGACATGCATAAGCCGCATCATAACATCACTGCCATAGGTTCCCTGTGCATTGTCTTCTGCTAACGTTGCTACCAGCTCACCATAAGAAGTATATAGATCAACCACCACCGTTGTCGTTCCAATGTCTACTGCCAGCCATGGATCTCCTCCCGTTTGAAACTGCGTATCTATCGCTTGTCCTATTTTAGCGCTTTCGCGTGTAGAATTCTTTAAGATCACCATCTCCTGTCACCTTCTTTCTATTATTTTCTACCGAGAGAAAAAGTAATATTTCAAACTTCGCACATCCGAAGTTGCCATCTAGTCACATATTGCTTACTATGTCGATGGTTTAATTATATTTTGCAGCCACTATATTGCGAGTTCTGCCATGAAGAAACTATAGCAATTGCCTTGCCGCAATTAGTTTTCACAGTGATTTCTAGATTTTGTTGTCTCTGATGTATGATTTACATGCCTTACGGAAACTCGAAGTCCCGGAAGCAAGGTAATCATCATTTTTGAAAGGGACTTTGCGCTCGTCGTTACTTATGTCTCGTATTTCAGAGACATTAAGTAACGTGACGTAGCGCATCGTAGCGAAAGCGTCCCGTCCAAAAATGGATGATACCTTGCTAAACCGGGACATCTCAGACACTCCTTCAGGCATGTATTCATCAGAGACTTAACAAAATAAGAAATCACGTAAAAACTCTGCGTTCTGCGGCAATTGTCTTAGTTTCTTGATGGCAGAATAATTTACATTATTGGCTGCAAAATAGTTATTATTTTATTTACATAATAAGCAATATGAGACCAGGTGGCAGCTTCGGATGTGCGAAGTTTGAATAAGCTATTTGTTATGGCGTAGGGCATTATAAAGCAAAAATATATACAGGCAGGAATGAGGTCGAGTATGGAGATACTTAGAGGAGTTACATTTCATCAAAAAAAGAGTGCCGTATCTCTTGGTAAATTTGATGGAATTCATTTAGGACATCAATTGTTGATGAATGAGATTAAAAAGCAAGAAGATCTGGTCCCAACAGTATTTACGTTTGAAGGGATGAAGACCGAGCCGGAAAGTTTGCTCTATTCGGAAGCGGAAAAACAATATTTGTTAGAGCAGATGGGGATTGAGCGGGAAATTTTATTTCCGTTTAATGACCAGACGAAAATAATGTCACCGGAAAGTTTCATACAAAATATGTTATGGGATTCTTTGGACGCAAGGTTGATCTGTGTGGGGGAAGACTATCGGTTTGGCTGTAAACGTGCGGGTGATGTAGCAATGCTTGAGAGAGCTTGTAAAAAACATGGATGTGCACTGCGGGTATTTCCAAAGCGGAAGGATGAACAGGGTGTGATCAGCAGCACCAGAATACGCGAATTGATCCGTTTAGGGCAAATGCAGGAAGCGTCAAAGCTGCTCGGTAGAAATTTTTTCTATTTGGGTACGGTAAAACATGGACAAGCGCTGGGGCGGACAATTCAGATGCCAACAATCAATATATTACCTCCACCGGAAAAGGTGCTTCCTCCATTAGGTGTGTATACTTCTGTCGTTACCGTTGATGGAAGACGTTTTGGTGCCGTTTCTAATCTTGGTAAAAAACCAACGGTTGGAGGCAAAGCAATCAGTTTGGAAAGTTTTTTATTTGATTTCGATCAAAATATTTATGGAAAAACAGTGCGTGTCGATTTATTAGAATTTCAACGTGCAGAGCAGAAATTCGATTCCATTGAGGCATTGCGTGCGCAGATGGAGCACGATAAAAAGACCGCGCAGACCAATCTGAAGGGTGCCCGGTTATAACTATGGGCAGAGAGTGGGCTGGTCATAGTATTGCAGCATAAAACAGCTGCATCGGATATTGTGAAGAGTTTGTGAAAAAATTGTAATTTGTGGGATATATTGGTATACTGGATAGAGCGGACAGATTAACCTATGATTTGAAGTGATCCATTGGTTCTTATTCGCGAGAAAAGCGTAGATTATAAAACTTAGGAGGAAACGTTATGTGGTGTCCAAAATGTAAGACGGAATACCGCGATGGCATTACAGTATGTGCTGATTGTGGAACACCGTTAGTAGAAGGAAGCGCAGAAGATTTTGACCGTATTGATCTTAGTACGTTTAAGGAAGAGAAGACGGCAGCAAAATTTTTAGAATATTTAGAGTATTCTGGGATTGCAGATGCGCAGCAGGAGGAAAATGAGGATGGAACTTATTCCATCACCGTGCCTACCAAGATGGAAAAAAAGGCAGAGAAATTATACCGTGGCTTTTTATTAGCAATGGAAGAAGAGGAAGAAGAGGAAGAAGAAAAGATTGCGCCGAAACAGGTGGCACAGCCAACAGAAGAATCTGCACAGAATGCAGACGAAGAATCTGTGACAGCACAATCCGAAGAAGACAACGAAAATCGGGAATACGATTGGGATGATGAAGAGGATGAGGCCGACCAGACGCCGTACAAAGAGACGGAAGAAGAATTTGAAGAGGCAGAGCAGCTTGTGTCAGAGGAAGATATTGATGAAAATCCGGAAGATCTGCTTTATGCCAGTGAAGGCAATTACGAGACAAAAGAAGATGCTTATAAGGATACAAAATATTCAGGCATTACATTTATTGTATTTGGAATATTAGGAGCAGTGTATTTGGCATTATGCAAACTGGACATTATCCCGATCAAGTACAACACATTTGTATTTATCGTGATCTGTGCTTTATTTGCCGGATTTGTACTGTTAGGAATTGTGAATTGTGCCAAGGCATCTAAGATGAAACTGTTAATCCCGCAAGAGCAGGAAAAGACGGAGAAAATCACCCAATGGCTTTCTGAGAACATTACGGATGCATTTATCGAAAAATGGACGGATGACAGCGTTACAGAGATGGAAAACGATCTTGCGATCACTTCTCATATCCGTCAGAGTCTTCTTCATGAATTTCCAAATGAAGAAGTTGCCTTTTTGGAATATTTGGCAGATAAATACTATTCAGATACATTTTTAGACGAATAAAAGGATTGCAATTAGTGATTATTTGTTATATTATGATTATGTGATAATAGAATGACTCGATTTGTTGAGTTACGATATGTGCAGAAAAAGATTCGACAGGATGTCTTTACATCCTGTCGAATTTTTTTTTAGGAATAGGAAATTGCTGTTATGTTGCGTTTTGCTCTTTTGATCAATGATTCGATATATGGAATCGCATTACAGAGTAACACCATTTTTTGCTAATAGAGCACGGGCTGATTCCACAGAATCAATACCGGTCTTATTTTTGATTGGAGCAAACTCTTTGTCACGCTCTACCTCAAATGGAAGACAGGTGTCCATCATCTGGATCATATCCAAGATCAACGTCTCGAATTTGTAACCGTTTGGTTCTTCCGGTTTGATCAATGTTCCGGCATCATCAATATATGGAATCTTTTTCTCGACAATATGGAGCGGAAGCGTATTTTCGCAAATATCTTCCAATTCAGACTCCTTGAACAAATAATTGAGGATGACACCAAAGTTATATGCAGGCTCGCCGTCTTCATCGACAGCATCACGAAGTTCCGGTGTCAATTCATAATATTCAACGATAGATGGATGATTGTCTTTTAAGCACATAACGCCAACTTTTTCATCCGGATGATTTTTGCAGACTACCTTAGCACCAACGCTGCGGTTTTCTGTGATCGTTGCACCGATAAAGCAAGGGTCAGCAATGCGCTGTAATACGTTATCCACTGCAAATACATTGAGCCATTCAATACCATTTTCATGGATCAGATCTAATAATCCGGCATTTTTGAGGGAAGAGAACCAGCCGCCGTTGCCGTTTGGAGAGGTGGCTAATTTGTAAGGCTCTTCCAAAAAGATCTTTCCATCATACGTAGCAGCAGGTGCCATATCCTGCTTAAAGAAATGAATATAATCTTCTTTGTAACCAAAGAAGTTCTGTTCCTTAAAAAATGTCGTTGTCGCTGTATGGTTTTTATCGCTGGTCATTACAAATAAATGGATAAACTCACCACTTTCCCGAACAACATCCATCAGATTGTAGATAAGACGTTCAAAGATATACATTGGCTTGGTGACGCCAATATCATACATTCCCTTTGGATTATCAGAGCCGAGACGTGTACCCATGCCGCCAGCCAATAAAACAGCACCGACTTTGCCGGAGCGGATCGCTGACAGACCGGTTTCACGGTATTTGTCCTCGTTTGCATGGATTTCCGGCAGTCTAAGTGCACGGATCGGTGTGATCGTACCGGTAGAAGATTCTTCTTCGTTGCTGCCAATCTTATTCAGTACTGAAAAATCAGTTTCTTCAATTTGCTGTAATAAAGCTTCTTTTTGTGTCTCAGATAATGTGTCAAAATATTTCAGAAGATGTTCCTGACCGTACTGCTGTAATTTTTGCTTTGCACATTCTAATGTCATGAATGAATACCTAACCTTTCTTATTTTCGTATTGATGCTCGTATCTGAGCAAAAGTATCTAACTTAATTATACAGGAAATAAATTGGGGTGGCAAGTTTGACTTATTGGATAGGCAGTTTTATAATAAAGAGCAGATAATTTGGCGTTATTTAGTTTATAAGACAATGCTCGTAGTGTGGTGATATGCCACCAAGAATTGCTTTAGCAATTCTTGCAAAGCAAAGCGTTTGCTTTGCTTTTTTACAAGCGCAGAAATGGGGGAAGATTATGGCAGATCGAAGACGCAGACGCAAGGCGCAGGCAGAAGACGCAGAGCGGGCCTTACGATATATGCAGGCATTGCAGGGTAAGAAGATTCCATTGCTGACGTTAGATGCAAAATGGCATGCGTTGTTTCCGGATTTTCGCAAAACAAGAGAGATTAAGCGCTTGGAAAAAGAACTAAACCGTTTGATCGAAAAGCAGGGGCAGACTGCCAATGATCTGTTGGATTACAAAAAGGCAAAGAAAGTATTGATGCAGAATGTTATTGATAATATGACAGATGGTCATGAGTTTGACAGCCCGATCCGTGTGCGCAAACAAGAAAAGAATAAGCAGTTGATCGAAGAAATCAATGATAAGATCGCCAAAGCAAAAGAAGATAAGTTTCAATTTCCTGCAGAAATAGCAGCAAAAAATCATGAATTATTGATTGCCTGCATGCAGGTATGTTATACAGAGTTATCTGACAATACAGAGCGGATCGAGCAGGCAGAGGCGGAGATCACTGCCCTTAGAGAACAGCTCAAGAATACAATCCTCCATAAACAGGATATGGAGATGCGTAACACGGAAGTATATAAATATATGCATAATCTGTTGGGACCGGACGTCGTAGAAATATTTGACCGGGATCACAGAGTATGGCGTGGTAACATGGAAGAAAATCATTTGGATGCTGGAGGAAACAATGAGTGAGATTGTTGGCATTGGCGTTGACATGATAGAGATCAGCCGGGTGCTGGCTGCATACAGCAAAGAAAGTTTTCGAAAACGTCATTTCACGGAAGAGGAGCAGCAGCTTATTGCTCACAAAGAAGCTCGTGCGGCAACGACCTTTGCTGCAAAAGAAGCTGTCGTGAAAGCGATGGGTACGGGATTTACGGGAATTTCACCGATAGAGATCAATATATTGCGTGATCCGAGTGGAAGACCGACTGTGACGCTGCTTGGCAGGGCTAAAGAGAAAGCATTAGATCTGGGAATTGACCAAATCCTATTATCTATTGCAGATACGAAAGAAATGGCGATTGCGTATGCAACGGCAATTTCAAGCGGTAGATAATAATGACTATATATTATAGTTGCATATAATAGCAAGGCGTGACCATATGATGACTGGTGTAACGCTTTGCAAACCGAGAAAGGAAAGCAAGGTTAGCATGGAATATATCGTAAATGGCAGTCAGGCAAGAGAGATCGATCGTTGCTCCATACAGGAAATCGGAATTCCATCTATGGTTTTGATGGAAAAGGCAGCGATGTCTGTGGCAAGTTGTATTATGGCACAGGCAGATAAAAAGAAAGACCATATACTGGTTGTATGCGGAACAGGCAATAACGGTGGAGATGGTGTGGCTGCTGCGCGTATGCTGCGGGATGCCGGTTATATTGTCAGTGTCCTCGTTTTGGGACAGGAAGAACATTGCTCGGAAGAGATGAAACAGCAGATCTCCATTGCAAGACATCTTGGTGTGTCCGTCTTTTGGGACAACCTTACTGGGGAAACGACATTCACAGAGACGAGTTTTTCAGAATATAGTATTATCGTGGATGCAATCTTTGGCATTGGATTATCGAGAGATGTAACGGGTGTGATTGCCGATTATATTAACGCGATCAATCGAAGTGCTGCAGATGTTTTGGCTGTGGACATTCCATCCGGCATTAGTGCGGATACCGGTGCGGTATTAGGAACAGCTGTAAAAGCAACGATAACAGTAACTTTTGGACATAATAAACGTGGGCTGGTATTATATCCGGGAACGGAGTATGCGGGACAGGTAGTGGTAACGGATATTGGATTTCCGGAAATGGTAACAGAGAGAGTGATGAAGCAGTCACAGACGTTTACGTATACCAAAGAAGACATTTCGGTATATTTTCCAAATCGAAAGAAACGTTCAAACAAAGGAAGTTATGGACGTGTTGTTGTCATTGCCGGATCCAAGGATATGAGCGGAGCCTGTTATCTTTCCGGTGAGGCAGCCTATCGTATGGGGTGTGGACTGGTGCATATTGTGACAGCGCAGGAAAATGCAGAGGTCATCCGTATAAAATTGCCGGAAGCTATTGTTACCGGCTGGTCGGAAAATGTGACGGCGGAGCAGGAAGCAGACATTACCGCAGCGATACATAAAGCAGCAGCGGTCGTGATCGGTCCGGGATTGGGGCAGGAAGCCGGAGCGGAGAGATTGCTGGATCTGGTGCTGCAGGAAGCAAAGAAACTGCCTGAGCTGCCGGTTGTAATTGATGCAGATGGGTTAAATCTTTTAGCCAAAAAGCGATTGTATTCTACACTTGGCAGACAGTATGTTCTGACTCCACATTTGCGGGAAATGAGTCGTTTATCCGGGAAGAGTGTTCAGGAGATTGCGGACGATATGACATCGGCAGTTATGGGACAGCAGGCGGGAGCGACAATTGTGCTCAAAGATGCGAGAACACTGGTCAGTGATGGTGATTGGCTCTATATTAATTTATCGGGCAACAGCGCCTTATCTACAGGTGGATCCGGAGATGTGCTAAGTGGAATGATCGGCGGATTATTGGCACAAGGATGCACACAGAGAACGGCAGCTACGCTGGCAGTGTATATGCATGGACTAACAGCGGACCAGTATTGCGAGAGTGCACCGCCGCATTGTATGCTGGCGAGAGACATATTAGAAATGATACCGAAGATTGGAGGCAACTCATGAAAACATATTATCGCGTGCAGGCAGATATAGACTTGGATGCTATTTATAAAAATGCAGAAAATGCAAAGAAACTTACTAAGCCGGGTACAAAGTTTATGGCGATCGTTAAGGCTGATGCATATGGTCATGGTGCAATACCCGTCGCTAAAGTATTAGATCCCATTGCAGATGCTTATGGCGTTGCAATTTTGGAGGAAGGAATTGAGCTTCGTCAGGCAGGGATCACTAAGCCGATCCTAATCCTTGGTTTTACGCCGGCACCGCTATATCCAAGTATGATCGAATATGACATTGCGCCCGCCGTATTTCAGTATGACATGGCAAAGAAAATGTCAGATGCAGCGGTTCAACTAGGAAAAAAGGCAAAGATACATATCAGTCTGGACACGGGGATGAGCCGCATCGGGTTTGCTTTGACCGAGGAGAGTCTGCAGACGATATGCAAGATAAATCAGCTCCCGGGGATCGAGATAGAGGGCTGCTTTTCACATTTTGCACGCATGGATGAAAAAGATAAGACAAAAGCGGAACAACAATTTTCGCGCTATGAAACATTTGTCCATAAAATGGAACAGGCAGGGGTGAAAATTCCGGTAAAACATATTTCAAACAGTGCAGGTATTATGGAAATGCCTAAAGTGAATGAAGATATGGTTCGAGATGGAATCTGTCTATATGGATTATATCCTTCGGAAGAAGTGAATAAGGAGCGGCTGCCGCTTGAACCGGCTATGCAGTGGAAGACCTATGTTTCCTATGTCAAAGAGCTGGAAGCAGGTATTGAGATTGGATATGGTGGAACGTATACGACCACGAAACCAACGATGGTTGCAACGATTCCGGTTGGATATGCAGATGGTTATGCCCGCTCTTTGTCAGGTAAGGGATGTGTCCTTATTCACGGACAGAGAGCACCAATCTTGGGACGCATCTGTATGGATCAGTTTATGGTGGATGTCACTGATATTCCGGGAACAGCGGAAGGTGACGAATGTATACTTTTTGGAGAGCAGGAGGGAGAAATCTTGTCAGTAGAAGAAGTCTCAGAGCTTGCCGGTTCTTTCAATTATGAATTTGTCTGTGATGTCGGACGACGAGTTCCTAGGGTATTCTATCAAAACGGTAAAGCAGTAGAGACCAAAGATTATTATCCGGAATATTAAGAGAGCGTCCGTTCTTGCTTTTTGTGAAGATGGGACGATTAATAGCAACAAAAGAAAACGTTTACGAATACTTTTCAAAAAACTGGTAAAGATAGGAAATAAGCCACAAAAAATTTTAGGAATGGAGCGTGAACGTTTTGGTTATTAAACGTGGAGACATATTTTTTGCAGATTTACGACCGGTAGTGGGTTCGGAACAAGGCGGGGTCAGACCGGTACTTATTATACAGAATGACATGGGAAATCGACACAGCCCAACGGTCATTTGTGCAGCTATTACATCTCGTATGAACAAAGCGAAACTTCCAACGCATATATCGTTGGACATGAAAAAATATGATATTAGTAAAGACTCTGTTATTCTTTTGGAGCAGATCCGAACCATTGATAAATCAAGGCTTCGAGAAAAGGTTTGTCATTTGGATCAGGACATATTGCAAAAGATCGATCAGGCTCTTTGCATTAGTTTAGCGATTGAGGAGAAAACACATCAATGAAAATTACGATATTAACCGTTGGAAAGATCAAAGAAAAATTTTTTCGGGGAGCGGTCGAAGAGTACAGCAAGAGATTGAGTCGTTATTGCAAGCTGGAGATCATCGAAGTGGCAGATGAAAAAACACCGGATCATGCCAGTGCGCATGAAGAAGAACTCATACGCGCCAAGGAGGCAGAGCGGCTCAAAAAATACATAAAAGATAATGCTTATACGATAGCACTTGCCATAGACGGTAAGCAATATTCCTCCGAGGACTTTTCTGCACATGTCCATGATTTGGGACTGAAAGGGGAAAGCCATTTGCAGTTGATCATTGGTGGTTCGATCGGACTTGCTCCTGAGATCTTATCGTTAGCGCAGGAGAAGATTAGCTTTTCTAAAATGACGTTTCCGCATCAGTTGATGCGCGTGATCTTGTTGGAGCAGATCTACCGGGCGTATCGGATCATGAACGGGGAACCCTATCATAAATAGGGAATTATGACGGATATGGAGAAAAAGGTTGTGAGTTTGCCATAATAAAAGGCCTCCTATGATTTTAATATTTTATCATAGAAGACCCTTGTATTGTTTGATTTACAGTGATTTTTTTACAGGCTCATAAATTTTACTGTGCTTGAACATAAAGAGCATTATAATTTATGATACCATTATATTTTGCTTTTCCACCTTTTCGGTTGGTTAATTATTATTTCTGATAATGGTAACATTTTCATCGCACGAAATATTATTATCAAGTAATTCTGTGTTCTTTGTCACATCCAGACTTGTCAACTGGTTATGCTCACAATATAAAGATGTCAATGCTGTGTTCTTTGTTACATCCAAGCTACTCAACTGGTTCCAGCGACACTCTAAAGATGTCAACGCTGTGTTCTTTGTCACATCCAAACTTGTCAACTGGTTAATGCCACAACCTAAACCTGTCAATGCTGTGTTCTTTGTCACATCCAGACTTGTCAACTGGTTCTGGGCACACTCTAAAGATGTCAATGCTGTGTTCTTTGTCACATCCAGACTGCTCAACTGGTTATAGTAACAATTTAAATATGTCAATGCTGTGTTCTTTGTTACATCCAGACTGCTCAACTGGTTATCGCCACAACCTAAAGATGTCAATGCTGTGTTCTTTGTTACATCCAGACTTGTCAACTTGTTATCGTAACAATATAAAAATGTCAATGCTGTGTTCTTTGTTACATCCAGACTACTCAACTGGTTATCGTCACAATCTAACTTTGTCAATGCTGTGTTCTTTGTTACATCCAGACTTGTCAACTGGTTATAGCCACAATCTAACTTTGTCAATGCTGTGTTCTTTGTCACATCCAGACTTGTCAACTGGTTATAGTTACAATATAAATATGTCAAAGCTGTGTTCTTTGTTACATCCAGACTTGTCAACTGGTTACCGCCACAATTTAAATCTGTCAATGCTGTGTTCTTTGTTATATCCAAACTTTTCAACTTGTTACCGCTACACTGTAAAGTTGTCAAAGCTGTGTTCTTTGTTACATCCAGACTTGTCAACTGGCTATCTTTACATTCACTGCCACAATTTAAGTAACGTAATGCCGAAAATTTTTCTGTACTTAATTCTCCTTTAAGTCCAACGTATCTCCAGTCTATTCCTACTAATCTACCATTTTCCCAAGTATATTGCCAGCTATTTTGTATATCTTCACTAAGCTCGTTCGACGCACCTTGTTTTTTCTGTTCAGAAATCAAATTTTTTAATGCTTCTGCATCATTCTCTGGTGCATTGGTAGAAGTTGCAAGGGGTGTTGCCGTTGGCTTTGCGGTCGGCGTTGCCGTTGGCTTCGTGGTTGGCGTTGCTGTGACAGGCGATGCAGGTGTTATTTTGGAAGTTTTCACATTCTTAACGGTAACTTTACATGTCAATTTTTTCTTTCCCACCGTTGCCTGTATTTTTGCAGTTCCCTTTTTCTTGCCTTTAACAGATGCCGCTACTTTACCCTTTTTCTTTAAGGAAATGTACTTCTTCCCAGACAGGATTTTCCACTTTACCTTTTTCTTTGTGTTCTTGACCTTGAGCGTTTTACTCTTTCCCTTTGTGACAGTCAATTTTTTAGTGCTTAGGCTGACTTTCTTTGCCGCTGATACCTCGTTTGCAGGTATCATGCCAAGCAACAAAGCAAAAGAGAGCAGACAGGCAGTCATTTATTTTTTTCTTCTCATTATTTTCGTTCCTCCTTAAAAATTAGTTGATATTACAAAAACAAGATAATTATATCACATTATATGTCATTTTGAAAATTTTGTTTGGAATGGAGGAATATAGATGGCAGAAAGGGTAAACCAACACGGGAGTTTGACACATTGAAATCCAAAAATCGGCATACACCATCACGACAGTATTTATTAAAATTGGTTCGTGGAATATCAAGGTCTTTGCATATTTGGTTTTTGCTGATACCTTTTTCTTGTAAAATCTCATTTATTCGAAGGTGTAAATTACCATAATCCATAGGCAAATCTCCTTTACATTTCAATCACAAACAGAATGCTGCACTGGTCGTATACACCGGAGCAGAAGGAAGAGGTGAAAAAAGCAC
>ENA-OPEE01000661-OPEE01000661.1-human-gut-metagenome-genome-assembly--contig:-NODE-661-length-27863-cov-7.101410_pt1 | contig 27863 bp, 17 predicted proteins | sample MGYA00241263_ERZ501506 | MGnify/ENA primary metagenome ERZ501506 (study PRJEB25962, sample SAMEA2042626) | human gut metagenome | biome: human gut; feature: human-associated habitat; material: faeces...
TCGCAACAATGCAGGGTACATGGTATTTCTACCTCCTTGCTCTTGCAATCGGTGCAGTAGTTACAATGCTTATGCTTGCACTTCTCAAAAGACCGATTAAAAAATAATTAATTTGCTATTACCCGTTTTTTGAAATGTTTTGTTCCTCGGCACCGGTGTAAAAGCCGGTGCCACCCCTCAAAACTCAAAGAACTTTCACGACATTAGATTCAAAACTTCAAAACACAAATTTATTTTATAAAGGAGATTTTATTATGGTATCAAAAGAGCTCGTACTCACAAATGCACAGGGATTTCATATGCGTCCGGCATCGGTTTTTGCAACAGCTATGGGCAAATACAGCTGTGATGTAACAATCAAATTCAACGGCAATCAGTACAACGCAAAGAGCCTCCTCAACATTATTGCGGCTTGCATCAAGTGCGGCAGTGAAATTGAAGTTGTTTGCGACGGTGCTGACGAAAACGAGGCACTTGCAGAGGCAGTACAGCTCATTGAGAGCGGTCTTGGCGAATAATGGCCCCGACAGACCAGTTACAAGAGGTGAAGATTATGCTACACGGAACAGCCGCATCCGAGGGTATCGGAATCGGTAAGGTAATGCTTATTGAAGAACATTCGCTTGAATATACTCCACGAACAGTAACAGATACTGAGGCAGAGTCACAGCGTTTTAAGGCAGCAGTAGATGCTTTTTGCTACAATACTGAAAAACAGGCAGAAAATCTTCGCAGTTCAGCCGGTGAAAAAGAGGCAGAAATTCTTGCAGGTCACATTCAGATTATCAAAGATCCGTATCTCAGCGGTGAAATTGAAAAGCTGATTGCAGACGGTCAATGTGCGGAATCTGCTCTTGAGCATATGTGCGATATGTTTATTGCAATGTTCTCGGCAGCTGACGATGAGCTTACAAAACAGCGTGCGGCTGATGTCAGAGATATCAAGAGCGGTGTTCTCGGCATTCTTCTCGGAGTAAACGAAATTAAAGTAAGCGATGCGCCAAAAGGCACTGTGCTTGTTGCAAGGGAGCTTACTCCTTCTGTTACGGCAGGTATTGTAAAAGAAAACATAGCAGGCATTATTACTGAAACAGGCGGAACAACTTCCCACTCTGCAATTCTTGCAAGAGCGCTTGAGATTCCCGCCGTACTCAGTGTTGAGGGTGTCGCATCAAGCCTGAAAAACGGCGACACAGTTGTAGTTGACGGCAGTGAGGGTGCTGTAATTGTTAATCCGGATGATAACACAGTTGCAGAATACTCCAAAAAGCGTGACGCTTTTCTTGCAGAACGCAAAGAGCTTGAAAATTACAGGGGACGAGAAACAAAATCCGCAAGCGGAGAAGTTTATGAACTTTTCTGCAACATAGGAAAACCCGAAGACGCTGTCAAGGCGGTTGATGCAGACGGCGAGGGTGTCGGACTTTTTAGAACAGAGTTTCTGTTCATGGACAGAACTTCAATTCCGACAGAGGACGAACAATTTGAGGCCTACAAAAAGGCTGCTCTTATCTTAAAGGGCAAGTCGCTGATTATCAGAACACTTGATATCGGCGGTGACAAGGACATTCCGTACCTTGGACTTGAAAAAGAAGAAAATCCGTTCATGGGATTCCGTGCAATCAGATATTGCCTTAAAAACCGTGAACTTTTCAAATCACAGATTAAAGCCATTTTGCGTGCAAGCGCATTCGGTGACATCAAGATTATGTTCCCGCTCATCACAACTATGGATGAACTTCGTGAGGGCAAAAAGCTTGTCGCAGAATGCAAAGCCGATTTACGCAATATGGGCATAAATTTCAACGAAAACATTCAGGTTGGTGTTATGGTTGAAACAGCGTCTGCGGCAGTTATCGCAGATATGCTTGCAAAAGAGGCAGACTTCTTCAGCATCGGCACAAATGACCTCACAGGCTACACAATGGCTTGTGACAGAGGCAACAACGATGTGTCTTACCTCTACTCTCCCCTTCAGCCAAGCGTTCTCAGAATGATTAAACGCACAATTGAGTGCGGTGTTCAGAACGGCATTTCAGTCGGAATGTGCGGTGAGGCTGCCGCAAACAAGCTGATGATTCCGTTGCTTATTTCATTCGGACTCACAGAATTCAGCGTTTCCGCTCCGTCAGTTCTCAATGTGAGAAAAATAATTTCCACATGGACAAAAGAAGAGGCAGACAAAGTTACCGAAAAGGTGCTTGAAATGAGTACACAGCAGGAAATTGTCGAATACCTCAAATCGGTTGTGTAAAACAACCAAGTTAATATGCGTTAATCTCAGTTAAATAATTTGCAAACACGATTAATCCCCGTCAGAAATTCTGACGGGGATTTGTCTTTTGGTATATTAATTAGTTTTTTCTCTGCATACTATCCCTTTTTGAAAAGACGCAGCCGCAGTAGTTTTGGCGGTAGAGGTCATATTCTTTTGAAAGGATGATTGAACGCTTGTAGCCTTCACGCTTTTTGAAGTCGCTGTACAGCCACGGAATGCCGTACTTCTCGGCAAGCTCCGCACCGATTGAATTGAGCAACTGCGCATTTTTCAGCGGACTGATTGTAAGCGTGGTTGTGAAATAATCAAAGCCGTGTTCCTTTGCGTAGCGTGCAGAGGATTCAAGTCGCAGTCTGAAACATTTTTCACACCGCTTTCCGCCCTCGGGTTCATTTTCAAGGCCTTTGACATACTCAAAGTAATCCTTGGGCAAATATTCGCCCTCGACCACCTTTACAGGATGTTCAAACGGCATAAGCGACACAAGACGCTTTTCTTCGCTCAGGCGGTAATTATACTCATCCGCAATCGAAATATTCGGATTGTAAAAATAGACCGTGATATCAAAATATTTTGAAAGATACTCAAGGCAGTAGGACGAACACGGGGCGCAACACACATGCAAAAGCAGTTTTGGGACTTTTCCCTCCTCCGTTATTTTGTCAATTACCCTGTCGAGTTCTTTCTGATAGTTTATCTTGTTCATACTATTATATAAATTTGCAAATGTAGTCAAAAAGTTCTTCGGCTGTGTCTGCAACAAACGGCGCACCTGCGTTCATAAGCTCGTTTTTCCCCCTGAATCCCCATGAAACACCTGCCATTTTTACACCCGCATTGTTTGCCGTAAACACATCGACATCGCTGTCACCGACATAGAAACATTCTTCGGGAGTTACGCCGCTCATATTGAGGAGTGCAAGCAGAGCATCAGGCTCGGGCTTTGTCTTGTACTGTGGTTTCTGCCCCCATGCCTGAGTAAACTTGTGATTTGGGAATGCTTTTTTTAGCATTTTATCAACAAATTCATCGGGCTTGTTTGAAAGCACACCTGTTTTTACACCCTTTTTTGCAAGCTTTTCAAGCATTTCGGCACAACCGTCATATGCGGCAGTGTGGTCGTTGCAATGGACGGCATAGTGTCTGTCGTAATCAGCCTTGACCTTTTCAAAAAGCTCGTGGTCGGTCCACGCATCCCCCATTGCCCTTCTGATGAGCATTTCTCTGCCGTTTCCGACATATGTTTTATAATTTTCGACCGGCTTTTCTTCAAGACCGTTAAGTTTCAGACCGTAGTTCACACTTATAGCAAGATCGGTAAGCGAATTCATAAGCGTGCCGTCAAGATCAAATACTACCATTTTTACCATAAATATCACCTTAGTTTAATCCTTTTTCCTGTTCAAAGAGTATTGCTCTGCATGGTGCCGCCTCAACTCCGCCGAGCTTTATCGGAAACGCACACAAATCATATTCGCCGTCAGCCACTCCCGAAAGATTGAGATTTTCGAGAACGGCAATATCCGCTCTGCCAAGTTCAAGATGTGTTTTAACTTCATCAAACGGAGGTGCGATTGACTCGGCATCCGTACCGACAAGCACCACCCTGCTTTGTGCAAGCACAATTGCGGCAGAATGTGAAAGGTATGTTTTGCCGTTCCCACGAAAGAGTATGCGTTTTCGGCAATACGGCAACAGCTTGTCCATATCTTCGCCCGTCAGCACACCCTTGACCGTTATTACGGTGCATTTTCCGTAGAAAGTGTTGAGCCTTAAATCGGTTATCCCTTTGCCGTCAGGGCAAAAGTGGAGAGGAGCGTCAATATGCGTGCCTGCATGAACGCACATAGAAATCTGCGAAAGATTGCACTCGTCATCTTCATCAATACTTCTCAGCGGAGTCACAACAGTTTCGGGATCACCCGGATATGTTTCGGTTGTAAGAGTGTCTCTCGAAATATCATGAATATACATACATCCTTCGCCTCTTTTCTTTTTGAACATTTTTAATTAACGCAGAGTGTCAGCTCCTCAGAGTCTAAGTAAAATATAACTCTGCTTAAATTCAGAACGAACCCATCGTATGAGTAAAGCGGAACATCTACACTATGATTATACCACATATTACTGCACTTTGCACCTTTATCAGCAAAATTTCCTTGTTTTACGGCAAAAAATAACCCCACAGGAAAATCCTGTGGGGTAAATTGCAATTGTGAATTTAATCAACAGCGATTAATTATTCAACAGTAATCGGTAAACCGACATTGCCTGTTTCGTAACCGCCAACGATGTACTTCTGAACGAGAGTAGCATCCTTGATTGAGATTCTGCCATCCTCGTTAGCATCACATGCCTTGAATGCGTTTGCATCATCAGCAGCAATACTCATAAGGTTGATAGCAATCTTCTGAATTGTTGTAGCATCTACAACTGTAATTGAGTAGTCACCGTCAGCATCGCCGAGAAGCGGAACACGGTTACCGTCAATCTTAATATTAGCCTTAGCACCTGAGCGTGACGGATAATCAAACTTAGTAAGATCAAGTGTGATTGTTACATCAACGAGTGAATCTTCCGGATAACCGGCAGAAACTGTGTTAAGGAGCATATTTTCACCATTGAATGTAAGGTCAAAATCTTTGCCTATAGTAGCTGCGCTCTGCTCAGGAAGACCCCAGTTAGCAGCCCAATCGTCGTTAACTGCAAACTTGAACTGGTATGCTGCATCAGCAGATTCAACACCTGTGTATGTAATCTGATAAACCTTGTCAGCAATCTTAGTCATGTGGTTAACCTCAGCGTCAACGCCCCATTTTACACCGTTAAGCCAGCTGTCTTCGCCGTTACCAACAACTGTAATGCTGTTGATTTCAAGGTCTGTAACCATTTTAACGCCGTCACCTGTTACAGTAATCTTGTTTGTAGCGGGATCGAAAGTTACAGTTACATCACAAGCACTTTCTACATCGAAAGTTACATTGTTGTCTGTACCGTCAAGACCGATCCACTTCTGCTCGTCGCCTGTGTTTGCAACGACCTTGAGCTGATAGCTTTTGCCCACCGGAACAGCTGTAAATGTCTTTGTATAAACATCGCCGCTCTTTGTCATTACATTTTCGGGAGCGAGTGCAGGAGAACCCTGCCATTCATAACCTGTGAGTGACTCAACACCTGCTACAACATACTGTGTTGCATCAGCAGGCTCTGTTGCAGGTTCTGTAGTGGGCTCTGTTGTAGGTTCAACAGTTGTAGGCTCAACAGTTGTAGGTTCTTCTGTTGCAGGAGCTGTTGTACCTGAAGGATCAATACCGAGAAGTGTAGCTACTGTTGTAAGCGGAGCACACTCGGGATAAGCTACGGGATCAGCAAGCTGTTCTGCATACATTTCAGCATAAGCGTTGTAAACATCCATTGGCTCAGCCTCAACCTGTGCACAAATGTCAGCTACAGTTTCGGGAGTGTAGTTTTTAGCATTCTTAACAGCCCAGTTGAAAAGAGCCTGTGCAACCATTTCTGCTCTTGAAAGGTAAATCGGGAATCTGCCCTCAGTTACATGACCGAGTGATGTGATTGCAGCCTTTGGACCGTAGTTATCGCTGTTCTTCTTCCATGTTGCAGCAAAGTCACGCTTTGATGAATCTTCGGTATTCTCAACTGTACCGCCTGTGAGGTAAATTGTGTCGCCGAGACAAGGCTTACCGAGTGTTACATTACAGGTCTGGTGACTCTGTGATTTAGTATCAATTGTTGAGAAAATTACAGCATAGTCAGCGTTGTCTTTAAGACCGCCGTGATTTGTGCCGTCAGCTGACTTCAATTTTGCAGTATCGAAGTAGTAAAGACCTGTAGCAGAATCCTGCTTACATTTCTCTGCCTTACCCTGCCAAGATGTTTCAGGTAAATCATCGCCTGCTACAGCGTAAAGGTGACAGTATACTGTCTTTGTTGTTCCCCAATCTGCAGGGAGATTAGATGCGTCAAAATAGATTTTTGTGTCGGTTTCTTCAGCTGATGCAGAGAACATGGTCAAGCCTGAAAAACAGGATACAGCCATAAGAACTGCAAGCACCAAACTGAGAACCTTGGATGATTTTTTCATCGCTAATTCCTCCTTTTTTGTTACTCAAATTTCGAGTAATTACATTATATATCAAAATGCTCACATTTACAAGTGGTTTTTGGCAAGTTTGTAAATTTTTTCTAGTTCTTGTTTTAAACCTATTGTTATGCGCTAACATTTGGTGTTTTTACTTGACAACAGTTGCAAATAATTGTATTATTTTAATGGTTATTTTTATCTATCTATCTGTTAAGAGAGGTTAAGTTATGGAAAACAGCAAAAAAACCATGGATAAAATCGTTGCCCTGTGTAAAAACAGAGGCTTTGTTTACCCAGGCTCCGAAATTTACGGCGGTCTTGCAAACACATGGGATTACGGTCCGCTCGGTGTTGCACTTAAAAACAATATCAAAAACGCATGGCTCAAAAAGTTTGTTCAGCAGAACAAATATAATGTAGGTCTTGACTCTGCAATTCTTATGAACCCGCAGACATGGGTTGCATCGGGTCATCTCGGCGGTTTCTCTGATCCGCTTATGGATTGTAAGGAATGTAAAACCCGTCACCGTGCCGACAACCTTATTGAAGATTTTGACGGCACAAATGTTGCAGGCTGGACAAATGAAGAAATGATGAATTACATCAAGGAAAAAGAAATTCCGTGTCCTAACTGCGGCAAGCACAACTTTACCGACATTCGTCAGTTCAACCTTATGTTCAAAACATTCCAGGGCGTTACAGAGGACAGCAAGAATGAAATTTATCTTCGTCCCGAAACTGCTCAGGGCATTTTCGTGAACTTCTCTAACATTCAGAGAACAAGCCGTAAGAAAGTTCCTTTCGGTGTTGCACAAATCGGTAAATCTTTCAGAAACGAAATCACACCCGGTAACTTTATTTTCCGTGTTCGTGAGTTTGAGCAGATGGAGCTTGAATTCTTCTGCAAGCCGGGCACTGACCTTGAATGGTTTGAATACTGGAGAGGTTTCTGCCGTGACTGGCTCTATTCTCTCAATATTAAGGAAGAAAATCTCCGCCTTCGTGACCATTCAAAAGAGGAGCTTTGTTTCTATTCAAAAGCCACAACAGACTTTGAATATCTCTTCCCGTTCGGTTGGGGCGAGCTTTGGGGCGTTGCCGACAGAACAGACTATGACCTTACACAGCACAGCAAAACAAGCGGTAAGACACTTGAGTATTTTGATCCGACAACAAACGAGAAGTACATTCCGTATGTTATTGAGCCGTCACTCGGTGTTGAGCGTCTTTTCCTTGCTCTTGTTGTTGAGGCTTACGATGAAGAAGTTATTGACGAAAAGGATACACGAGTTGTGTTAAGACTTCATCCGACACTTGCTCCGTACAAAGCTTGCGTTCTTCCGCTTTCTAAGAAGCTCAATGAGCAGGCAGGCAAGGTTTACGAGCAGCTTTCAGCCGACTTTATGACTGATTATGACGATGCCGGTTCAATCGGCAAGCGTTACAGAAGACAGGACGAAATCGGTACTCCGTTCTGTATCACATATGACTTTGAGTCTGTTGACGACGGTTGTGTAACGGTTCGTGACCGTGACACAATGCAGCAGGAAAGAGTTGCAATTGACAAGCTCAACGATTATATTACTGAAAAGATTAAGTTCTGATTTAATATGATATCAAAAGGACATTCCAAATGGAATGTCCTTTTTTTGCGTAGGGGCGGCTCGCCGTATAAGAACAGCGGATAACCTTAAAATTCGGGTTATCCGCTGTGTGTTTTATTCAATATAATAATCTGAATTCAATCAAATTACTTTGAGAGGTTTGTGAGAACCTTTTTGATTCTCTCAACAGCCTCAATCGTGTTTTCTCTGTCACCGAATGATGTAAGACGGAAGTAGCCGGCACCGTTTTCGCCAAAGCCCTCACCCGGAGTACCTACAACATTTGCCTCGTTGAGGAGGAGGTCAAAGAATTCCCAACTGCCCATATTGTTCGGACACTTGAGCCAGATGTAAGGTGAGTTCTTACCGCCTGTGTAGTAGATGCCGAGTTCATCAAGAGCAGATGCGATAATTCTTGCATTTTCCTGATAGTAAGAAATGTTCTCCTTGATCTGCTTCTGACCTTCTTCGCTGAATACAGCGGCAGCAGCACACTGAACAGGCCATGAAACACCGTTGAACTTTGTTGCCTGACGGCGGTACCATGTTGCATAGATATTGTGACCGTCACGCTCAAGCTCCTTAGGAATTACCGTGTAACCGCATCTTGTACCTGTGAAGCCTGCTGTCTTTGAAAGTGAGCACATTTCAATTGCACACTTTCTTGCACCTTCGATTGCAAAAATTGAACGAGGAAGATCCTCTGTGATGAATGCCTCATAAGCTGAATCGTAGAGGATTATTGCATCGTTTTTAAGAGCATAGTCAACCCATGCCTTGAGCTGTTCGGCATTGTATGCAGAACCTGTCGGGTTGTTAGGTGAGCAAAGGTAGATGATGTCTGCCTTTACATTTTCATCAGGGAGAGCGGCAAAGCCGTTTGCCTCATTTGATGTAGCATAAACGATTTCTCTGCCTGCCATAATGTTTGAGTCAACATATACGGGGTAAACAGGATCGGTTACAAGAACAACATTATCCTTTGAGAAGATGTCGCCTATGTTACCGCAGTCCGACTTTGCACCGTCTGATACAAAGATTTCGTCAGCGCCTACTGCAACACCAAAGCTCTTGTAATAATCTGAAATAGCCTGTCTGAGGAACTCGTAGCCCTCATAATCGGGATAACCCTTGAAGGTTTCCTTGTGAGCAAGATCCTCTGCGCCCTTTTTCATTGCCTCAACAACAACAGGAGCAAGCGGAAGGGTTACATCACCGATACCAAGCTTGATAACCTTTTTATCGGGATGAGCCGCAATATATGCATTTGTCTTTTTTGCAACATCTGCAAAAAGATAGTTAGGAACGAGATTGTCAAAATTTCTGTTAATCTTCATTAAAATCAGTCCTTTAAATCTGAAAGTTAAGTGGAAAAATCAATTACTTTTCAAGTGATGCCTTAATAAATTCTCTGAAAAGCGGATGAGCACGGTTCGGGCGTGACTTGAATTCGGGATGATACTGAACAGCAACGAAGAAACGGTTGTCGGGAACTTCAACAGCCTCAACAAGAAGTCCGTTAGGTGAAGTACCTGTAATCTTCATGCCTGCATTTTCAATTTCCTCTCTGAAATCGTTATTGAACTCATAACGATGACGGTGACGCTCTGAAATTTCATGCTGACCGTAAGCCTTAGCCATAAGCGAATCGGGCTTGATAACACACGGATATGCGCCAAGACGCATTGTACCGCCCATATCCTCAATGCCCTCCTGTTCAGGCATAAGGTCAATAACATTATGCTTGCCCTCGGGTGTAAACTCACCGCTGTTGGCATCAGCATAGCCGAGAACATCTCTTGCGTATTCGATTACTGCAGTCTGCATACCGAGGCAGATTCCGAGATACGGAATATCATGCTCACGGGCATATTTTGCAGCCATAATCTTACCTTCGATACCTCTGTTACCGAAGCCGCCCGGAACGAGGATACCGTCAACATCGCCGAGAAGCTCGTCAACCTTGTACTTTGTAAGAAGTTCGCAGTCAACCCACTTGATTTCAACATCAGCGGAATTTTCATAGCCACCGTGACGAAGTGCCTCTGCAACAGAAAGATATGCGTCATGGAGAGCAACATACTTACCGCAAAGAGCAATCGTACATTTCTTTGTGCGGTTGTTGATACGGCTAAGCATTTCTTCCCACTCGGAAAGGTCAGGCTCTTTGTCCGTTACAATATTGAGCTCACGACATACAACATTTGAGAAATTGCTCTTTTCAAGCATAAGAGGTGCCTGATAAAGCGTTGGGAGAGTAATATTTTCGATTACACAATCCGGCTTTACATTGCAGAAAAGTGCAATCTTGTTGAAAATGCTCTCCTCAAGAGGTTCGTCACAACGAAGAACGATGATATCGGGATTGATACCGAGTGAACGAAGCTCTTTTACAGAATGCTGTGTCGGCTTCGATTTGTGTTCCTCACTGCCCTTGATATAGGGAACGAGAGTTACATGAATAAAGATGCTGTTCTCTCTGCCGACTTCAAGAGATACCTGACGGATAGCCTCAAGGAACGGCTGGCTTTCGATATCGCCCACCGTACCGCCGATTTCCGTAATTACAACATCGGCATTGGTCTTTTCACCTACATTGTAGATAAAAGACTTAATTTCATTTGTGATGTGAGGAATTACCTGAACTGTCTTACCGAGGTAGTCGCCGTGACGCTCCTTTTCAAGAACATTTGAGTAAACCTTACCTGTTGTGAGGTTTGAATACTTGTTAAGGTCCTCATCAATAAAACGCTCATAATGGCCGAGGTCGAGGTCGGTTTCTGCACCGTCCTCCGTTACATATACCTCGCCGTGCTGATACGGGCTCATTGTACCCGGATCGACATTGATATACGGGTCAAGCTTTTGAGCAACAATCTTGAGCCCTCTTGCCTTTAAAAGTCTGCCGAGAGATGCGGCTGTGATACCCTTGCCAAGACCGGATACGACACCGCCTGTTACAAATATATATTTTTTATTTTTCTTATGTTCGGTTATCTCCACGATTACACCTCAACTTCGCCTTCAAATACTTTTTCCGCATTACCTGTCATATATACCGTTTCATCAGTATAGTTGATAATAAGATCGCCGCCCTTGAGCTTAATCTTGATGTCTTCGCCCTTTTTGCAGAAACCGTTTTCACAAGCGGCAACCGCAACGGCACAAGCACCTGTACCGCAAGCCCATGTTTCGCCTGAGCCACGCTCCCACACTCTCATCTTGATTGTATGGTCATCGAGAACTGTTACAAATTCTGTATTCACTCTTTCAGGGAAGAGCTTATCGTTTTCAAACTCCGGTCCTACGGTTTCAATATCAAGATTATCAATATCGTCCATAAATACTACGCAGTGTGGGTTGCCCATTGATACGCAGGTGATGTTATAGTTCTTGCCTGCAATTTCAACAGGTCTGTCAACAACCTTGTCACCGTCAAGAACAACAGGAATTTCCTTCGGTTCAAGAATAGCCTTGCCCATATCAACTCTGAGGCGGTTAACCTTTCCGCCTGAAGTATAAGCCTTGAGTTTCTTGATACCGCTGAGTGTTTCAATTGTAATTTCGTCTTTTTCGTTGATATCGACCATACCGTGGTCATAGAGGAACTTACCTACGCAACGGATACCGTTACCGCACATCTTACCCTCTGAACCGTCAAGGTTGTACATTTTCATCTTTGCATCTGCAACCTTTGAAGGGCAAACAAGAATAATACCGTCGCCGCCGATACCGAAATGTCTGTCGGAAAGTCTTACGGCAAGCGCCTCGGGGTTGCTGATTTCCTGATCAAAAGTGCTGCAATAGATATAGTCATTGCCTATACCCTGCATCTTTGTGAATTTTAACATAAGCTTTTCCTCTCTCATGTGGTTAATGTCGATAAGCTCCGTGCTGTGCTGTGAATAGTGGCTCTTGAGGCAATCTGCAAGTGCATTTGCCGTGTCAAGAGATGTAAGACACGGAATATTTCTTTCAACAGTCTTACGACGGATTTTAACAGAATCTCTTGAAGGAATTCTGCCCTTTGCTGATGTTGAAATAACATACTGAATCTTGCCCGATTCAATGAGTGTAAGAGTATTGTTTGTCTTGGACTCGTGAATTTTCTTTACGCTTACGGCGTCAATACCGTACTTCTTGAGTACATCCGCTGTACCCTCTGTTGCGTAGATTCTGAATCCGAGGTCGTAGTATTTCTTAGCAATTTCACCGATTTCAGCCTTATCCGAATTACGGACTGTGATGAACACACCGCCCTTTTTCTTCATCTTGTAGCCTGCACCGATGAGTCCCTTATAGAGAGCCTCCTCAAGTGTGCCTGCAACACCGAGAACTTCACCTGTTGACTTCATCTCGGGGCCGAGGTGGTTATCAACATTGATAAGCTTTTCAAAGCTGAATACGGGAACCTTAACCGCAATGTAAGGACTCTTTCTGTAAAGACCTGTGCCGTAGCCCATATCTTTGAGCTTTTCACCGAGCATTGCTCTTGTTGCAAGGTCAACCATAGGAACGCCTGTTACCTTACTGATGTAAGGGATTGTTCTTGAAGAACGGGGATTTACCTCGATAACATAGAGTTCGTCTTTATAGATAAGGTACTGAATGTTTACAAGTCCCTTTGTACGGAGTTCGATTGCAAGGTTCTTTGAGCTTTCAATAATAATCTGAGTCATTCTGTCTGAGAGATTCCATGCCGGATAAACCGCAATTGAGTCGCCCGAGTGAACACCGGCACGCTCGATATGCTCCATAATACCCGGAATAAGAATATCTTCACCGTCACAAATGGCGTCAACTTCAAGCTCTGTACCCTGAAGGTACTTATCAATAAGAATCGGATTTTCAATATTCTGTGCAAGAATGATTGCCATATACTCTTTGACATCATCTTCGTTGAATGCAATAATCATATTCTGACCGCCGAGAACATATGACGGACGGAGAAGAACAGGATAACCGATTTTGTCTGCAACATCGAGAGCCTCGTCTGTTGTCATAACTGTTACGCCACGGGGACGCTTGATATGATACTTTTCAAGAAGCTCGTCAAAACGCTCTCTGTCCTCTGCCATATCAATGGCATCGTATGATGTGCCGAGAATATTTACACCGTTGTCGCTGAGGAACTTTGTAAGCTTAATTGCTGTCTGTCCGCCGAATGCAACAACTACACCGAACGGATTTTCTGTTTTTATTATGCCCATAACATCTTCGGTTGTGAGCGGTTCAAAATAAAGTCTGTCGGCTGTGTCAAAGTCTGTTGATACTGTTTCAGGGTTGTTGTTTACGATAACAACATCGTAGCCTGCTTTTTTGAGCGCCCATACGCAGTGAACAGACGCATAGTCAAATTCGATACCCTGACCGATTCTGATAGGACCCGAACCGAATACGATAACTGTTTTCTTATCGCTCTTCTGCTCCCTGATGAATTCCTCAGCTTCGTTTTCCTTATCAAATGTTGAATAGAAGTAAGGAGTTTCAGCCTCAAATTCTGCGGCGCAGGTATCAACCATTTTATAAACAGGAACAAGTGGATTTTCAACCTTCCTGCCTGTGATTTTTTCAATTGTTTTGTCAAGGAATCCCTTGTTCTTGGCACGAACATAGAGATCCTCCGTAAGCTCGCCGTTTTTGAGTTCGTTTTCAACGGCAATAAGATTTTTGAGCTTTTCAAGGAACCACTCGTCAATGAGAGTGATGTTGTGAATCTGTTCTACTGTAATGCCTCTCTTGAGAGCCTCATATACGCAGAAGATTCTTCTGTCATCGCAAACGCTGAGTCTGTCATAAACCGATGCGTTTGAAAGCTCTGCAAATTCCTTGTCATTAAGAGTATCGTGAGAAATCTCGGCACCTCTTACGGCTTTCATAATAGCCTGCTCAAATGTCGGAGCAATAGCCATAACCTCGCCTGTTGCCTTCATCTGAGTACCGAGTGTTCTCTTTGCATATACAAATTTATCGAAAGGCCATTTCGGGAATTTTACAACAACATAGTCAAGTGCCGGCTCAAAGCAAGCGTATGTTGTACCTGTAACGGCATTCTTGATTTCATTAAGTGTGTAACCGATAGCAATTTTAGCGGCAACCTTTGCAATAGGATAACCTGTTGCCTTTGACGCAAGTGCCGATGAACGGGATACACGGGGATTAACCTCGATAACCGCATATTCAAATGTTTCGGGGTTGAGTGCGAACTGGCAGTTACAACCGCCCTCTACCTTAAGTGCAGAGATAATGTTGAGAGCCGCACTTCTGAGCATCTGATATTCCTTGTCGGCAAGTGTTACCGTAGGAGCGATAACAATTGAGTCGCCTGTGTGAACGCCTACAGGATCGAAGTTTTCCATTGAGCAGACAGTAATAACATTTCCGTCGCTGTCACGCATAACCTCAAACTCGATTTCTTTCCAACCTGAGATACATTTTTCAACAAGCACCTGTGTGATAGGAGAAAGTTCAAGACCGTTTGATGTGATTTCACGAAGTTCTTCCTCGTTATCGACAATACCGCCGCCTGTACCGCCGAGTGTGAATGCAGGACGGATAATTACAGGATAACCGATTTCATCGGCAAACTTAACAGCTGATTCAACATCTGTAACAACAAGTGACGGAATAACAGGCTGACCGATTTCAATCATTGTGTCCTTAAAAAGCTGTCTGTCCTCTGCCTTGTCGATTGTTTCGGGGTTTGCACCGAGAAGCTGAACATTATATTTATCAAGGAAGCCCTCTTTTGCAAGCTGCATTGAAAGGGTAAGACCCGTCTGACCGCCGAGGGTTGAAAGAAGGCTGTCAGGGCGTTCCTTTTTGATGATTCTCTTAACTGTTTCAAGCGTCAACGGCTCAATGTAGATTTTATCAGCCATTGCGTTATCAGTCATAATTGTAGCAGGGTTTGAGTTTACGAGAATAACCTCAAGTCCTTCTTCTTTAAGCGCACGGCAAGCCTGTGTGCCTGCATAGTCAAATTCGGCAGCCTGACCGATTACGATAGGGCCCGAACCGATTACCATAACTCGTTTGATATTCTTTTTGAGTGGCATATAATCATTCCTCGTTCAAGTAATTATTGTATCTGTTCTTATGCTGAATAGTAATCCGAATTTCGGACTCTTATTTTCTGTTGTTCTTCATCAATTCAATAAAACGGTCAAACAAAAATGCTGTATCGTGAGGACCGCCGCAAGCTTCCGGATGGAACTGAACCGAGAAAGCAGGCATATTTGTGTAGTTTACACCCTCGCAGGTGTTATCATTGCCGTTTACAAAGCTTACTTTGCCGTTTTCGGGCATACTGTCGCTTACAACAGCGTAGCCGTGGTTCTGTGATGTAATGTAAACTCTGCCTGTTTCAACCTCTTTTGCAGGCTGGTTTGCACCTCTGTGACCGTACTTGAGCTTTTCTGTTTTTGCACCCTGTGAAAGTGCAAGGAGCTGATGACCGAGACAGATACCGAAGGTCGGAATCCCGAAGTCACAAAGCTTTTTGAGCTCTGCAATAATCTCTGTGTTATCCGAAGGATCTCCCGGTCCGTTTGAAAGCATTACGCCGTCGGGATTCATAGCCTTAATTTCATCCGCTGTTGTGTGGGCGGGAACGACTGTAAGGTTACAACCTCTCTTAACAAGCTCTCTGCCGATGTTATGCTTTGCGCCAAAATCCATAAGCACAACATTTAGGTCGCCGTTTTCAGCGTCAAAATGCTCTTTTTCTTTTATAGTAGTGCTTTCAACAGCCTCTGTAATAACATAGTTCTTAATCTCGTCAAGTTCTTCCTTTGTTACATCGGGAGAATAGGAGATTTTGCAGTTCAGAACACCGTATTCACGCACAATTCTTGTGAGCGCACGGGTGTCAATTCCGTAAATGCCGGGAATTCCCGACTCTTTTAAAAAGGTGTCAAGATCACCCTCACAACGGAAGTTTGAAGGAACTTGGCACCATTCTCGTACAATATAACCTTTCAGCGACGGAGAGTCACTCTCAAAATCGGCAGGGATAACACCATAGTTGCCGATTAAAGGGAATGTCTGAATAACCACCTGACCGTAATAGCTGGGGTCGGTGAGTGTTTCAAGATAACCTGTCATTGCTGTAGTAAAAACAAGTTCTCCCGTAGTTTCTTTTTCGGCACCAAACGCCTTGCCCTCAAAAACTGTTCCGTTTTCAAGGATTAAGTATGCCGCACGGCTCATAAAAACACATTCCTTTCAATAAACTAAAAAAATTGCAGTCAGTTCTCATATGTTCTGATAACCTGCTTTGCAACCTCAAGCTTGCTTGTTCTGAGATCCATAGCCTGTTTTTCAAGATAGCGATGCGCCTGATCTTCGGACATATTAAGGCAGGTAATAAGCAGGAACTTTGCTCTGTTTATTATCTTCATATCCGCAACCATATGCTTGAGCTTTTCATTTTCCTCAATCACACGGAACATACGCATCTTAAAACATTCCGTAAACTGCAAAAAGTGGTGAAACAGGTGCTTGTTTACGGGCTTTGCAATAACAAGAACACCGTGCTCCGTGAGTGCGTCGTTCACATAATCCGCATTTCGCTGCGGAACGATAATCACAACACTTGAACGGGTTGTTTCGGCAAAGTACTTTGAAAGCTCAATGCCGTTTTCCTTTTCAAGCGGTGCATTAACGCAGATGAGGTCAAAAACCTCACCATTTGCAAGCTCCTTAGCCTCCTGTGAGGTTTGGCAGACGGAAATCTCCGTATAGCCTTCGCTTCCGAGCAATTGCGACAAAGAAACGGCACTCTGTTCAGAGTGTGAAATCAACAAAGCATTTTTCAAGAACCTCACCACCGCATATTGTTTCATTCATCTTATTATTTTACAAGATTAACCCCTATTGTTATTTACTTAAAGGAATTATGACAATATTTTTTACAATTTTGTAAAAACATTTTCATTGCAAATTTGTTTTACACTTTTCAACATTTTTCGGGCTTTACAACAAATTGCCTTTTCATTATTATTTATGGTTTTAAGCTGTATAATTCAAATATCCTTCATAGTGTAAACTTTGATTTTTGACACTATATATAGTATAGAGCCAAAACACCCCGAACAGCTATTGCCGTTCGGGGCGTCTCGGTTTATGTGAATTAAAAAGGATAGGTTAATTAAGCTACCATGGATTATTCAATATCCTGCATAGCGTCGTAGCCTGTTTCGCCTGTTCTAACCTTAACAACATCTTCAACATCATAGATAAAGATTTTGCCGTCACCGATGTGACCTGTGTAAAGTGCCTTAACAGCCGCATCAACAACTGCCTTTACAGGAACCTTGCAAACTACGATTTCAACCTTCATCTTAGGAAGGAGGTTACTTTCAATAGCAACGCCACGGTAATACTCTGCTTTACCCTTCTGAGCACCGCAACCGAGTACCTGAGATACTGTCATACCTGTGATGCCGAGCTTATCCATTTCTTCTTTAAGAGCTTCAAGCTTTGACTGCTTGAGAAGAATGTCAATCTTAGTAATCTTTGTGCCGTCGGTAGCCATATCATACTTGCCGGCAAGCTGAACGGGAACTGCCTGAGTTACAGGAACATTGCTGTCAACATCAAATGTTTCATCAAGTGAAGCTGTACCGACACCGATTGGCATAAAGTCTGCATATGCGCTGATAAGACCGTGCTCGCAGATATCGAGGCCCTTCATTTCTTCGTCCTTTGTAACACGAAGACCTACTGTCTTTTTGATGATTGTGAATACGATAATCATGCAAACAACTGTCCAAGCTACGATTGTAACAATACCGAGAGCCTGCTTACCAAGCTGAGCAAAGCCACCGCCGTAGAAAAGACCTGTAACACCGTTCTGACCGTTACCTGTTGCGAAAAGACCTACTGCAAGGCCGCCCCACATACCGTTTACGCCGTGTACCGAGAATGCGCCGACAGGATCATCTATTTTAAGCTTGATATCAACAAATTCAACTGCTACTACGATGAGGATACCTGAAACGATACCGATAACTGCTGCGCCGATTGCGTCAACATCTGCACAACCTGCCGTGATTGCTACAAGACCTGCGAGTGATGCGTTAAGACACATTGAAACATCAGGCTTGCCGTTCTTGATCCATGTAAAGAGCATAGTTGTTACTGTTGCAACTGCCGGAGCAATTGTTGTTGTAAGAAGAATCTGACCGAGACGAGCGCCGTCTTCAGCAGCGGCACCGTTAAAGCCGTACCATGCAAACCAAAGAATGAATACACCGAGAGCACCGAGTGTGATGCTGTGACCGGGGATAGCGTTTACCTTGCCGTTCTTGCCGTATTTACCGATACGGGGTCCGAGAATGATTGCACCGACAAGTGCCGAGATACCGCCGACCATATGAATTACAATTGAACCTGCAAAGTCGATACAGCCGAGCTGTGCAAGCCAACCCTGACCGTTCCAAACCCAACCTGCTTCAATCGGGTAAACAACGAGTGAAATAATTGCGCTGTAAACACAGTATGCCGAGAATTTTGTACGCTCTGCCATAGCACCTGAAACGATAGTAGCTGCTGTAGCACAGAATACAAGCTGGAATACGAATGAGTTCCAATCAAAGTTCATCCAGTCTGTGAACATATTGAGGTTGGGAACACCGATGAATCCTGCAACATAGTCCTCAGACATCATAAGTCCGAAGCCTAACAGGCTGAATACAACCGTACCGATACAAAAGTCCATCAGGTTTTTCATAATGATGTTACCTGCGTTTTTAGCTCTTGTAAAACCGGTTTCAACCATTGCGAATCCGCACTGCATAAAGAACACGAGTAATGCGCCGATCATAAACCAGACGCCTGTGCCTCCGTAAATTAGTTCTGCCATATAAATCTCTCCTTTTATCAAAATAACAAAAACGGCGTGGAGTTGACAGTTTAATTCTGTCAATCACACGCCGTTGTGTTACCTGTTATACAATATAAATAATGTTATTTAGTATAAATAGAGGTTCTATCAATCACACACCGAAAAGAAGTTCGCCGTATGAAGGATAAGGCCAGTATTCCGAAGCTGTTTCTGTTTCCATTGCGTCACCGACAGCTCTGAGTTCCTGCATAAGTGCAAATACTGTTTCTCTGTAGTACTTAGCATACTTGAGGTTGTCATCGCTGTAGTCGCTTGCCTTGATAACAGCCTCTTCAAGCTCTGCAGTTTTCTTTGAGAAACATACAAGTTTGTTTGAAAGGCTTGTAATAAGGTCTTCCTCAACACTTGTAGGAATAGCGTCTGAAAGTGCCTTCTTGGCAAGTGCTGTATCCGTAAGATCTCTTACATATGATGTAACGGCAGGAAGAATGTTCTTCTTAGCCATATCAATCATTGTGAGAGCCTCAATGTTAATCTGCTTAGAATAGCTTTCAAGCTCAATTTCATATCTTGCACGGATTTCGTCTGCCGAACAAATCTTATTCTTAACAAAGAGTTCAACATTCTTCTTGTCAAGGAAGTGTTCCATTGCGTCAGGAAGTGACTTGAGGTTAAGAAGTCCTCTTCTTTCAGCCTCTTCAACCCACTCGGGAGCGTAGTTGTTGCCGTTGAAGATAATGTTCTGATGCTCTGTGAATACTTTCTTAACAAGAGCCTTGATAGCTGCGTCCATATCATCCGCATCTTTAAGCTCATCGTAGAACTCTGAAAGTTCTTCGGCTACCATAGTGTTGAGCATATAGTTAGGACAGGCAATGTTAAGTGAAGAACCAAGTGCTCTGAATTCAAACTTGTTACCTGTGAATGCAAAAGGTGATGTACGGTTACGATCCGATGTGTCCTTCATAAAGTCAGGAAGAACATCAACGCCTGTTCTCATCTTCTGCTTACCCTTGCTTACATATTCTCTGTCATTGATGATTGAATCAACGAGTTCGCCGAGGTCATCACCGAGATACATTGAAATGATTGCAGGCGGTGCTTCGTTAGCGCCGAGACGGTGGTCGTTACCTGCCGATGCAACCGTGATTCTGAGAAGATCCTGATACTCGTGAACAGCCTTTACAACTGCTGCAAGGAAAAGCTGGAACTGAAGGTTGTTTTCAGGAGTCTTGCCGGGATCAAGAAGGTTTTCGCCTGTGTTGGTTGAAATTGACCAGTTGTTGTGCTTACCGGAACCGTTAACACCTGCGAACGGCTTTTCGTGAAGAAGACAAACAAGACCGTGTCTTTCGGCAACCTTCTTCATAACTTCCATTGTAAGCTCGTTGTGGTCGGTTGCAATGTTTGTTGTTGTGAAGATAGGAGCAAGCTCGTGCTGTGAAGGAGCAACTTCGTTATGCTTTGTCTTTGCAAGGATACCGAGTTTCCAGAGTTCCTCGTCAAGGTCTTTCATATAAGCAGCAACCCTTGTCTTGATTGCACCGAAGTAATGGTCGTCAAGTTCCTGTCCTTTAGGAGCTTTTGCACCGAAAAGTGTTCTGCCTGTATAAATAAGATCCTCTCTCTGATCGTAAGCGTCCTTATCAATAAGGAAGTATTCCTGCTCCGGACCTACTGTTGTTGTAACTCTTGTAACATTTTCTTTGCCGAGAAGATGAAGAATCTTTACAGCCTCTGTATTAATTCTCTCCATTGAACGAAGAAGAGGAGTTTTCTTATCGAGAACCTCGCCTGTATAAGAACAGAATGCTGTAGGAATGTAAAGTGTTCCGTCCTTAACGAATGCATATGATGTCGGATCCCATGTTGTATATCCTCTTGCCTCGAATGTGGCACGAATACCGCCGCTTGGGAAAGAAGAAGCATCAGGCTCGCCCTTTACAAGCTCTTTACCTGAGAACTCCATGATAACCTGACCCTCGCCGTTCGGTGCGATAAAGCTGTCATGCTTTTCGGCTGTAATACCTGTCATCGGCTGGAACCAGTGTGTGTAGTGGGTACAGCCCATTTCAACTGCCCAGTCCTTCATAGCAGCCGCAACAACATTTGCAACGCTGAGGTCAAGCGGTTCACCGTTCTGGATTGTCTTTTTCAAAGCCTTGTAAGTTGACTTTGGAAGTCTTTCCTGCATCTTCTGGTCATTAAATACCATGCTGCCAAAAATTTCGGGAACTTTTGCCATTTTAATTCTCTCCTATCCATTTTGAAAATAAATTTTAATGGTCTGATTTTTGCTTTATAAAAACAGAAAAGGACACTGTAAGCCTCAGCTCACAGCGCCCTTGCTGTCTTTGATGTTGTTAGTATATTCCACTTTTGCGAATTTGTCAATACATTTTTTAAAAAAAGTTTTGAAATTGCAAGTTTTATTAAATTTCCTGCAAAATTAAGCTGAAACGCCAATAAGAGTTGCATATTTTCTACAATAATCGCAGTAAAATGAAAGTTTTACCCTTAAAAGTTGCATTTTTCCTTTATTTTCCCTTGACAAAGCACAATGTATAGTTATATAATCTAAGTGCTGATTTTTCTTGATCAACGATGACAGGGCATTTCAGAACATCAGCCGACCTGCACATTCACCTTTGCAGGATATAGCACAGGCTGAGCATAGCGGTTTTACCGCTGAGAAGAGATTGGGCATTTTACAATTACATATATATGATTGATTATTAACCGGCAGAACATTAATTGCCACTTTGAACCGATAAGTTTACGAAAGCAAACTTCCTTTTACATATATATGTATATAAAAAGTCCGCTGAATAATTTTTGTGATTAACAGGAAAGGGTGATCATTAATGGAACAGACAGTCAGAGAGAACAACAAGACTCTGTATTCTCCGAAGTTTGAACATGATAACTGCGGTATCGGAGCTGTTGTTAATATTAAGGGTATCAAGTCACATGACACCGTGGCAAACGCTCTGACAATTGTTGAAACTCTCGAACACAGAGCAGGTAAGGATGCCGAAGGCAAAACAGGTGACGGCGTAGGTATTCTTCTCCAGATTTCACACAAATTTTTTAAGAAGGCAGCTGCTGAAATCGGCATTAAGCTCGGTTCCGAAAGAGATTACGCTGTAGGTATGTTCTTCTTCCCTCAGAATGAGCTTGCAAGAAATCAGGCAAAGAAGATGTTTGAAATCATTGCAGAAAAAGAGGGACTTACGGTTCTCGGCTGGAGAAATGTTCCGTCAAAGCCCGAGGTACTCGGTCACAGAGCTGTTGAATGTATGCCTGCAATTATGCAGTGCTTTATCAAAAGGCCTCACGGTGTAAAAAGAGGTCTTCCGTTCGACAGAAAGCTCTATGTTGCAAGAAGAGTTTTTGAACAGAGTAATGAAGACACATATGTAGTTTCACTTTCAAGCAGAACTATTGTATATAAAGGTATGTTCCTTGTCGGCGATCTCCGTAACTTCTTCCTTGATCTTCAGGACGAGGATTACGAGTCTGCAATCGCTATGGTTCACTCCCGTTTTTCAACCAACACAAATCCAAGCTGGCAGAGAGCTCATCCTAACAGAATGATTGTTCACAACGGTGAAATCAACACAATCAGAGGCAACGCTGACAAGATGCTTGCCCGTGAGGAAACAATGCGTTCGGAGCATCTCAAGGGCGACCTTGACAAAGTTATCCCTGTTGTAAACACAGAGGGTTCAGACTCTGCAATGCTTGATAACACACTTGAATTTCTCGTAATGAGCGGCATGGAGCTTCCTCTTGCCGTTATGATTACAATTCCGGAGCCGTGGGATAATAACGGCACAATGAGCCAGAAGAAAAAGGACTTCTATCAGTATTATGCAACAATGATGGAGCCGTGGGACGGTCCTGCGTCAATCCTTTTCTCTGACGGTGACATTATGGGTGCGGTTCTTGACCGTAACGGTCTGCGTCCGTCAAGATATTACATCACGGATGACGGCAACCTCATTCTTTCATCGGAAGTCGGCGCACTTCCTATTGATCCCGCAAAGATTGTTACAAAGGAAAGACTTCGCCCGGGCAAAATGCTCCTTGTCGATACGGTTCAGGGCAGACTCATTGATGACGATGAACTCAAAGAGTATTATGCGTCAAAACAGCCTTACGGCGAATGGCTCGACAGTAATCTTGTTTGTCTTAAAGACCTCAAAATTCCTAATATGAAGGTTGAGGAGCATTCATATAAAGAAAGACAAAAACTCCAGAAGGCTTTCGGATATACCTACGAAGATGTTATGACATCAATCCTTCCTATGGCAAAGAACGGCACAGAGTCAATTGCCGCAATGGGTACAGACAGTCCGCTTGCAGTTCTTTCAAAAGAACCGCAGCCGCTTTTCAACTACTTCAAACAGCTCTTTGCACAGGTTACAAACCCGCCGATTGACGCAATCCGTGAGGAAGTTGTAACATCAACAACAATTTATATCGGCGAGGACGGCAACATCCTTGAGGAGCGTCCCGAAAACTGCAAGGTTATGAAGATTCACAACCCGATTCTTACATCAACCGATATTCTCAAAATCAAGAATATGCACATTCCGGGCTTTAAGGTTGCGGTTATCCCGATTCTCTACTACAAGAACACAAGACTTTCAAAGGCTGTTAAGCGACTTTTCATTGAAGCTGACAAGGCTTACAATGACGGTGCAAATATTCTTATCCTCTCCGACAGAGGAGTTGACGAAAACCATCTTGCAATTCCGTCACTTCTTGCAGTATCCGCTCTTCATCAGCACCTTGTTGCAACAAAGAAGAGAACCTCACTTGCAATGATACTTGAAAGCGGTGAGCCGAGAGAAGTTCATCATTTTGCAACACTTCTCGGCTACGGTGCAAGTGCGATCAACCCGTATCTTGCTCAGGAAACAATTCACGAGCTTATCGGTGATGACCTTCTTGACAAGGACTACTACGCAGCAGTTGACGATTACAACAGCGCAGTTCTCCACGGCATCGTAAAGATTGCGTCAAAAATGGGTATTTCAACAATCCAGTCATATCAGGGCTCACAGATTTTTGAGGCTATCGGTATCGGCAAGGATGTTATTGACGAATACTTCACAGGCACAGTCAGCAGAATCGGCGGTATCACAATCAAGGATATTGAAAAGAATGTTGACAAACTTCACACAGCGGCATTTGATCCGCTTGACCTCGGTGTAAGCGATGAGCTTGAATCCCGTGGTTCACACAAGTTCAGAAGCGGCAAAGAGGAACACCTCTACAATCCGCAGACTATATATATGCTCCAGCAGGCAACAAGAACAGGCGACTATGAGCTTTACAAAAAGTATTCTCATATGATTTCCGAAGAAATGGATCCTGTAAATATCAGAGGTCTTTTCGACTTCAACTTTGCAGAAACTCCTGTTCCGCTTGATGAGGTTGAAAGCGTTGATTCAATCGTAAAGCGTTTCAAGACAGGCGCTATGTCCTACGGTTCAATCTCACAGGAGGCTCACGAAACACTTGCGATTGCAATGAATCAGCTTCACGGCAAGTCAAACTCCGGTGAGGGCGGCGAAAGCCTTGAACGACTTCTCACAAAAGGACAGAAGGTTGACAGATGTTCTGCAATCAAGCAGGTTGCGTCAGGTCGTTTCGGTGTTACATCAAGATACCTCACATCCGCAAACGAAATTCAGATTAAAATGGCTCAGGGTGCAAAGCCGGGCGAAGGCGGACATCTTCCGGGCAAAAAGGTTTATCCCTGGATTGCAAAAACCCGTCATTCAACACCGGGTGTATCGCTCATCTCTCCCCCACCGCACCACGACATTTACTCAATCGAGGACCTTGCACAGCTTATCTACGACCTAAAGAATTCTAACAAAGACGCAAGAATCTCTGTTAAGCTCGTTTCGGAATGCGGTGTAGGTACGGTTGCCGCAGGCGTTGCAAAAGCAGGTGCAGGCGTAATCCTTATTTCAGGTTATGACGGCGGTACAGGCGCTGCTCCGAGAAACTCAATCTACAATGCAGGTCTGCCGTGGGAACTCGGTCTTGCCGAGGCTCATCAGACACTCATTATGAACGACCTTCGTAACAAGGTTGTTATTGAAACCGACGGTAAGCTTATGAACGGCCGTGATGTTGCAATTGCAGCAATGCTCGGTGCAGAGGAATTTGGTTTTGCAACTGCTCCGCTTGTAACTCTCGGTTGTGCAATGATGAGAGTATGTAACCTTGATACCTGCCCGTTCGGTGTTGCCACACAGAACCCCGAGCTCAGAAAAAGATTCTGCGGCAAGCCCGAATATGTAATAAACTTTATGAAGTTTGTAGCAAGCGAACTTCGTGAATATATGTCAAAGCTCGGTGTAAAAACCGTTGATGAGCTTGTCGGAAGAATTGACCTCATCAAGAGAAAAGAAGGAATCACAGGACAGGCTGCCGAGGTTGACCTTTCTAACATTCTTGATACAAACTTTGTTTCGGAAAAGGTTGAATACAACAAAAAGAGCCTTTACGATTTCAAGCTTGAATCAACACTTGACGAGAGAATCCTCTGCAAAGAATTTGCAAAGGTTCTTGCAAAAGGCACAAAGAAAAAGGTTGAAGTCAATGTTAAGAACACTGACCGTTCATTCGGTACAATCTTTGGTTCTGAGGTTACAAGAAAGCATTACAACAACCTTGATGACGATACATTTACAGTAGTCTGCAACGGTTCGGGCGGTCAGAGCTTTGGCGCATTCATTCCAAAGGGACTCACACTTGAACTTGTGGGCGACTCAAACGACTACTTCGGCAAGGGACTTTCAGGCGGTAAGCTGGTAGTTTATCCTCCGAAGAACTCAACATTTGACGCAGGTAACAACATCATCATCGGTAATGTTGCACTTTACGGTGCAACAAGCGGCAAGGCATTCATCAACGGTGTTGCAGGCGAGCGTTTCTGCGTAAGAAACTCAGGCGCAACGGCAGTTGTTGAGGGTGTCGGCGACCACGGTTGTGAATATATGACAGGCGGTCGGGTTGTTGTTATAGGCAAAACAGGCAAAAACTTTGCAGCAGGTATGTCAGGCGGTGTTGCCTATGTTCTTGATGAAGAAAGGGATCTTTACACAAAGCTCAACAAAGAAATGGTTCTCTTCTCTGAGGTAACAGAAAAGTACGATATAATCGAACTCAAAACGCTTATAGAAGAACATGTTGCAGCAACAGGTTCACAGAGAGGCAAGAAAATCCTTGATAACTTTGACGAGTATCTTCCGAAATTCAAGAAGATTATTCCGCACGACTACAAGAGAATGATGGCTGCAATTGCCGCTTATGAAGAAAAAGGTCTTACAAACGAGCAGGCACAGATTAAAGCTTTCTACGAAATTGTGAATAATAAATAAGGAGGGGATATTTATGGGAAAGCCAACAGGATTTATGGAATATAAGCGTGAGGATGCCCCGGCATACTCCGTAAAAGAAAGAATCAAAAATTTTGACGAATTTCACGATCCCCTCAGCAAAGAGGATCAGCAAAAACAGGGTGCAAGATGCATGGACTGCGGCGTGCCTTTCTGTCAGGCAGGAATGCAGATTGGTTCTGCATTCTCAGGCTGTCCGCTTAACAACCTCATTCCCGAATGGAATGACCTCATCTACAAGGGCAACTGGGAACAGGCTTACAACCGTCTTAAAGTTACAAACAACTTCCCCGAATTCACATCCCGTGTATGTCCTGCTCTCTGTGAAAAGGCATGCACCTGCGGTGCAAACGGTGACGCTGTCAGCGTAAGAGCCAACGAATACGGAATCATTGAAAATGCCTATGAAGAAGGTCTTGCAGACGCAAGAATTCCAAAGGTAAGAACAGGCAAGAAAATTGCAATCATCGGTTCGGGTCCATCGGGACTTGCCGCTGCCGACCAGCTCAATCAGCGCGGTCACTCTGTAACGGTATTTGAACGCAATGACAGAGTAGGCGGTCTGCTTATGTACGGCATTCCGAATATGAAGCTTGAAAAAGATGTTATCGAACGCAAGATTAACATTATGGAAGAAGAAGGCGTAACCTTTGAAACCTGCTCAAATGTCGGCAAAGACATCAAAGCAAGCGAAATTCTCAAGGACTTTGACCGTGTAATCCTTGCTTGCGGTGCATCAAATCCGAGAGATATCAAAGTTCCCGGCAGAGAGGCTAACGGCATTCACTTTGCCGTTGACTTCCTCAAATCAACAACAAAGTCACTTCTTGACTGCAACCTCAGAGAGGGTACATTCATCAGCGCAAAAGGCAAGAATGTAATGGTAATCGGCGGTGGCGACACAGGTAACGACTGCGTCGGCACAAGCATCAGACACGGTGCAAAATCCGTTCTCCAGCTTGAAATGATGCCTAAACTTCCCGACACAAGAAGTGCCGATAACCCATGGCCGCAATGGCCGAGAGTCTGCAAAACAGACTACGGTCAGGAAGAGGCTATTGAAGTTTACGGTCACGATCCACGAGTTTATCAGACAACCGTTAAGCAGTTCATTGCTGACAAGAACGGTAATCTTGTAGGTGCGGAGCTTGTTAAGCTTAAACCCGAAAAGGATGCTAAAACAGGCAGACTTATGATGAAAGAGGTTGAAGGCTCAGAATACAAGGTTGATGTTGAACTCGTACTCATTGCGGCAGGATTCCTCGGCAGTGAAAACTATGTAACCAAGGCATTCGGTGTTGAAACAAACGCAAGAACCAATGTTGCAACGGCAGAAGGCTCACACAAGACAAATGTTGAAAATGTATTTGTTACAGGCGATATGCACAGAGGACAGTCACTTGTTGTCTGGGCGATTCGTGAGGGCAGAGATGTTGCCAAAGAGGTTGACGAAAGCCTTATGGGATACACAAATCTTTAATTGATTACAAATAACCTGATAATCCTCAATTTTTCGATATACCGGTTAATAATCAGAGAGCGCAGGAGCGGATTTGACCCGACCCCCAAAAGTTAGACCTAAAAAATCTAACTTTGGAGGTCGGTA
>ENA-OPEE01000668-OPEE01000668.1-human-gut-metagenome-genome-assembly--contig:-NODE-668-length-27676-cov-3.749647_pt1 | contig 27676 bp, 26 predicted proteins | sample MGYA00241263_ERZ501506 | MGnify/ENA primary metagenome ERZ501506 (study PRJEB25962, sample SAMEA2042626) | human gut metagenome | biome: human gut; feature: human-associated habitat; material: faeces...
CGGTCAGGTTGTAGAATACGTCGTACGTGTCGGCCGTTTCGAGGGATTCGAAAACGAATGTCGCCTGGCTGCCGCCTTCGGCGATGGCTTCGCTTCGGGTATTGCGTGCCCAGATGTAGTCGCCGGCGCTCCAGAGGAACGGAACGGCTCCGTCTTCGGCTCCGCCGAAACCGGTGCGGGTGCCCCGGCCGGAGAATCCGGTCAGTACGACCTGCGTATTTCCGTCAGGAGCAGGGGCGATAGGTTCTACGTCCGCATCTTTCGTGCATCCTGCGAATGCGAGCAGGAATGCGCACAATATGTATAAGTAGTTTTTCATCGGTAATCTCCTTTTTATCCGTTAGTTCCACTCTTCCCATTCGCTCGATCCGGCGCCTGCGCCGCCGAGGATTTCATCGGTGGCGAGTACCTGAACCTTGGCTATGACCGTTGCGGTAGCGCCTACGGCTACGACGGATACTTCACCCGAGGTTTCGGCATATACGTTCTCCTTGGCAGGGGCTGTGATGGTCAGCACATCGCCTTCGAGCCAGGCGCGCCAGCCGTCGGGTTTGGCGATGGCGAGGTTTTCAACGCCTTTTTGGGTAACGGCGAGGTTCTGCGAAGCGCCGAATTTCAGCGTCAGCGATGTGCGCTCGATGACGAAATTCACCTCCTTGGCTTTGGGCAGAACGATCTGATCGCCGTTGGTGAGCGTGAAGGTTACGTTTTCATCGTCCTGTACGACGCTTTTGAAGAAAGAGTCGCCGTCTTCTCCCTTATCGCCGTTCGCACCGTCCTTACCGACCGCTTTGATCGGCTGTCCGTCTTCGCCTTTGATGGTTTCGCCGTCGATCTCCCAATAGCCGTCCTTGTTGATGGTCGGGGTTTTACCGTTTTGGCCCGCAACCGGAATCTTGTTCTGGTTATCGTCGAGCAACCACTGGTCATCGCCGCCCAGCGTCCAGTAGTAGACACCCTCGAACCTGGCGATACCCAGAACAGGAGCGTCGGCGCCTTTCTCGCCGTCGCGGATCGTGATGGTCTTGCCGTCGTTGAAAGTGATCGTGCAGCTTCCGTCCGCCGCTTCGGTGTAGTTGGTGATGAATTTGTTTTCGTTCAGGGCGTCGATGATCGTCTTGAGCGAATTGACCTGTTCCTTCATCGAAGCGATCTCCTGTTTTAGGTTTTCGATCTCCTGGCGGATTTCGGTGTCGTCGTACTTGTCGTCCGAACAGCCCCAGGTCATTGCTGCGCAGCAGGCAGCGAGAACTAACAGCGTAAAGAATTTTTTCATAATTTAAGAATTTGATTTATTGGTTGAATTTTGTTTTCCATGTTCCGCAGAATAGGCAGGCTGTATCGGAACCCGTCGGTTCGGAGGAGGGGATTGTGCTGCGCCGAAACGACGAAGGCGTCCGCCGGAGGAAACGAATGTCCGTTCCGGAGAACGCCTGAAGCGCAGCCCGGCGAAGGCCGGGTGAGCGCATGTCACGCCCGTTGAAATGTCAGCCGTAAAATAGCCGTAAGTCATCGATACTCCTGTCGTTTAGTCCTGTTCGGAACTTACACGCGAGGGTACAGAAGAAATACATGGAAAAATAGCGCGCCGAAGACTATCTTGCACGATTTCGACCCGAAACCCGCGGGTGTAAATCCTGATTGTCAAGGCAGGTCTTCTGACTCGTTTCCTCCGCAACGCCTTCCCAGCGATATAGCCAGTGGCAAAGAGTGCGCGAAGTTGCCCGGTCGGGGGCTGAAACTCACAGCAGCAGGTACTGTCGCCGATTTTCACGGCATTCTCTATTAATCGGCTTGGAAAAGTGATTCCAAGTCCGAACCTTGCGGGTGCAAAGGTATTGCTTTTCCGGGATTATTCGCAAACGAAATCGGAAATAAATTTCAATGAATTCTGTAATTCATTGAAAAACATTGCTTTGCCAAGTGGCTATTTGCGGAAGATGAAATAGACGGCCAGAATCAGGCAGACGAAACCCGCCAGATGGTTCCACCGCAGGGTGTCCGATTTCATGAAGACGACGGCGAAGACCGTGAAGACCAGCAGGGAGATGACCTCCTGGATCACTTTGAGTTCCCAGATCGAAAAGGGGCCTCCCAGTTGGGAGCTGCCGATGCGGTTGGCCGGGACCTGGAAACAGTATTCGAACAGGGCGATGCCCCAACTGAGCAGGATGATGGACAGCATCCCGAAGCGTTCTATCTTCGATTTGAAAGCGATATGCCCGTACCAAGCCAATGTCATGAAGGTATTGGAGAGGATCAGCAGGGCGATGGTGGCGAGGGCGCGGTTCATGACAGCAGGGCATCGAGATCGGTTATCGAGGCGAAATCGTCGATGATGACGTCGGCCTCCGTTTGGGTTTCGAGAATATCTCGGGAGAGAGTCGTTACCAGGGCTACGATGCGTCCGGCACCGGCCCGGCGGGCGGCGGTGATGCCGGCCCGGGCGTCCTCGAATACGAGACAATCGGCAGGCAGCAGATGCAGCCCTTCGGCCGCCAGCAGGTAGATTTCCGGATCGGGTTTGCAGCGCGTCACCATGTCGCCGTTGATTTTGGCGTCGAAAAAGGATTCGATGTCGCACTTCTCAAGCACGAAGTCGACATTGGCCCTGCACCCCGACGAACCTACGGCGCAGCGTATGCCCGCATCGCGGAGTTTGTCGAGCAGGGCGACCAGTCCCGGCATGGGTTCGATTTCGGGAGCGTAGATTTCGCGGTAGATGGCCTCCTTCTCGTCGCCAAGCGCCGCAGTTCCCTTCTCGCGGATCACCTCTTCGGGCATGATGAGCCGCATGATGTCGTCGTTGCCCCTGCCGAAAGCCCCTCCCAGTTTCTCCTTCCAGCCGCGCACGCCGTAGCGGTCGCAGAAGATTTCGAACGCCCGGATGTGGACCGGCGAATTGGCCACGAGCGTACCGTCCATGTCGAATATGGCGCCTTTTATCATATGATTTCGTATTTTAAGCCCCAAAGGTAGTCAAAATCTTCGACACAAGGAACCCTATGTCAGAATTTGAGGTGCATGCTCAGGTTTACGGCGAAGTTCTGCACGTCCTGTCCCGGTTTGGGATCGCGGTGGGTGAGACGCCAGATGCAGTCCACGCGCAGCAGGCGGAAGATATTTTCGACGCCGAAGCCCATTTCGACGTAAGGGTCCGAGACCGACGTCATGCCGCGGGGGAAGAGCAGCGGAGCCTGCGTGTCGGGCAGACTGCCGTCGTTCTCCTTCGAGAGCGTGCCCCACACGCCCTTGCAGACCAGCACTTCGCGCCACTTGAGTTTCTTGACGAGCGGAATGCGGCCCAGCAGGATGCCGTTGAAGTGGTGTTCGAAGAAGAGCGCCACCCATGCGTCCGATGCGAATTCGTAGAAATTCATGCACGAGAAGGCATTGGGATCGTAGAAATAGGTGCCGTTGCCTTCGTGGAGCTTGAGCAGCGGATAGGGGACCTTGCCGAAGATTTTGCCGCCCTGCAGCGTGATGTTGGAATAGCCCAGCGGCGGCAGTTCGGGTTTGTAGTGGATGCCCCCTTCGAGCCGGTAGTATTCGTAGCTGTCGTTCAGCATGGCGGGAACGCCGGCCGTGAATCCGAGCGTCAGGACGGGGTAGACCGTGCCCATGTACTGCTTGTCGAAGGGCAGGCGGTAGATGCTCTCGTTCTTCGATATACGCATCCCGACGTGCAGCGCGGCGTCCGATACGGAGTTTACGATCCGGCCGTCGGGACGCACCAGCGGCACGTAGCGGTTGCCGAAGATCTTCTGGATGCGGGCGCCGAGGAAATTGCTGGTGCCGTGGCTCCATTCGTGTTCGTAGCCGATCTCGCCGCGGTTGACCATCGAAAGCCGGGAGTCGCCGCGCGAGAGCAGCGAGCTGAGGATGTTGCTCTCCGTGAGCGCGTTCTGTCCCGCGCCGAGCTGCATCACGTCGTGCCGGCCCGAAACGGTGAGCTTGCGCGTCAGGCGGCGGTTGAAGGCCAGTTCGACGCTGCCGCCGCCCTTGAACATGCCGTCGCGCGTGCCGTAGGCCGCATATCCGGAGAGACGTATGCGTTTGCTGACGGCCGTGGTCGTGCGGAATCCCGGCTGCATGCGGAACCCTTCGAGTTTGTTGAAGCTGGCCAGCTTGTAATAGGGGCCGATGCCGATGTATTTGGTGTTCCAGTAACCGACGATCACGGTGTTGATGAGCGTGTAGATGTTGCGGTAGAGCGGCACGTTCTGCACCGAATCGACCATCGAGTAGATGCCCTTCTCCTTCTCGCTCAGCCGGTAGGGGCGCACTTGTTCCCAGAAGGCTTCGTCCGTGCGGCTGACTCCCTCTTCGTCGCCGATGACGACGTTGTTGTCCATGCGCGCGACTTCGTCGGGAATGGGAACCCCGACGCGCACGTCGGAGTAGACCACCTCGCGCGTGCCGATGAACGAGGTCAGCTTCGACGAGTCGCCCGTGGCGATCGAAAATTCGGCCGACACCCGGTCGCGGTGGCGGAACCACGTGCTGTCGGCGACGATGCGGTTGTCGTTTTCGAGCCGCAGGTGCTTGATCCAGTTTACATTGACGCCCTTAGGCATGCGCGCCGAGGCCGACTGCAGTGCGTACGACGCCGAGTCTATATTGACTTCGCCGTCGAGTACGGGCGTGGCGAGCCGCTTGGGATGGAAGCGGATTTTGTAGGTTTTGCGCCCCTCCACCTGCATGCTGTCCACCAGAAAATAGTCGTAGAAGGCCAGACCCGAATCGGAGAGCGGACTGGCGAAGCGGACGTTGAAGATGTCGATGTAATTGGCGTAGAAATTGACGTTGCCGTGCATCTGGCCCGTGAACTGGGCGATGGCGAAGCTGTCTTCGACGCCCGACACGCGGCTGGCGCGGATGATTTCGCGCGAAACGGCGGGGTTGCGCCTGCTGTGGTAATAGTCGGCCGTAGCTTCGGAGATCATGGCCGGCAGGTAGGCCTGTCCGGTGAGCGCCGAGGTGTCGATGTAGTCGAAGACGAACCCGAAATTGCGTTGCAGGCGCTTGCTGCGGAACCGGGGCTTGATGTTCGTCAGGTCGAGCTGCATCTTGGTATAGGTGGCGCAGGTGTAGCTGTCGTACAGGTCGGGATCGTTCTGGGGCTTGCGGCGGATGACGCCCCGCAGGATCGGATGCGCCGGGTTGTCGCCGGGGGTGATGACGACGCTGCCGATGCCGAACTCCACGGCTTCGAGGGCGAAGTCGATCTGGTTGAAGCCGCCCTGTATGAGCGGCTTGGTCTGCGAGGCGTAGCCGACCATCGTGGCCTGCACGCGGCTCACCGTGTCGCGGGTTTCGAGCGTGTAGATGCCCGCCTCGTCGGTGGTGATGCCCGTCGTGGTGCCGGGAAAGACGACGCTCACGAACTGCATCGGCGTGCCGTCGGCGGCGTCGGTGACGCGCCCGCGGACACGGGTGCTCTGCGCCGGCAGGACGGTGGGGAGGAACAGAACCGCGATGAGAAAGGCGAGCGGTTTGTATGTGATTTTTCGGCGAAGCATCTGACAAATGTAGCTAAAATGCGACAATCCGGGTAAAATAAACTACCTTTGCGCAACTTAAGCCGAAAAATCGAACATCAATAGCTGAGATGGCACACGGAAAAGTCGAAAAGACGAATGCGGCGCGGCTGCTCGACCGTGCGAAGATAAATTACGAGCTTGTTCCCTACGAGGTGGACGAAGAGCATCTGGCGGCGACGCACGTCGCCGAACAGCTGGGCGAGGATATAGCGACCGTTTTCAAGACCCTCGTGCTGAAAGGCGACCGGACGGGATACTTCGTCTGCGTGGTGCCGGGGAATCACGAGGTCGATCTCAAGGCCGCGGCCCGCGTGTCGGGCAACAAGAAGGCCGATCTGATTCCGATGAAGGAGCTGCTGCCCGTGACGGGTTATATACGCGGCGGCTGTTCGCCGGTCGGCATGAAAAAGCGCTTCCCGACTTATATCCACTCTTCGGCCGGGGAGCATCCGTTCATCTATATCAGCGCCGGCGTCCGGGGCCTGCAACTGAAAATCGCCCCGGCGGAGCTGATAGCATTCGTCGGGGCGACCGTGGCTGAGATCAGCCGGGAAGGGTAGGGGGAAATTTACCTGTCCGGCCGGAGTGCCGTGCATTTTTCATATATTGCGGCCGTTTGTCCGGCGATAGCGTCCCAGTCGTATTTTTCCATCGGATATTCCTTTTGCCGGTAGGGTGCGTCGATGTTTTGCTGGAGCTTCTGCGCCAGCGCCGCTATGTCGCCGACGGGGAAATAAGCCTCTTTTTCAAGACCGACCTCCAGATTGGCCGGAATGTCGCTTACAATGACGGGCAGTCTGTAACTCATCGCTTCCAGCAATGCGATCGGAAGCCCTTCGTGCGAAGAGGGCAGTACGAAGCAGCGGGCGTGGGTGAGAAGGGCGTGCAGCTTTTTCCCCTTGATGAAGCCGGTCAGGACGACGCCCTGTTCCCGTGCGTATTTTTTGAGTCCCGCGGAGTACTCGTCTTCGAAATCCGTATCTCCGGCCAGCACCAGTCTGCACCCCTTGTTGTCGGTCTTCGAGAAGGCTTCGATCAGGTGGTGCAGGTTCTTTTCGGGGACGAAGCGGCACATGCTGAAGATGTATTTCCCCTTTTCGACGCCCGTTTTTTCGAAATATTCCGGAAAATCGGCGATCTGGGGAGCCGGAACCCCGTTGTAGATCAGGTGACACTCTTTGCGGTGGTATTTGCGGCTCAGAATGTCGTTTATGACGTTCGAAATCACGATGACTTCGTTGGCGAAGCGTGTGCCCATCATTTCACCCAGTCTGAGTACCGTTTTTGCTGCCGCACCCCATTTGTCCCGGTCGTAATCCGGTCCGTGGTGGGTGAATACCACCTTTAGTCCCAGCAGGCGTGCGACCGGCGTCAGCAGCGCCGGGCCGACGGCGTGGATGTGGATGATGTCGGCTTTCAGCTTTTTGGCTTTGAGGACTGCCCGGAACGTATGGACGATCGCTTCGAGCGATTTCTTTTTCGGGGTTTCGAGATCGACGAGCGTAATTCCTTCGTATTGCCGCAGCGTATCGTGCACGTAGCTTTTCCGCCGTATTACGGTTACGTCGAATCCCTTCCGGGCGATACGCGGAAACAGCTCTTCGCAGTGCGTTTCCACGCCGCCCATGATGCCGGGAATCCCCCGGGTGCCGGTGACGACTATTTTCATAGCCGGAAAACGGTCATTCTTTTTGGCATTCACGACTTGGTTAGAATTTTTCCCGCAAATCGCCTTGCATCGGGTCTTGGCCGACATCGCACCACTTCTTGTCCAGACTGGCCGGTTTTCCCCGCAGGCTGCGGAGCTTGTTTTTGAGCGCCCACTTCAGCGGGTATTTCATGTATTTGTGCATTACAGGACTGGCCGTACCGACCATCCAGCAGTTTTTCGGGCATTTCCGGACCATGGCGCGGACTTCCTGCGCCCGGTCGCTCTCCCAGATATCCATGAAGTCGGGCGTTTCGTGGATATTGCCCATCGATTTCTGCCAGTATTTCTCTTCGAGACCGTTGCACGGATACACCTCGCCGAAAGGATCGATGAAGAAGTTCGCCGAACCCGCTTCGCACGGCAGCATGCGGCGGCCGCCTTCGATGTAGTTGATCAGCCCCATATTGAACCATGCGCGGAACCAGCTTTTCGGATGGTTCTCCTGCAACTGCCATTCGATCAGCTGCTCGAAGTTTTTGCACACCTCGTCCTTGTTGGTGATTACGTTGTCGTCCTTGTGGAAATAATAGGAGTTGTGGAAAGCCGCCGTAGCGAACTCCATGCCCAAGGACAGCGACAGCTGATAGAGCGAGAGCATATCCTTGGAATTGTTGTTCGACACGGTGCAGCCGAATCCGATGTCTTTCAGCCCCATCTGCTTTAGCGTGAGCAGTGTCCTCAGCCCCTTGTCGAAGCCGCCGGCATGTCCGCGCAGTTCGTCGTTCTTGCAGCTCAGTCCTTCGATCGAGATGCGGATGCCGATGTTCGGGAATTGTTTGGCCAAGGCCACGACTTTGTCTTCGAACCATCCGGACGTGGAGATGACGATGCGGTCCGTATGTTTGTAGCACTCCTCCACGATTTCCGCCAGATCCTCGCGGACGAAGGGTTCTCCGCCGGTCAGGTTGATGAATTTCAGGCGCGGCAGCGTACGGAGGTCCGCAGCTTTGATCTCGGCATCTTTTTTCGTGGGGTTGAACCAGATGTTGCACATCTTGCATTTCATCGGGCAGCGATAGGTCAGGATAATGCTGGCGTCGGTGGGGCGCGGGATATTCCGGGTATTCATCTTATATGTTGTTGTAGATTTTCATAAGTTCTGTATAGTACCTCTCTGCCGAATATCTTTTTTGGGCGTCGAGTGCGATCTGCCGGTATTCGAACGGGGTTGCGAACATTTGGGCGATCTGAGTTTTCAGCTCTTCTGCGTTTCCGGGCATGAACAGCATTCCGGTCTTGCCTTCGTCTATCAGTTCGGGGATGCCGCCGATCCGGGCGCCCAAAACGGGTGTGCCCAAGCACTGAGATTCGATGACGGAAAACGGGTTGTTCTCATACCATTCCGAGGGGAGTACGCAGAACCGTGCCTTACCGACAATCTCCTTTATCTCGTCCCATTGTCTGTATCCGAGCAGTTCGATATCCGCTCCCGCAGCCTGTGCTGTCAGTATCTCCTGCAGTGGACCGTTGCCGATGATCTTTAGTTTGAGGGGTAGTCCTTTCGCTGCTTCGATCAACGTTCCGATGCCTTTTTCGTGCGACAGTCGGCCGACATAACAGTAATAATCGTCCTTGTCATAGTTTTCCCGTCGTACTTTCGCGGTATTTATGAAATTGCAGCATGTATGTATCTTATCCTTTGCAAATCCACCCTGCACCATTTTGTCCTTCAGGAACCGGCTTGGAGAGATGAAAGCATCCGTGTAGTTCTCCAGTTTTTCACGCGGCCATTTCAAGGCTTCCCGATAAGCGATGTAGCTGGCTATGCGCGAATTTTTCATACACTTGTATTCGAGGACCTTGTGTTTGTCCGAGAAGCATGCCTCGCAGGGTATCTCGCCGTTGCGCAGGCAATCGTAGCGTGGACACAGGAGTTTGTAGTCATGCAATGTCCAGACAACTTTTATCCCTTTTCCGTGCGCGATCTTGGCGAGAACGGGCGAGAGTTGCGTATGAATATTGCCCAAGTGTACGATGTCGGGGCGGAAGTCGTCCAGCAGTTTGGTGAATTTGCGCTTGACCTCTCCCGTGCCGAATGGCCGGAAGAAGGCTTCCAGCATTTTCAATCCGGGCGTGAATTTTATTTCGCTTGGAAAATAACCGCTCCATGGGGAGGGGATGTTTTCCGGATATTGCATGGCGAAAACGGCCGTTTCATGCCCGTGCGACTCCAAGAGTTCCTCTATGTTCAGGAGGTAAGTGCAATCCCCGCCCCGGGGATAATAAAATTTATTGGCTAACAGTATTTTCATGGATCATGGATTTGGGAAACGCAATTGTACAAGGCAATCCGGCCTGCTGAAAACGCCGATGGGCTTTATAACCCGAAGCATCTGGCCAGCGCCTTGCTGCCTGTTTTCCGGATGGCTTTGGAGATCAGTACCGGCATATACAAAGCCAGCAGGATGCTCACGATATACAGAGGCCAGTAGAGGCATGCGATTCCGAGTTTGGCATAGATGAACCGGATTGCTATCTGGAAGAATATCCCCATCAGAAAAATCTGGAACGTATACTCCCTGAAGCTTCCGAAAAGGCCGGGTAAGTGCCGTGATAAAAACATGCAAAGGGTCAATGAGAAAAATATCCCGACGAAAATATTCAATAGCGGAATGCCGGGATACAGTGAACAGACTACCATCAATGCCGTGCAGCACCAAAGGAGCACGGGAGTGTCCAAGAATTTCCCCCCCCCGTATTTGGAGATCAATATTCCCGTATAAAAAAAGAGCAGATAGCTGGACGCATATGAAATGCAGAATAGTTCTATATCCTTCGGGAAGAAGAAATAGATAAGCAGGGCGGCACAAAACATGAGAACGCTTTTCATCTTGCCGCCCAGCGACCATTTGTATATGGGGAAGAACAGGAACAGAACGAAGAGAGTCGATATGAACCACATTTCAGCCAACGGGTTGGATCTAAACGTGACTATGTCGAGGATTTCCGACCATGAAAAGTCTACCGGCCGTCTCATTAGCGGATTGAAGGCATATTTCAGAAAGAACGTTGCGCAGGTGAATGCGGCATAGGGGATCAGCAACCTTTTTGCCTTGTCTCCGATGGTCTCCACGTATCTCTTGTTCCGCCCTATTTTTGTCAGGTAAAACAGAAATCCGGAAATGAACATGAATAGCGGCATGTGAAAACTGTATATGATCCGTTCGATCTCCGCACTAACGGGGGTTTCGGGATCTTGGAACACATTCGTCAATGTCACATGCCCGATGACGACCAGTAACATGCTCCACCCTTGAAGGACGGATAGCCAGTTGATTCTGTTTATAGCCATCTGTTTTTATTTTATATTTTCGGCTATTTTTTTATCCTGAAAGATGTCTAGGAAAGTCTGGGCAATATGGCTGTTGGCCAGATTATCTCGGTATGCAATGCAGTTTTTTACATAGAAGCTGTTGTTGTTGATTATTTCTTCCAATTCGGGGATCCCCCATTGATTTTGTACAATTCCTAATTTATACGTTTTGATATAGTTTGCAGAAGCTGGTTGAGTGTTTGTCAGAATCGGAGTCCCTGAAACGATGGATTCCGGAATGGAAACCATATTCAGATCTTTTCGCGTATTGATAAGAAAGCAAAGAGATTCTCGGATATATTTATTCAGTGTTTGCTGAGGTAAAAATCCGAGAAATCGGACACTTTCCGAGAGTTTTAATTCCGACACTAATTTTTTTAAATTTGCTTCTTCTTCACCTCGCCCGGCTATCAACAATTTAATGTCTTTATATGCTTCCATTTCATGGAATTGCTGGAAAATCCGAATTATTCCGTCGATATTTTTTCTGAGAATCAATTGGGACGAACTGATTATTTGGCGTTCTTTTTTTTCGGAATAGGTGAATTTATCGACATTAATTCCATGATCAACGATTTGCTTTACTGTTTGCGGCATATATTTGCTAATAAATTTGTAAGCTGGCCCTGAGCGGGGCGCTACTGCTGCAATCCGTTGCATGAATAAGCGTACAATGACATTATGCCATATTTTCGATGGAAGTCGATGGAATTTGTTTTGGTGATCGGTCAGTTCTTGCCAGATTACGGTTTTTTCGGGACAGATTCTTGCCGCGAATAAAGACTGAACTGAAAATGTTTCACTGGATATAAGCAGATCGAATGATTTTTCATTTTCTTTGATATATGGCCATAGCTCAGGAGAAAAGGGCAACATAGCCGGCGGGAAAAGTTTTTTGCACTTGGATTTGAAAAAAAGAATTTCGAAATCATACGCTTCTTTTCCCGCAGGAGCATACTCTTCGGCGGCGGCTAATGTTACATCGTGTCCCAGTCGTTTGAATCCTAGACACATGTTGTAAATCATCGTGTCTTTTATGGATTTGACTTGCGGAATTACATTGTTGTCCGCCGTAAAAAGGATCGGATTCAATATCAATACCTTCATGGCATCACATCTGTTTGTTCGCAGGGGATGAGTACAGATTTATATAGTCTTGTTCCAATATATTCTCTGAATAGAATTCTGGATACAGATTCGCATTTGTGCTGGCGCTGCCGGAATCCAATGCCTGCTGCAGCTTGTCGGCCAGATCTTCGACATTTCCGGCTTTGAAGAACAGCGAGTCCCGGTTGGCGTATTCTTTGAAAAAAGGCACGTCTGACATCACGACTTTCTTCCTGAAATAGAACGCAAGGGAAAGCACGCCCGACATGGTGGCCGAACGATACGGATAAACTACGATTGCGGCTTTGGTGAATAGATCTCGGACTTCAGCATCCTTGATGAACCGGTTCAGTCTGATAATGTTTTTATTGTCGGTTACGTAGTGTCTGCCTTTTCCTGCTATTACCAGCTTGTGTCTGTCGTGGAAGACTTTTTGGTCGTACGCCTCTATCAGCAGATCGACACCTTTGTAGTGATCTACAGTGCCGAAAAACAGAATGTAGTCGGATGTGTTTTTCAGTTCCTCTATTTGGCTTCTTCCATTTTTTATCGCTTGGGTTACTAACGAGGGGAAATGATTGAATACAACGTGTTTATTCGGGTAGCTTTTTTTTAAAGTTTCGTACTGATGTTGCGATGATGTCGTTAGATTTGGAATGATCTTCAGGTAAGTGCGTGTACACCATATGACGTATTTGTGCAAGAGTCTGCCCGGAAAAGTCATTGTGTCGGACTCATGTATCTGCAGATCATGGACCGTGTAATAAAACTTCTTCTTTTTCAGCTGAAATAAAACGTAGAAAAATAAACTGAAATCACCTGTTAGCAAATGAATTGCATCGATATTTCGGGCTTTCGCAATTTTTTTTATTTTTCGGATAACTCTTGCTGGATATATCTTATAGATTAACTTAAAGAATTTGGAATGGGGATACTCAATATATTCAATATTTTGAAGTTCACCTAAATTATTGCAGTAAGAACAGGCTTCGGAATTTACAACGACTGCATATATCTCAAAATCACTGCTTTCCGATAATGCATTTATGATGGAAGATGCGTATGGAATCATTCCCGGCGCATATTCTGTTGCAATCAATAAGATTCGGTCCATTTATTTGACAAAATTCAATATGTATGATCCTATTTTCCCGGTTTTCAGTTTGACATAGTGTAATGTTTTAATAATCGGAATTGTCGAAAATAAAACGATACAACTAATGATAAATCCAAAAAGAATATTGTTTTGTATATAGTCTATCGACCAATCAAATCCGATATGCGAACATGTTATTTCCGATATTTTCAAGACAACTCTTTTTATCGGTTCGTGAATTGCCAATATTGTGATAGTATTCATTCCGATATATTCCAAGAATGCATTTTTTACGATGAAATTCCGACAGACACCGAAGATAAACAAACTGCCTGAAAGCCCGAATAATGTATATAGAATGTAGTTGTTGGTTACGGAACTGTACATTGATACCGAACCATTGATCTTAAATCCTAAAATACTGACTAAAAATAGTATTACAGTGCCCCCCCCCTCAGTGCTGTGACATTCAATATCTTAATGTTTCTGATTACCCCGCCCCACAAAAGCCAAACCGATCCGTTTAAATAGAGCAGAATCCAATATAGAAAGGACGAATACGGATATGATTTTAGCGCTAAAAATAACGTTGCGTTTATTAATAAATAAACAGATGTCATCAATAGAGATCTGTGTCTTAGCAGTATGGGCACGATGGTTATTTCTATGGAGAAAAGTATAGGCAGGAACCAGATGGGCCCAAGATCCAATTTCCTAAAGCCTGATTCGACAACCCACCAATACAATATCAGAGCGATACGGAAAAGAATAAAAGGTATGATTAATGATTTGAATTTTTTTTTGAAATATTCGCTGTAACATGGGACTGTGAGTTTATCTGCAATTAAGTATCCTGACAGAATAAAAAACAACGGCATATGAAATGAATATATCCATATACCGATATTGTTACATTTGTAGATGTGTCCCAAAATTACAAAGTAAATACCTATTCCTTTTATGCAATCGATCCAGTTGATGCGATCGGTTGCTGTAGAAGCATTACTCATTTTTGTGGCGTTTATAATTCAAAAAGGTGCGGAAATTGTTTCGGATTCGCTGCCATGTTATCTTATGCCGATTTGTCCATAGGCTCTCTGCAAGAAAGGCGATATTGTTTCGGGAACCGTATTTTTTCAAGCTTTTCACGCTTACTCCGATCTGTTTGTCAGTCATGACATCGGGATACATGTAATATGTCGTGTCGGGGGACAAGCGGTCGGCCGAGTATTTCATGGGACGGCAGAAAAAATGGATATACAGAAATTCATCACGGTGAATTCTGTCTTTTTGCAGGTAGTTTCTATATAACCTGCCGTCTTCCCATGTGAATATTTGATATTTGTTTTTATCCTTTTCCGAGGCGGGAAAATGACCTAGAACAAATCCCGGTTCATATTTTTCCAGATCTGCAAAGACCACTTCGTCGAAATACGGAATGTTCAGATACCGGTAAATCGCATCCATCCCGTTTTCATCGAAGCTATAGCTGCTTCTGCCGCTGAATACGTCTTTGTAATTGATTTCTCCGGGGACGATCCGCTTGTAACGGGCGTTTACTTCCGGCGTGTTCTTATAGAGTGTGGAATGCCCCAAAAAGCCGAGCCGCTCATATTTATTTAGGTTGTTTTCCGAATAAAATGTCCGTATATTTCCCCACATCAGATCAATGTCGCAATGTCCCCAAAAATCATATCCGGAAAGTTCTTCTGCGAAAATTTCTCCATATGCCGGCTTGAAGAGCGATAATCGCCACGGCCTGTCGATCACGGTTTCAAAATCGAACCAAGCCTTTATCCGTTGTTTGACCTCTTCGTAATTACAGTATTTGACGTGTACGTTCGTTGGAAATTCATAAGGCGTTCTGTCGTCAGTCAGTATTTTCCAATTTACGGTCGGATTTTGTGCACAGCTTAATAGATAAAGTGCAAAATTCTTCGGTAATTTCCCGAAATAGGGGATTATATAACAGATTGTCTTCATTGTTTGTCGATATCGAACTGAACGGGTTTTATCTTCAAAAGAGCAGCAACGGAATAATCCGTAGTTTTGCCCCTGAAATTGCTGCTGAACAATTCCGCTTTTTTCATGGATTCTTCGAATGTACCTATGATTTTTGCCGGGACGCCTCCCACTACACTGCCGGCGGGTACGTCCTTTGTAACGACGGAGCCAGCCGCGACGATCGAATTTTCACCGATGGTCACACCGTACATGATCGTACTGCCCCCCCCCACAAAAACATTACTATGGATTTCTATTTTGCCGTATTGACAATAAAAGCGGTTGGAGCCGGTGGCCCTGTTGAATACGTTGCATGTCATGCTGTGGGTGATTAATCGGCAGCCGGCGGCGATGCGTACGTTATCGTGCAGGCAGACAAGAAACGGTTCCGCCGGAAGGATATTCGTTTTGAAGCTGCAGTTTTCTCCGATATGATGGAATATGCGGTGCTTTTTCAGCCATTGTGCTTTTTTCTCTCCGTCAGCTATTAACAACACGGCGAGTTTGACCCAATACCTTTTGAGTGTGTCCGATGTTATCATGTTTAGAGCGTCTATGGTATAGTTCGTACAGATAAAATAATAACCCGTGGAAGAAGAAGGAACCTACTCGATAGAATTCTACGGTAGTGAAACTTGACAGCAGCAGAAAAATATAGAAGAATTTCAAAAAGAGAATTTTGTCGTCGCATTTTTTTCTGATGATCCGCAAGACGGGGAAGAGAAGGGCCAATACGGCTGGAATCCCGATCATCCAGCTCAGTCCGACGATCCCCCAGTCCTGCCATCCGTTATACGGTCCTAATGCAGGATCGACAGTATAGAACGGCTGACCGTATTTTGTTCTGGGGTTGGGGATTCCGCTTCCGAATACATATTCGACGGGGGATTTGAAATGCTCTTTTGTAAAATAGTTGAACTGGATGACTCGTATGTAATCCTCATTGGCGAATGTGGCGCCCGCTTCCTGCCGCTTCATCATGTTGTTTATGGAGTTCTGAACGACCGAAGTTTGGGAGAGAACACCTATGACAATAAGGAAGAGAAACATATATTTTACACTGGCGATTTTCTTTACCGAGTAGGTAAATAGGCCCAATGCCAATAATATGGCAGCCATCTGGGTTCTGAATCCTGCTATAAAAAGGACGAAGAACGCAGGCAGTATGTATAATAGGTATTTGGTCTTGCCTGAAAATAAATATTTCCCGTAAAAATAGAATAGACAGATATAGGCGATCAGTTGTCCGTACATGGTAAATCGTCCAATGTCCATATAATCCGTTGCCAAATTGAATATTTTGTCGGGATATATCAGTTGGATTGTGAAGCAGCATAGAAAAATAATGTAGGCGATCACCATTGCCTTTTCTATGTCTTTTATAGAATATTTGCCAGATAAGAAAACAAAATAAGACAGAATTGTGAAAAATTGCAGGCAGGCAATTGAGCTGAATGTTTTGAGTAGGCTTTGCTGTTCGTAATATAAGCTTGAAAATCCGCTGATTATGAAAAATATGAAATATATGATCAGGTGTTTCTTAAACATTCCAGATTGCCTTTCCAGAATGGCTTTTATCATGTAGAACAACGCGAGAATCACCGGAAGCAAAACAAACTGAGGAGTGAGTAATCCCCAGCAACATGAAAAAAGCAATATCCAGATTATGAGTTTGTTGACATTCGAAATCATCGGCGGTTTGCACTTAGGTCGTTGAACAGTTCTTCCCAATTGTTGACAATCTCTTCTACGCAGAATCTGCGGCAGGAGTGCAGGCCGTTCATTGCCAGTTTTTCCCGAAGGGAGGTGTCTGTCATCAGCTCTTTCATTTTGTTTACATAGCCCGTAAGGTCTTCATTGGAAACGATGATGCCGTTGTATCCGGTTTCAACAATGTCGTGCAGCGACAGGTAGGAATCCATTACAACCGGAACGACACCGCATTGTTGTGCTTCGACCAATGTCATAGGAAACCCTTCGAAGGCGGAGGTCATCATGAAAATGGCGGCCTGCTTGTAATCGGGCTGCGGATTTCGGAAGCCTTCGAACGAAATTCTCTTTAATCTTAATGCTTGTGCTAGTTGTTTATACATGGCCAAATCCGGTCCTTCGCCGACAATCCGGAAGTTCCACTCGTCCAAGCGGGGATCGTTTTCAATAGCGCTCCATATTTTGATTGCCCGCGTTATGCGTTTCTGGATTTCCACCATCCGGCCTACGAGAAGAACGGTCTTCTCTTTCGACTGCAAATCTTCGGGCCGTATTTCGTTCGGGAAAACCAGCGGATTGGGGATGGCACCCAACTGGCTATTTGTATTTTTATAGTTGGCAAATTGCTCGTACTGACGTTGAAAGGCTGGAGACAGGAAAATATATTTATCCGTATGCGGTAGGAATTTTGTCACCTGCCTGCAACAATGTCTCTTTTTCCAGAATTTATACAGCGAAGTGCATCTTTTTTTCAGAAATCCGTTTATTCCCGTTCCCTCGATCATTGGGGTATAAAGTGCCTGATGGAGACATGTGATGATCTTTGTCTTATACCGTCCCCTTATTCCACGGATATATTCGACCGGCCACCATTGATTGACAAGATAATGAATGTCGTTTTCCTGAATATATTCTTTCAGATAGCCGGTTACTTTGTCGGCATCGGGAAAGCGTGTCGTAAATTCGTCGCAGCGGATATCGGGTATTTGGACGGCCTTTACGGCTGGATCGATGAAAGGCAGGTCGGTCCGCGTATTGTTTTTAAAATACAAGACGGATACATTCCATCCTCGCTTTATCATTTCGTTGGCAAGGCAGATCGTTACGGTTTCTCCGCCGCCGTATACGGGCCACAGACGTAGCAGAAAGGTTATATTCATCAGTCGGATTTTATTGTTCGTCTCTTGCAGTAAGCGCATTTTCGAGGAAGCACATGGATTTTGAACGCATTTCTTCCAGTTTCGCATTTATGGGCTTCCAGTCTATGGATTGTCTTATGGGGCAACTCTCCAATCCGTTTGAATCGGATAGGGTTCTGTTCTCTATCTTGAACAGCTTCAACAGCGAATCGAATCGTGCGACGCCTCTGTTTCTGTTGACGTATAATACGAACGGTTTGTTGAACAGAATGGAAAAAACGCAGCCGTGAAAGGAGTCCGTGAAAATAAAATCGGCATAATACATCGCCTTCAGCCAGTCCGCTACGGATGGCGCTATTCTTTTTTCGAGAGGGGCCAGTCTGTCTTCGGTTTCCGTCGCTGCAAAGTTGTAGTCCATGGCTAAAACTTTCGAGACTTTTTTCAGCGCCGCCAGTTTGTCGTCGGAACGGTCTAATATGAATGCCGTTATTTTGTTTGCGTACTTTTCGGCACCTCCTTCGCCGATGAGTGCTCGATAGTCCGCAGGTGTCAGAAGCATTGTCGGATCTAAAACATGTTCAGCGGTATGGTTGAGATGCCTTTTGCATAATTCCATACCAGAATCTTCCCGTACGCTGACTGCGGTGAACTCCTTTAGCTTCTGGGTGCAGAATCGGGTCTCTTTCTTCGAATATGCCCATTTGTCGATACCGAATGACGCCGCATAAGCAATTAATTTCGCTGTACGGCCGTCGATCGGGGAGAAATAATAATCTTTGATTTCCTCCATACACCCTTTGCGCCATACCTGATCAGAACCTACGATGTAGGCGTCGCATTTTAAGTCGCGGATGCTTTTGTATGCACTGCTGTTATAATAGACCGGTGAAAAGGGTTGCAGCCATTTGTCGATAAATGGTTGCGTGTGTTGTGTAATTACGGGGTATTCGTCGTAGATTTTCTTGTCGTAGAAAACGCAGGCTGGTTTTCTGAATATGTATTTTTTGACACTTCGTTTTAAGATATTCCAGCCGTTGAACCGCTTTTTTTTAACGAGACGGCGAATGAGTATGACTTCGTGCCCTTGCCGCGTCAATACTGTTTTCAGCGCATATGCCTGCAATATGCTACCGTATCCTGTTTCCAAGGGCAAGGTCAGCAAGCCGATTCGCATATCTTTTGATTTTGTTTATTAGTCTCAGTTTTTTGCTTTGCCGGTGCAGCGAAGACTTTGCAACCGCCTTATAAAAAGTATCTCTTCTCGGATCCTTGATAAGACTGGCGGTGATCATCGGATTTTGTTTGATGACTTTCTCATAGGATTGCTCCGAACGTAATGTGCCGGTAATATATTTGCTGCCTTGATCCGTATTGATCAGCAACAGACTTATACCGTTGTTGTCATCCGGAAAGTCTTTGGTGCCGCGAAATCCCCAAAAATCGCCGAGGGTGATGTCACTGCCGCTTTTCAGTTCTTTTGCCGGACAGGCGTAGCATGAATATCTTTCCATCACATGCGACAGGAAGCAGTAAAAGAATGGATCTTTATAGTGTATTCTGGACACGTCTGCCGTCTCCGGAAGACCGGACCCGGTCTCTCTGCGGAATGAGAACCGCAAACTGTAACTTTGCCATCCGGTAGTCTTGTCCCTGAAATTGATGCCTGTAATTTGGGTGGTGGCCCGCAACTCGGAATTTGCATGTTTGAACCCTTTTCTGGCTATTGTTTCATGTAAATATTGTCGCCAGATTTCGGGGCTGGGAACACCGTGGCAAACTAAATCTACAGTCAATAGATTTTCATATTCTTTTGCCAAAAAAAGCTTTAAACCTCTTATTTGACAGGGAGTGCCCGAAAAGAGCACCGGACGGCCGGATTCCAGAAATTCTTTCGCCTGCCGGTAAGTGCGGCCGATACGGCTTTGCACATACTTGCTGCCCCGCATGGCCGCGAGTCCTTCGAGCGTTTCGGTACAGGCGTGTTCTACAGCCCAATTCTCGTCGAAACGGGCACCGAAAACCACGCCGTTCTTCTGAATGATCTGTTCCGCAATGTGGGTGAAGATACCTCCTGAAGAACTTTGCAGCCGAATCCGAGTCTTTTTGTTTTTTGCCGCATATACATGGAGCGGCTTCCGCTTTTCGCCCTGATTGAGTACCGGACATACTTTTTCGCACAAGCCGCAATCTATACATTTCGACGTGTCTGTTTGCGGATAAAGAAACCCTTCCTCGTCTTCACGCATTACGATGCAGGACGTGGGGCAGCGCTGTTCGCATGCAGCGCAGCCGCAGCACATCTCCTTCGAAGCAATGGAAATCATTTTTTGAATTTTGATGCGATGGATGAGACTTTCGAGCAGATATAGATTTTCTCGCCGGGCGTAAGTCCGAACCAGTAAACGGACATGCTTGTCGATATGGCGCAAATCAGGCAGATCGTCAGAAGATTCCATATTCCTTCTCCCGGCTGCCAGTATGCCACGGCCAGAGACGCTGCAAGCGCAATTGCCGTTACCTTGAAAATACACCACACTACTTTACTGAAATATTCTCGCAGTGAAAGTTTAATCATTCTTTTGAGCATCAGCAGCCGGGCGAATTGGGCTGTAATTTCAATGACTAAATGTACGATAAAGACGCTGTATGCAGGGAGTCCTAGCCGCAAACAAAGATAAGAAATCGGCAGGATCAGCAGCAGCAACCCTCCGACGACGCTTTGGTATAGTTTGATCTTGCCGGTGGCGGAAGCGGCTGTAATCAACGGATTGGAGACGGCATACACCCATGTCGTGCACAACATGATCCGCAGGAATACGACTGTGTGGTCCGGGACGATTTTCAGCCAGAGTGTCAGTAGCGCTTTTGTCTCGATAAGGACGGGAAGCGATAACAGCAGCAGCAGGAAAAATGAAAATTTGGCGCTCCGGAAAATCAGGCCATGCATGTATTCCATGTCGCCGGTCGCGTACGATTTGGTTATTTGCGGGTTGAGGGCTGTTTGGAAGTTGCTGCTGAACTGGCCGATGGCGGTTTGGGCCTGCACGGCGATACCTCTGGCAGCGTTGACAACCGGACCGAAGAACATATTCAGCAGCAGGTTCAGTCCCTGCGTAAATGTAATGGCCGCGAAGTTGCCGAAAAGATTCCAGCCTGCGAAGCCTGTCATTTCGCAAAACAGCGTCTTATCCCATATCCAACGATATTTCGTCTCCTTGAAATGCCTGTTGCAATACCAGCTGTAACATAGACGTATGACGAGTTGGACAATAACGATCAACGCGGCGTACAATATCAGTTTGTCGGTGTGAAAATACCGAAGAAAACAGGCGATCAGCAATTTCAAAGAGACTTCGATAATCGATATGTAGGCGAATGCGCTCATCCTTTCATGGGCGATGATGGCCGCATTGTACGGTACGCTCATGATCATGATCACCGATGCCGCTACCGAGCACTGGAATACCCAGAAAGCGGCATTCATGCGGTCGGCCGGAATCTGCATTTTGTTCCATAAGAACCAAAGCCCGACCGTTTCCGCCAGCACTATTATAAGAAAGGATATGATGGCATGTATTGAAAGGCTGGTCGAGAAAACCTTTGTCAGTTGTGTCCGATTGTTCTGTCCCAGCTCAAAGGTCAGGTACCGCTGTGTCGCGGAGGTCATTGATCCATTGATGAATCCGAACATGGCAACGATTCCGCCCACGACATTATAAATGCCGAAGTCCTCCACCCCCAGAATATTCAATACCACCCGGCTGGTGTAGAGACTTACCGCCATGGTAACAAGCATCCGGAAGTAGAGCAGAAGCGTATTCTTTGCTATTCGTTTGTTGTTAGAGCTTATTTCCTGCATTTCGGAGCCGATGTTCATCCGTTAAGTGCCATATCTACCTCTCCTTATACATGCTCTGGTAGTATTTTTCATACTCTCCGGAAGTAATGTCATCCATCCATTTTTGGTTCTGGAGATACCAGCGGACGGTCTTTTCGATCCCCTCTTCGAACTGCAGGCTGGGCTGCCAGCCCAGCTCGTCTTTGAGTTTGCGCGAGTCGATGGCATATCTCAGGTCGTGACCCGCGCGGTCGGCGACATGGGTAATCAGCTTTTCCGAAGCGCCTTCGGGATTGCCCAGCAGCCGGTCCACGGTTTTGACGATCACCCGTATCAGATCGATGTTCTTCCATTCGTTGAAACCGCCGATGTTGTACGTGTCGGCGACCTTGCCCTTGTGAAAGATCACGTCGATGGCCCGTGCGTGGTCCTCGACGTAGAGCCAGTCGCGGACGTTCTCCCCGCGGCCGTACACCGGAAGCGGCCTTCCGCGGCGGATGTTGTTGATGAACAACGGAATCAGCTTCTCCGGAAACTGGTAAGGACCGTAGTTGTTCGAGCAGTTCGTCACCAGCGTCGGCATGCCGTACGTGTCGTGGTAGGCCCGCACGAAGTGGTCCGACGAAGCCTTCGACGCCGAGTAGGGGCTGTGCGGGTCGTACTTCGTCTCCTCGGTGAAGAACTCCTCCCCGAAAGGACCCCCGCCGCTCTCGCAGCCCGCAGGGTCCCCCGCGGGGCGGGTCAGCTCCAGCGCCCCGTACACCTCGTCGGTCGAAATGTGGTAGAACAGCTTGCCTGCCCAGTCACCGTTCCAGTACTCCCGCGCAGCTTCGAGCAGCGACAGCGTGCCCATGACGTTCGTACGCGCGAAGGTGAATGGATCCCTGATCGAGCGGTCCACGTGGCTCTCGGCTGCGAGGTGGATCACCCCGTCGATGCCGTATTGCCGGAACAGTTCACGCATCGCCTCGAAGTCGCAGATGTCGCCCCTGACGAAAGTGTAGTTCGGCCGCTCCTCGATGTCTCGCAGGTTGGCGAGGTTCCCCGCATAGGTCAGCTTGTCGAGATTGACGATCCGGTAATCGGAGTATTTGGTCACGAAAAGACGGACCACATGCGAGCCGATGAAGCCCGCGCCGCCCGTGATGAGGATAGTGCGTTTCAATTCCATTATCTATGTTTTAATTTATCTATTATTGATAGAATCTACAGGGTAAACTATCGCATCATTGCCAAGTTCTCGATAATAATTTTCCTTCACGATTTTAAGTTCTGATGTGTTCGAGATGATCTTATACCCCTCTCCGTCGATTTTTTTGCCGATCGTCGTTCCGGCTGCTAAGGTGCAGTAGGCCGGCAGCTTCGTTCCCTTGAGTATCGTACAGCGGCATCCTATCCAGCAGTTTCGACCGATAAGTACAGGAGCATATCCTTTGGTGAATGTTCCCGTTTCGCGGTTTTTCATCCGGTGAAAGTCGGTATCCATGATGATAGCATCCCACCCGACACGAACATTATCCCCAAATTCAACACAATGGTAAGACGCGAGTTTCAAGGCTGCCGACACCGTAAAACCGACTCCAAATATCAAACTGCCCTGTTTGCCAATCGATATGGCAGAGGCGTTGCCGATAACACATTTTCCAGCAAACGAGCACCTCCCTCCATGATTTTCCCAAATAACTCCGCCATTCGGATAGAGACTTACCGTAGGCTCCCCCAATCGTATCATCCCTGTAGATATATCTCCAGAGATTGTGATACTGCCTTTTGCCCGAAGTATCTTGGCCCGATAAAGGAATATAGGTAATTTGACAGCCTGTCGCCATGGCAGATAATGAAAGTTAAACCAAATTGTTTTAGGCAAATAGGGAAGATACTTCAGATATCTTTCAATTTGGGAGGGGGGGGGCAACTGCATATCGGGAGGGAGTTATCTTAATTTTTCAAGGCAATACTTCATTGCCTCCCTCCAGTGGGGGATGTCCATCTGGAAGGTGGTCTTGATTTTGGTTTTGTCCAGCACCGAGTAGGCCGGGCGCTGGGCCTTGGTCGGAAATTCCGACGTGTGGCAGGGGATGATGCGGCATGAGTCGTGACCTGCGGCCGCGGCGATCTCCGTCGCGAAGTCGTACCACGAGCAGACGCCCTCGTCGGTGAAGTGGTACACGCCCTCGTTGCCCGCGTAGCGTTCCGACTCGATGATCGAGAAGATCGCAAGCGCCAAGTCCCCGGCGTAGGTCGGAGTGCCGATCTGGTCGAAGACCACCTGCAGCGTATCCCGCTCCGAAGTCAGACGCAGCATCGTCTTCAGGAAGTTGTGTCCATACTCCGAATAGAGCCACGCCGTGCGGAAGATCAGATACCGGCACCCAGATGCCATGACGGCGCGTTCGCCCGCAAGCTTCGTACGCCCGTAGGCTCCCAGCGGCGAGGGAGCCGTATCCTCCCTGTAGGGCGTATGGGCCGTGCCGTCGAAGACGTAGTCCGTCGAGACGTGGAACAGCGTCGCGCCCGTCGCCTTGGCCGCCGCCGCGAGATTGCCCGCAGCCTTGTGGTTCAGCAGGTCCGCACGCGGTTCGTCCTCCTCGGCCCGCTCCACGTCGGTGTAGGCCGCGCAGTTTACGATAACGTCGATGCACCGCTCCTCGACCGTTCGCAGGACGGCAGCCGCATCGGTGATGTCAAGTTCCGCGACGTCCGTACAGAAGTAGTTGTGGGGCGAGACGCCGCCAAGACGCCGCAGGGCGCTGCCAAGCTGACCGTTCGAGCCCGTAATCAGGATATTCATAAGTTTAATAAAAAGGAATATAATCTCCGGAAAATTCGTATCGTAGATCGTGTGTACGTTCGCCTATCTTTTTTGCAGGGACCCCGCCGACGATCGTGTAAGGAGCGACATCTTTCGTCACTACGGCGCCGGCTGCGACGACGGCGCCTTCACCAATTGTAACCCCGTGCAATATCGTCGTTCTCGGACCGAGCCATGCCCGATCCTCTATGACGACGCGAAAACTGTCGTCTGAATTGCATTTGAAATCCGGATCTTTATGGTCATGCTGCTCTGTCCAAATATGCACTTCTGTAGAGAGATTGACATTTGCACCTATCGATATTCCATTTCGCGCATCTAAAACCGCCCGATCCCCAATAATGCTCCCTTCTCCGATTTTCAGTTTATAAGGATCTCTTATCTCCGCTCCAAAATAAATAACAGCTTTAGGACCGATTTCGACCAGACAAACCTTCTTATAAAGAAAATTCCGGATTATATGTGACGGAATATAAGCGATTTGGAACAAGTTATAACGAAAATATCCACTGCATAGAAGTTTGATTCGACTTGTAATGCCTCCTTTTTGTTGCCTAACGAGGGGGGGGGAGACGGATGCTGACGACTGAATTTGTCGGTTCCTTTTGAACCTGTAATAAAAGGCCATCGGGAATATCGAGGAGACTAGTATTATTTGTTTGAATAACACTAGAAAGAGAAATACAAAAAACAAAGTCGTCATAAACTATAATAGTTTGTATTATAGTCGAACAGTTCCCCGGCCTCCGACAGCAGCGGGTGGGCGCTGTCCTTGGGCGAGAGGACGACATCTTCGGGGGCCAGACGCCAGTCGATGCCCAGCGACGGGTCGTTCCATGCAATGGCGCCCTCCGATTCGGGGGCGTAGGGGTTGTCGCACTTGTACTGGAACGTCGCTTCGTCGCTCAGCACGGCGAAGCCGTGCGCGAAGCCCCGCGGGATGAAGAACTGACGCTTGTTGTCTTCCGTCAGCTCCACCGCCACGTGGCGGCCGAACGTGGGGGAGCCGCGGCGGATATCCACCGCGACGTCGAGCACGCGGCCCCGGACCACGCGGACCAGTTTCGACTGGGAGTAACGCCCTTTCTGGAAATGGAGGCCCCGCAGCACGCCGTAGCGTGAGTGCGATTCGTTGTCCTGCACGAAGCGCACGGGACGGACCTGTGCGTCGAAGCGGCGCTGCGAGTAGCTCTCGAAGAAGTAACCCCGCGCGTCGCCGAAAACCTCCGGCTCTAGAATAACCACGCCCTCTATGGCGGTTGTCAGAACTTTCATAGTTTAAATTTTAAGATCAGTTGACCGTATAATCGACCGTATTGAAGGACAAGTATTTGTTTAACACTTGTATATAACAGCGGCAAAGCGACACCACAAACTACGTATGGAACCCACCAGATATTTATCCGATCCGAAATAACAGGAAATACGGACAAATAATCAATGCCATAACCATATATCAGAATCTGAAGCAGGCTGACGACTTTGAATGCAAGAAAATGCAGAGCCATGATAGCTAAAGACGCATTTCCGACATAGATCATAATACGCGACAGAGTCGGTAGATTATGTATGTATACAGCCAAAGTATAAGTAAACAGACAACCGACGGCCGATGCAAAATAGAAAACAGGGAGCGGCGGGAAAATCGAACTGGCGATTGCCACCGTTACATTTTTATATTGCAAAAAGAGCAGTAACATCAGTAAAACCCCGATGCTCCATATATTAACAGGCATATATCGCTGGTATTTCCGAAACATTCGCCCCATGTATAAAACAGCGGTCAAATAACACTCGTTAGATAAAATCCGTCGTATAATCAGAATATCAATCTGCTGTATCTCAGTATCAAAAACAGAGCAAAGGACCACTGCGAACAAAATCCCCCCCCCCTAAAATTATATCAGAATATCTGTCTGACAGCCGTTTGGAAATCCAGACTCCGATCATGAACAAAAAGGAAACGATGAAAAGACTTCTCAAAAACCACAATGCCCCTAACAATTGTTCCGGAGTAACGCAAGAACAAAAATATTTAAGACAATCGAAATAGTCCTGTCGCGTATACAAATGGCTGGTCAGAGGATTATAAAAATGAGCTCTGAAAAAGAGGTTGTGCAACAGGATGAATACGATTCCGTATCCGATCAGCGGAAACCACAAACTTTTAATTTTTTTCCAAACGAATAAAAGTTTATCGTCTATATATTTATCCTTGAAGAAATATCCGGCTACGAAATAGAAAACAGCCAAATGAAACAGGTATACAAAGTTATGAACCGGAGAATACGCTGTATGCCCTGCAACAACAAAAATAATCCCCAATCCTTTCATGATCGAGAATACATGGCTATTCTCTCTCTGATCAACCGTTGTCATCGTTTATATTTCCGATTCGTCGAGGAGTTTCAAAAGGTATTGTCCGTACTGGTTCCTGAGCATCGGCTCGGCAAGTGCGCGCAGCTTGTCCGCCGTGATCCACCCGTTGCGGTAGGCGATGCCTTCCAGACAGGCGATCTTAAGTCCCTGACGCTTCTCGATGACCTCCACGAAGATCGAGGCTTCGGCCAAGGAGTCGTGCGTGCCCGTATCCAGCCACGCGAAGCCGCGCTGGAGCGTCTGCACCTTCAGCTCGCCGCTTTGCAGGAAACACTGGTTCACGCTCGTGATCTCAAGCTCCCCGCGGGCCGAGGGCTTGATGCCCTTGGCCACATCCACGACCTTGTTCGGATAGAAGTACAGGCCCACGACTGCGTAGTTAGACTTCGGATGGGCGGGTTTCTCCTCGATCGAAAGGCAGTTGCCCTCATCGTCGAACTCCGCGACCCCGTAGCGGCCCGGATCGTCGACGCGGTAACCGAAGACCGTGGCCTTGCCATCCTCCTCGGCCGTGCGGACGGCCTCGCGAAGAAGACCCGTGAAACCGGAACCGTAGAAGATGTTGTCGCCAAGAACGAGGCACGCGGAATCGCCGCCGAGGAAATCCTCGCCGATCAGAAAAGCCTGTGCAAGACCGTCCGGAGATGGCTGTGCCGCGTAGTCGATACGCACGCCGTAGTCGGAGCCGTCGCCCAGCAGACGCCGGAAACCCGGAAGGTCCTCCGGAGTCGAGATCACGAGGATTTCGCGGATGCCCGCTAGAAGAAGCGCCGAGAGCGGGTAATAGACCATCGGCTTGTCGTAGACCGGAAGCAGCTGCTTGCTGACCCCCTTTGTGATCGGATACAAGCGACTGCCGCTGCCGCCCGCCAAAATGATGCCTTTCATTATTCAAGTGAATTAATATGCGTTTTCATCCCGCTTCAGCGCATTCCACACCGTCAGGAGCATGATGCGTATATCCAGCAGCAGCGACCAGTTTTCGAGATACCAGATGTCGCGGCGCACGCGGCCCTCCATCTGG
>ENA-OPEE01000689-OPEE01000689.1-human-gut-metagenome-genome-assembly--contig:-NODE-689-length-27358-cov-6.288613_pt1 | contig 27358 bp, 24 predicted proteins | sample MGYA00241263_ERZ501506 | MGnify/ENA primary metagenome ERZ501506 (study PRJEB25962, sample SAMEA2042626) | human gut metagenome | biome: human gut; feature: human-associated habitat; material: faeces...
ATGAGCGTAAATCTTATGAAAGGATATGATATGGGGCTTAACTATATCATACAAGCACAAAATGAAAATCCTTTTTTCACCGCTTGGAATGACCGACCCGATACGTTTCTTCAGGGACGGAGCAGCCCTGAATGTCGCGAGGAAATATCAGCCCGACATAATATACCTCTATATGTCCAAGGAAATCGTCCAGAAGCATAAAGATGACAACAGATACGTTTACAGCTTTGAAAAGCTCGGGGAGCTGATCGGCAAGAAATTTGAGATTCATATCGTAGAACGTCCGGAACTGGAAGATGTTCAGCTGTTCGACAGCTTTCTTACCGAATTCAGAAATACACTTGAAGAAATACATGGCTCACACCCTGAAGCCGATATCATTCTGAACGTTTCCAGCGGCTCGCCTGCCATGAAGAGCTCGCTCCAGATTCTTTCACTTACTCTGGATTTTCCGTGCACGCCTGTTCAGGTTTCTTCGCCAATGGCTAAAAGCAATCCAAGGGTGGATAATGAATCCGACCTGTCGCCCGAAGATCATTGGGAACTCAATGAAAGCAACGAAACAGATGACGACCGCTGCATAGTGTCCAGAACCACGAACCTGCTCGATGAATTCAGAAAACAGACAGTCGTTGACATGGTGAGAGCCTATAATTACACCGCTGCTTATGAGATCGCAAAAAAATCTCCTGCATTCTCTCAGAAATGCAGGGAAATGCTGGACGCAGCCTGCGCCAGACTTAAACTGAATTACTCTAAGGCGAGAACTATTTTCGGAAAGTATGGTGTAAAGGTAATTACTGATGCTCCTAAGGAATGCCTTGACCTATATGAATATCTCCTGGTAATAAAAGTTAAGCTCTGCAATGAGGAATATGCTGATTTTCTGAGAGCGCTGTCACCTGCTATTGCAAACCTGTATGAAATGTATCTCAACAGGAAATGCAATATCAATCTTGATGATTACACCGATATAGATTACGAAGGAAAACGTGTCTGGAACAGAAGAAAGATGAGCGGCACCGATGTTCTCAGATTTCTTGACGAAAAGTATAAGAATCGAGGAATGCTTCAGGACCATTCGGATGTAAGAACCGACGCACTGGTCGAACTTATCGGCTGCTACTCACCGGACCCAGACGCAACAATATGCTCAGCTGAAATACGCAAAAAGGTTGAAGCTAAACTACGCAATAAGGCAGCTCATACGATTGTAGCAATTTCCGCAGATACTGTGAAAAAGGAAACTGGCTTTACTCCGGAAGAGATTTTCCGGAAGCTGGTCGAGATGTTCGGCTACTGCGGATTCTCATTCGCTGATAACTGCTATGATAAGATGAACGACGCAATTATCGGGAGTATATAATACACCGGACAATTTTCACTTAAATGCTCCATTTTTTTCCGACAAGGTCATACCACACAAGCTGCTTAGGGTATGACCTTGAATAATATTTGCGTGATATAAAACTGTATCAAAATCAGCCCAGAATGCCATTGACAGCAAACAAAATATGTGATATAATTCCTATATAGTAAATGTCAGATGTAAGAGGAAAACAAATATGAGAATTTCGCTTGAAGATGATATTTCAAAGTTGGATATGTCGCAGCGTTCAACAAACGCGCTGAAACGAACCGGGATTACCAGTGTGGCAGCGCTTATGTCACTGTCTGAGCAGGAAATAATACACATTAATAACATCGGCGCAAAGAGCCTGAACGAAATTGTCGAAACTATAGAAAAACTCAAAAACTATTTTGCAAACAACGAGCAGGCGGTTTATGCTGAAAACGACGCCCCGGATCCCGTGAACGAGGAAAATAGAAGGATATTTTTCAGGTTCGGAAGGCCTTACTATGACATCACGCTCCAGAAAGTGTTTGATGAGGGGAAAATAACGACCCGCGCCTACAATAGGCTGAACACTATGGGGATAACTTGCCTTTCTCAGATTTGCAATAAAAGTCCGGAGTTCTTTGTGCCAATCAAGGGAATTGGCAGGGAAGCGGCAATGGAATTGTATAATGCTATTTCCAAGTATTCGTTTGAGGAAGCGGAAGTAACAGAGGACGAGGATTTTCAGTATAAAAAACTCGGTTCCGAGGTGGCTGATTCTTATTATTTGCCCTTTGAGGACGTTGCGGCAGAGATTGAGGAAGTTAAGAAAATCGTCACAGACGGGATAAATGAGGCATTCGTTGCGTGTTTGTACAACAAGCCGTTGGTGAGAAACGCGCTGAAAGATAAAATAATGGGTATCGTTGACAGGCAGTTTGAAGCCGTATCATTTGATGAAATAGAAGCCTCGCTGCCTGATCACCTCTTGAACACGACAATAGTAATTGAAGCTGTTTATGAACTGGAGCGGGAAAAGCGGGTTTTCCTCCCAGTTGATGATAAAGTCGAGCATCGCTACCCGTCTATAATTGATTTCGCAAACACGCTTGACGGAAAAGACAGGCTCATAGTAATACGCAAACTGAACGGTGAAACGCTTGAATCAATAGGGACAGATTTCGACATCACCCGTGAAAGGGTAAGACAAATTTTCACCAAGTATCTGAAAAGAAAAGGCAGAGTACATGAGGATAGATACAGGGCGATATTTGAAAAATATCATTTCACAAAAGAGTCGTTTTCTTTTATTTTTAACGAGCCGAAGTATGTGTATTATTATCTTGATAGCGTTACAAAGGGAAAATGGGCGGATACCGAGCTCAGAGAGGATATTATCAGGGACGATTTTCTGACTGAAGATCAAAAGCAGCGCGCGGAGGGGTTCATTTTCAGAAATTTCGTTGATATAAACGGAACAAGGGTTAAAATGACGAGGCAGGAGCTGTCGCTGTATTATTCAAGAGAGTACTGCCGCAATCCGATATCTGTCGGCGATTTCATTTCCAAGTATAATTTGTGGGTAAGGGAGCAGGTTTCCGGCGAGCCTGGCGTAATTATTGACAAGCTGTTATTCGACACGGAAGTGAGAACGTTCAACAACGCTGTTGCGAATGGAATGTACTCGCTCTGCTCGAATAACAAGCTGTTCAGATACTACAATGTTAACGAAATTGACGCAGATTATTTCCTGAAAGAAATAGGATTTTCGGAATTAAAGAACATTGTGATCTCCTCGGCAAAGCTATTCAACGAATATCCTGAATTGATGGAAGAATTCGATATCCGTGATGAATATGAGCTCCATAATCTTTTGAAGAAGATAGCGCCGCAGGACGGCTATGTTGAGTTCAAGAAAATGCCGACAATAAAATTCGGCACGGCATCGGAAGAAGAACAGCTCTTCAAGCTCATGATAGAAAACGCACCGATTTCCGCCGAGGAACTCGGCAAATTGTATCAGGAGTCCTATGGCGCAAATCCCGCGACCGCTATTTCAGATTATACAAGTTTATGCGCTCCGTATTACTCGAACGGTAAATATGAGATCGAAGAAAACTTAATGACCGAGGAAGAGTACACTGTAATGCGCGCCTGCATGGACAGGGATTTCTACCTTATCAATGCAGTCAAGGACATATACAAAAAGGCTTTCCCGAATGGGGACATCGGTAGGATAAACACTTACAATATCCGTGCAATCGGGTTTATGGTGTTCTCGGGTTATGTTATTCGCAGCACATACAAAACTTCGTCCGAGTATTTCAGCCATCTGCTGTCCGGAGATGAGATAATCAACGCGAACAACTTTGAACCGGGCATCTGCGGAGTTGTCGTGTATACGCAGCTGCTTGCCGAACTGCGCTCGAATTATGATCTCGTTGAATTTGAACCGAAGCAGTATATTCCATTCAGCCGGCTGAACGAAAAGGGAATTGAGAAGCAGGACTTTTACGACTACTGCACCGCGGCGAGAAGTCGGTACGAGTTTGGCGGTTTCTTCACCCTCAAATCCCTCAGGAAAGGCGGATTTACCAACAAACTTGACGACCTGGGCTTTGAAAATACATTCTACGAGTCGCTGCTCATCGGGGATTTCGACCACCTTTCATGGATACGTTTCGGCAATACAAAGGTGTTCCGTTACGGCGGCGGTAAATTCTCGATAGGCAATTTTATAGAGTATCTTTTTACTGATGACTGCCCGGACAGCGAAATAAGTCAGACAGGCATGATTGATATTTATGATCTTCTGGATTTGCTGAAAGACACGTTCGGCATTTGCACACCCAAGGAAAAAGTGCTGCAGTCGATTGAATCCACCGAGCTGTATTACAGCAGCATAACACAGAAAGTCTATCTGGACTACAATACATATTACGAGGAGATATGATTATGAATCTGAAAGATGAAATAGGCTCAGGCGTTACAAGAACCTCCATGAGCAGGAAAATAACTATTGAAGGAGTAACAACGGCTCAGCCCGTTTACAGGATACCTCTCAACTATTTGTTCTACAACGATCGTAACGACAGAATCGCTACATGGATCAGCGAATATCGTGCAGAACATGACGGGCAGATGCCGGATTCCTCTGACCACGAAAAATACAACTCAATCATCGAGGAGTATATAGTCAAGAGCAACCCAGACGCTATCAAAAAAACGCAGAACAATATAGAACTGGTTGATCAGCGGGAGCCTGGAGTTGTCCTGATGGACGGGCGGATAATCGACGGCAACCGCCGTTTTACCTGCCTGAGACGGCTTGCGGAGGAAAAAGGCGAGAAATTCAATTATTTTGAGGCTGTGATTCTTGACCGCTCCATTGAAAAGAGCGCGAAGCAAATCAAGATAATGGAGCTTAACCTCCAGCACGGCGAGGAAGCCAAGGTTGACTACAACCCCATAGACAGGCTTGTCGGAATTTATCACGACATCGTAGAAACCAAACTCCTTACTGTTGAGGAATATGCGAGAGCTTCTAATGAAACTGTTCCGGAAGTCGATAGACGGCTGAAAGTTGCAAATCTCATGGTTGAGTTTCTTGATTTCATTGGTGCGCCGAAGAAATACCACTTTGCCCGCGAGCTTCAGATTTATTATCCGCTTGAGGAATATGTGAAGTTTGCGAGCAAGATTCGTACCGAAGATGAAGCGGAGGACTGGAAAATCTCGGTGTTCAACAATATCCTGATGAACACCGGAAGCGATACCACAAGGTTTATCCGCGATTTCAAGAAGATCGTAGGAACAAAGCACCAGCAGGGTTTCCTCGATGAACAGAAAGACCTTGCGGAAAAGGTGCTCAATAAAATACAGCAGGAAAATGACAGCTCAGAGACAACCAGCGATTCCATACGAAACCTGAGAGCGGACAAGGAACTCACGGAAGAACTGAAAACTTCGGCTGAAAAGGCACAGCACAAGGTCAATTCTGCCGAAATCCTTTCGCAGCCGGTTAAGCTCCTCGAAAAGGCTGAAACGGCAGTAAACGAAATACGCGTTGACATCGTAAGGAACAAGCTCAGCGACGCAGAGAAAGAACGGTTCGCGGAGCGTCTGGATTCGCTTTTGGAAGCGTTGAATTACATCAAGGAGAACATCTGATGGAACAGTGGATTCTTGACTTGAATCAGACTCTTGTACTTGAACTATTACAGGGCGAGGGCGGTCGTATGGCTGCCTCGCCGTTTTATAAGCTGTATCTCAAGCGCTATGTGGACGTAATAGCGGAGGATACAGTGATATTCAAGCGTTCGCTGAATTATCTGGATTTCAACAAGATAATCAGGATCGTTTCTGGTGAGGCTGCAAAAAGGAAAATCGGTGTGACAATCACCGAGGAATTGAGGCAGTATATTTCTTCAAAGGAATTGTATATTGAACAGCGTTCGAGGCTTGGCATTGAGATAAAGAATCACGATCCTAAGCTGAACGACAGGTTTATGGCATACAAATCGGTTGTTGATGAGCGCATGGCGAGAAAGCTCCGGGAACAGCAGATGTGGGATTCGTTCTTTATGTATTCCATGAAGAAATCGGCTAATTTTTCCGTTCCGGGAGCTGGTAAAACTGCGTGTGTTCTGGGCGTGTATGCATTTTTGCGGGCGAAAGAGGGCATGAGAAAAATTATAGTAATCTGCCCCAAGAATGCGTTCGGGTCATGGATTGATGAATTCAGGGCTTGTTTCGGTGATAAAGAACCGCTGCATTATTTCAATATCCATGATTCAGGACTGAACAACACGACAGCCAGACGTCATGCTTTGATGTACAATTCCGGAAATTGCAACCTTATCCTGATAAATTACGAATCGCTGGGCAGCGTTGATGATATCATCATCAAAATTATGGGGAGCGATACGCTGCTCGTGTTTGACGAGGTTCACAAGGTCAAGCGGCTCAACGGGGAGTATGCGAGCCATGCGCTAAATGTTGCTAGAGCAGCGAACCGTGTCATTGCAATGACAGGCACTCCGATTCCCAACACATATCTGGATATATACAATCTGCTGAATATTCTCTATCCAGATGAATATGATTCGTTCTTTAATTTCCCGATTTCCACATTGAACGATCCGAACGATGAAGATATCGGGAATATCAACAGCAAAATCCAGCCGTTCTTTTGCAGGACAACAAAGGACAAACTTGGTGTTCCGAAAGCAGATCCGGATAAGATTATCGAGGTTAGTGCAACGGACTGCGAAAATCAGATTCTGAATTATCTCTGCATGAGATATGTGAAAAGCAAACTTGCGCTTCTTATCAGAATAATGCAGCTTGAAAGCTGTCCGGAACAGTTGCTGTACACTCTGGATATGAACGAATACCGTTATTTGATGGACGATTCCGCTGTGAATATTGATATTGACGCGGTTGATTTTGATTCGGAAGTGAAAACGCTTATCAGCCAGTGCGGCGATCCGATGAAGTTCCGAGCCTGCATAAACGAGGCGGAAATAATCACGGCGCAGGGGAAAGTGCTGATCATCTGGTGCGTGCTGAAACGCTCAATACTGAAAATTGCGGAAGCGCTCAACAGCCGTGGAATTTCAACGCAGTGCATTTACGGCGAAGTCTCGCTTGACGAACGTCAGGAAATCCTTGACAGATTCAAAAGCGGAAAGGTTCAGGTGCTGATTACAAATCCGCATACTCTCGCAGAATCTGTTTCGCTGCACACGGTGTGCCATGACGCGATTTATTACGAATACAGCTACAATCTGGTTCATCTCCTGCAATCCAAGGACAGAATCCACAGATTAGGCTTGCCGGACGGGCAGTATACGCAGTACGAATATCTGCGCACCGTGTATCAGCTCCCGTCAGGCGACTGGTCAATGGGCGAAGAAATTTACGACAGGCTTCTCCTGAAAGAACAGATAATGCTTGACGCTATTGATAATAACACTCTGGAGTCAATGCCTACCAGCAAGGAAGATCTGGACGTTATTTTCAAGGGGTTGTTGTAATATAGATTAACCAGTTACTCAAGAGATACTGGATAGCAAGTAAAAAAGCGGCTGAATGATATAATACAGCCGCTTTTGTTATAAGTTATGATAAGTTTGTCTAATCCGAATTTGCGCATGCAAGGTTGTAATGAAGTCCTTCTTTAAATTGATGACCTAATATCTTCACTCATGGTTAAGATGACATTGAATGTTATGCCATTTGCATTAGTGTTAAGAAAGAATATTCTTGATTTGATCATCAGTCATGCCGCTGGCTTTCATCTTTTCAATTATTAAGTTGCGCTCATCTGTTCTGCCCATGGCGATACCCTCGTTCTTAGCCTGCTTCAAAGCCGAAGCTTCATCATGAAGCGCTTTCTCACGCAGACGGGCAATTTCACGGATTTTAGTGTCTTCGCTCATGTCGTAGATGACCTTAACGGCTTTTTGAATTGTAGGCATATTTGTTGTAGCTTGTACCATCTCAAAATCCTCCCTGCTGTCAGCGTTAATGAATTGCAGCCATTGTTCACGGCTTGTTTTCGGGTGCTTGCTGATTTTCTTCAACTCAAAGAAGTGAATACTGAATTTGTCAGAGAATACTTCGTTGCTGCCTTTTATCATTGCTGCTACCTCGGTGTGGTAGTTCTGACCCTCGAACATATTGAAATTGATGATGTTTATCGTTATAGTCTGCTTCAGATTGCCGTATTCCTCGCCGCTTTTCAGCTCTGAGGTGTACAGCTTAGCCCAGTAGAACAGCGTTCTGTCGCGATAATCAGGCTCCATCTTTACCTGAATCTCAACGTTCACGAGCTTATCGTCTACATTAAGGCTCAGATCAAGTCTGCTGAACTTGCTTTCTACAGTTTCTGGCGGAAGCTCCGGATTGGAAATCTTTATTGTTTTGATGCTTTCAGTCGGGATATCCAGCATGCTGGCAACAAACGAGTGGAGCAGGTCCTCGTTTTCAGTGAAAAGTTTCTTGAATATTACATCGAGCTTAGCGGATACAACATCTCGTCCCATGCGGCATCGTCCTTTCAGATTTTATTATAAGCCATTTTCCTACATATATTATATCACGAATTAGAAAGATTTGCAAGTGGGTTATGCTTCCACAAACCTATTATTATGAGCATATTTTTGATCATTATTTGATCATTATTGCCGCAAAAACATACGAAAAGTTACGGTGAACGCAATTGCTGTAAGTTGCCATAAATGGCTCTATCATGCGGAATTTCGCGATTTACAGAAAGATATGAAAAGCGCGAAAAGACTTTCAATTCCCGTACGGGTCACCAGACTTAATCAAAGGCGAACACTCATTCTCGTGGGTGTTCGTCTTTTTTTCGTTGGAGCTTATGGCGCCCTCCGTATTTTCTGAATCACTAAGCACCGAAAAATCCACGCACCGTTCGCCGTCCTTGTAGTTAAAGAATATCACAACACGGTCATCATAGACGTAAACGCTGTTCACAAAGATGTCGATGATTTTCTGCTTCTGCGACTTGTCGGAGAGATCGGCAGCGGCAAAGTTCATAAGCCAAGCCTGAATTTTCTCCTGCGGAATCACGGGCTTGACGAGCTTTTCAATGGCGATGTTCGTTTCAAGCTGCTCCTGCTCGGCTTCGAGTTTTTCAAGTTCGGATTTCGTAGTTTTAAGGACAATTCCAGCCTTGATTGCGTTCATGAGATTCTTGATTTCTTTCTGGTTCTCACGAAGCCTGCGTTTCAGCGCCGGGAGCATTGGACTTTCCTTGGACTGTAAGTCAAAGCAAGCCTTGCTGATTTTCCGGATAAGCGCCTTGTCTTTGAATATATCCAAAGCTGCATTCAGAACGATGTTTTCAATCAATTCTTTCTGCACGGGCTTTTTGCGGCACTTATGTTTCTTCACGTTCATGCACTTGTAGTAGCGATAAATTGACTTGCACTTTCCCGTTCCGCTGATTCCGGAAATTGTAGCTCCGCAAATTCCGCAGAAAATCTTTCCGGTCAGCAGATACTTTTCCTTGTTATTCTTGAAGCTACCTGCTTTGTGCTTATTAACATTTAATCTGTGCTGACACTTGTCAAAAAGCTCCTGTGAAATTATCGGCGGAATCGCTTCATTATTAACGGTATCCTGAAACTTATATTCGCCTAAATAGCGCCGATTATTGAGCATCCAGTTCAGAAAATGGTATGTAAACTTCCTACCGTTGTTTGACATCTTGCTGTTGATGTCGTCGAGAATACTGCGAATAGTTTCGCCCTCAGAATATCTCGTGAAAACGTCCAGAACAATCGGCGCGTTCACAGGGTCAAGCTGAAAATGATGATTTTCGTCAATCATGTAACCAAAGGTCAAAGTACCGCCGTTAAATTTACCCTTGATCGCATTTTCGGTCATTCCGCGACTGGTTTTCTGCGCTAAATCCTTGATATAATAGACTGAAATTCCCTCAAAGACGGATTCCATCATCTGACCCTCGGGTGAACCGTCGATAGGTTCGGTTGCAGAAATGACACTCACTCCGCTTGATTTCAGTGCGTATTTGTACTTCACGCTGTCGAATTTATCACGCGAAAAACGGTCGATTTTCCAGACGATTACATACTGAAACTCCCTGAGCGTGCTGTCTGAAATCATCTGCTGAAACTGAGGGCGATTATCTGCGCGAGTTCCCGAGAGCGCTCTGTCGATGTAAGTCCGAATTACCGTGTAGCCTTTTCGCTCAGCGAAGGACTGGCATTCGCGAACCTGTCCCTCGATTGATTCCTCGCGCTGATTGTCGCTTGAATATCTTGCGTAAATTACTGCTTTCATACTACTCCTTCTGCCGGGTCGTCAGAGCAGCACTGCATATAGTATGTGCTAAATCAAATCAGACCCGGCTGTCATCTTTAGATTGTTGTAGCAGGTCCACAAGGACCTGCTTTAGTCGCTCGTTCATCGGGGATTTCGGGTCGAAACACATATCCACAAATTTGCGCATTTCGTCCGAATCAACAGCGGGTTTCGGCTGATAATTGTAGAGCTTCCCCTGCGGCTTCTCGGTGCGCCCGAAGATGTAATCAAGTGACACGTCAAATCTGTCAGCGTAGAACAGCAGGACTTCCGCCGGAGGTGTTACACGTGCGGTTTCGTAGCGGTTCACGCTCGCTTGAGTTACACCGATTTCTTTCGCAAGTTTCGCCTGCGACATTCCCATTTTTTCTCTGAGCGTCCTCAATCTTATTGCCATAATGTCCATAAATTTTCGTCCTCCTATACATTTGAAGTTTGCTCTATTATACACTATCTGATTAGAATTGTCAATACACATAAAGTGTATAGGAAGAAATAAAAAGCTCCGACAAAATGCCGGAGCCTATGCAGGTTAAGCCGTGAAATTCTCAATTTCGGGAGGTTCGTGAGCTGCCACATAATCCTTGTATGCACCAATGATTGCGCTTTCAAGTTCGTGACGTGCAGCTCCGCCGATGGGGTGCGCAATGTCGCGGCTAATTCCGTAGGAATCCGTGCGGCACGGCATGGCGATGAACAGATGATCGGTCTGAATCAGCTTGATTTCGTGGATTGCGAAGCAGTCGTCAATCGTAATTGATACTACTGCGCGGAGTTTACCGCTGTCGAATGTTTTTCTGAATATTATTTCGGTGATGTTCATGTGAATGTGTCCTTTCTGTTTTAAGAGTTGATGTTGATTTCTGCAATGAGAGCCTGACTTTCTGCATAGATTTTGTAAGCTGAAAGTACAGCGGTTTCGATGAGATTACGTGCATTCTCGTTGATTGGGTGAATGATGTCGTGGTAAGCTCCGGATTCGTCCTTGCGGCTCGGCATTGCTACAAATAGATGGTCTGTTTCGATTACCTTGAGTTCATGAACCGCAATGCAGCCGTCAATCGTCAGGGAGGCGATTGCTTTAAGATTGCCGTTTTCAAGCGATTTCCTGAATTTGATGTCTGAGATTTTCATGTTGATTTTACCTGTCTTTCTTAAAATTTTCTGGTCTTATTAGACCTTTAATAACACTCCGGTCGGCGCCCTGCGACGACAAACCTTTAGTTAAATTCAGCCTAACAGACTTTTATAATAAACCGTCGTTGCGCAAGCAACGACAAAAACATCTTGTTTAAGGCATATCAAGCGATGAAAACAAATGTGCGTTTCTTGAATTAAGATTGTTGTTAGCGTGTATTGCTTGACTTGACTGTAATTCTATGTTATAATAAAATCATCGACATATCGGAATATGACGGAGTGATGGACATGAAAATTCGAAAGGTGAACGAAAATAAAAAGCAATTTATCTCATTATTGCTATTAGCTGATGAGCAGGAGAGTATGGTTGATCTCTATCTTGAAAAAAGTACTATGTATGTACTTGAAGACAATAATGTAAAAGCTGAATGTGTTGTCACAGATGAGGGTAACGGAATACTTGAAATCAAGAATATTGCAGTTGATCCGAAGTGTCAGGGGAAAGGCTATGGCAAAGCACTGATTGATTTTCTTGCCAACAATTATGCAGATGAATATTCTGTTTTGCAGGTTGGAACAGGCGACAGTCCATTGACGATACCATTTTATGAAAGATGTGGATTTGTACGTTCTCATAATGTTCCGAATTTCTTTACTGACAATTATGACCACCCAATTTATGAGGGCGGTGTACAGTTAATAGATATGGTGTATTTACAAAGGCATATATAAAGGGAATCTCTAAATTCCAATTTTACAGTCAGACAAAGTATAGTGAAATTGAACAAACGATATATGATATTTTCTACATCAGATTCAAGCTAAAGCCATTGACAATGATGGCAAAATAATGTAAAATATACATGGCTGAACCGCTGCTGACAGCAATGGTTCTGAACCTACAATCGCATAGCGCTACATCCCATGAAAGAGCCGCGTCCTTCGCTAAGGCAAGGTTCGGATGCAAGACACATTTCGAGCATGAATTTATACTCCACTTTGAGTATATGATTCATGCTCTTTTTTATTTTCCGGGTCTTTCATCTTCAAAGATTAAGTTGGTGGTCTATGCGAAAATCCCCTATCAGGGGAATTCCGACCGGAGCCTGCTCCGGTAAAAAGCAGCCGAGAATCGGCTAATGAGTTCGGGGTCAAGGGGTATCCCCTTGCGCCAACCATTGATGGAAAGCTCGCTTTCTGTCAATGGTGTAACGGCGTATGAAACTATTGACTACGCAATAGTGCGTTGAAAGGAGCGTTACTATGCCAACTGGAATTACTACGAATATGAATTGTGGTCTGGGCAAGAGTAAGTCTAAGGGGCAGCCGGGTAATCTTGCGCATAATCGCAGGGAATTCGATCCTTACAACACTGATCCTAATCTCGCAGTGAATAACATATTTTTCGCGAATCGCAGCTTGAAAGAAACCTATGAGGTTGCTTTCGGCGATTCAATTGACGAGTACATTTCTACGCAAAAGCGCAGGGATAGAATTTCATATACCAGGGACAATTATTTCAGATATTTGTTCGGAGCTGATCCGAATTCTATGGAGGCTAACGCTGTTCTTATGTCCAACAAGCGCGGCAGTAACTCGGTGAAATCGTTCAATGAAATGGTTGTTCAGATTGGCGATTGCAAGGAGTTCGGGAACTTCATGAGGGATGAGTACGACAACTTCATAGACAAGAACGGAAATAAAGTTAAGTGGGACAAGTCTGCAAGAAATTATTACGATATTGACGGGAATGTTGTGTCAAATAGCAAAACTCTGATTGCTAATCCAAAGGCTGAAAAAGCGCGTGATATGCTTGAAATCTACTATAAGGGTGGTCGTTACAATAGGGTCGGAAATGGCATAAATCAGCGCCTTGAAAAGGTTGATGATCCGAGTGCTGAAGCCGATTTCGAGCTTCCGTCTTTTGAGGAGCGCAACCCGAATTTTGCAGTAGCCTGCTCTGTAATGCACAATGACGAGTGGCACGGAACTCCGCACCTGCACATTGATTTCGTTCCGATTGGCGAGGGTTACAAGAAAGGTCCGGAGAAGCAGTTGGGGTTTGAAAGGGCACTTGCTTGCATGGGTTACACTGATAGGATCACGGCATTTTATGAATGGCGTGACAAGGAGCGTCAGATTCTGAAAGACATCTGCAACTGTTACGGAATTGAAACGAAAACCAAGGCTGAAGAACAGGCAGATTATCGCGGTGAAACGCTTCCGGTAGATGTATATTCTAATGCCATTCGTGACGCTAAGGCTGATGCGGAAGTCATCAAAGAGAGCGCGAAAATAGAGGCAAAGCACATCAGGAAAGAAGCCGAATCTCAGGCGGACGAAATGCGTACTCAGGCTCAGAAAACGCTTGATACAGCCAATTCTAAGGCACAGGAAATTACAGCAGCTGCCGAGAAGAAAGCGGAAGTTCTGCGCTTCAAGAATAATCAACTTACAACAGAAAATGATAATCTGCGTAAAGATAACGAAAGTTACAGCAAGAAAAACGATGAATTGGGAAAGCAGATTGCATTAAAATCTGGATTGATTGCGGTTCCGAAAAAGTCTCTGCTGGTGTTCGGCAAAAATGTCGTTGTGAATGCAGATGAGGTCGAGCAGCTTAACGAAATCCACAACAATATTTCAAGGTTGGCGAACAATACCCTGACTTCTGACGAGGACAGAAAAGCCGCCGAATCCGAACGTCAGGAGGCTGAACAGCTCCGGCAGAGTCAGGAGCAGCTTATTCAGCAGGAGGCTGAACGCATTACCCGCGAAGTTGTCCGCAAATCTCAGAGGGAGCGCAAGGAATATGAGAAGAAGCAGGCAGAGTGCGATAAACTTAAGGCGGAATGCGAGAAGATAAAGAATAATCTGGGACGTTTCATCAGACAGAAGTCTATTGAACTGGTTAGGATAGCTTTTCCGGAAATTGAGCAGGAGAAACTTGCAGCTAAAATTAAGAAGCTTGATGAAAGCGCCCGGCAGGATTTCTTTATGCATCCGGACAATGATGGAAAACAGTATTGATTTTTTAGCAGTTTGATGTTATACTTGTAGCAAATACCAACAAGAAATGAGGGTGGGAAATGCTATCAGCACTTCTTTCAATGATAAACGATGAAACGGACAAGGAACTTGTTCGTTCGCTGTACGAAGCTAATGAGCAGCTCATGTATAACGTTGCATATAATATTCTTCATAACCGAACGGACGCAGAGGACGCCGTACAGGATTCTTTTGTCAGCGTAATAAATCATCTTGAAAAAATACGTGAGATAGACTGTAACAAAACCCGTTTCTATCTTGTTATAGTAGTGAAGAACATTTCGCTGAATATGCTCAAAAAGAAGCAGCGACACCACGAGGTTGATATCGACGAGGTGTTTGACGCTCAGTCATCCGAAAAGACAGAAGATGAAATTATCAGCAAAATCAGTTCCGATGAAATAAAAAATGCGCTTCGTGACTTGTCTGACAAGGATTACGAGGTGATGTTCCTTTATCTTGTGAAGGAGCACACTCCGGCTGAAATTGCGCAGCTTCTTGGAATTACCGGGATACAAGCCCGACAGCGAATTTTCCGTGCACGACATCGTTTGATAAGACATCTTGAGAAACGAGGTATTACCAATGAAACTTGATAACATGATAGCTGATGGAATCGAAAATACTTTAGATGAACGTCTATTGCAATACACTGCCGATTTGAATAAACACCATTTTTCAGCTTTCTATAAAATACGCCGCCATCAGACTATACGTTCCGTGTCGCTGGGACAGAAAGCGCCACGGAAGCTCTCTGTCAGACGAATGAGATATGTTCTGCTTGCGGTAATTCTTGCTGCATTCCTGCTGACAGGATTCAGTGTCTGGTATTCTGTCGGGAGATTCACTTTCAATGTTCACAGCGACCATTCGGTTACATATTTAAGCAGAACTTCTGATGATAAAACTAAAATAGAAAGCAAATATGGATTACCGTATGAAACAGGATTTTCGCTGACAGAAAGACAAAGCGATGAGGAAGACGTAATTTCTGTATATCAATCGGGCGATACAAAAGTTACGCTCTGGCAAAGTGTGAATGACGATGTGCACAATTTCAATACTGAGTACGGTTCGCCCGAAGAAATAAAGATAAACGACTGCGAGGGAATTTATATTCCTGAAAATGACAGTGAGGGGCTTGTGGCTTGGGTAATGGACGGATACTTGTTTACTCTTAATGGCAATATCGACAAAATGTCACTATTGAATTTGGCTAAAGCTACAAATGTAGAAAAATAAATAAAAAAGCTGTAACAGCGGCTTTACCGGATTGTTTTAGTTATTGAGAGGGCAAATCTCAAAACTGAAACAGGAGGTGAGAAAATGAAGAAGTTCATAGCAATTGCTGCTGTTCTAGCGGCTATATCTGCTGTTTCGTTAAATGCTGCTGCAGCGAATGTTCCAGATTATGTATACGCTAATTCTATTGCACCATTATACGAGACAGCTTCTGACGCTATCAGCACTTTAACTATCAGTGGAAAAACAGCAAAGTGCGAAAGCAAGCTGATTGGTCATTCTGATGTTAAGAGCTGCAAAGTTGTGCAAACGCTTGAAAAGAAGTGGGGTCTGTGGATATGGAATGAAGTTGACGGCGCAAGCTGGAGCCATATTATTTCCGGCAGCTCTGGTAAAGTAACTAACAGCAAATCTGGGCTTGAAAGCGGTACATACCGTCTGAAATCCGTATTTACACTGACCACCTTAAACGGCGAAACCGAAACCATCACTGTTTATAGCGATGAGAAAACTAGATTATAAACTGTAAAAAGTTTATGGTAGTATTATAATCAGATGCTCCCATTATACAAAGGAGGCGAGATATCAATATAACTACAGATTAACATTCCATATTTGGAACAAAAAACATTTTGTCATATACCATTTATGAAGGAGGATTTTTATGAATAAAATTACTAAGAAACTGATTGTCTGGGGTTTGACTTTAGCGTGTGCATGCTCTTTGGCACCCTCGGCATCGGCAGGCTCAATAGTTACTGCTACATCGGTTGGGGTTAATTATAACTATGAGAACGACGATGGTACAACGAGTACCCATGACTTCGTAACCAATGCCACCAACGCTAATGCGGCGTATTCGTCAATTTCTACTTGTAATAATGCTTCGCTAATAACTGCTCCTCAAGCAGCGCAGTTACGAGAAGCAATTAAGGCAAATGTGGTTTTCTTAAACAGCCATGCTAACGCTGGATTTATAAGGTTCAAATATTATTATGGAACCACATTGAGGAATTTTGATGTTAGAGCAAGCACAACGAATTCTTCTTATGTATCTTTGTCAGACCTTTCGCTATCTAACGTCGACCTTATTCAGTTTTTTGGTTGTCACACTGCTGAAAATAATTCTTCAGGTGATAGCCTTATTTCCGTAGCACATAGCAAAGGAGCTGATTTAGCGGTTGGTTTTGAAGGAACTATATCAACACGAACAACTGCAGGTCGTAATTGGCTTAATGTTTATCAAAGCAAATTAGCTAGCGGAAACAGTTGGATATCTGCTTTCGCTGCCGCATGCGCTGCACAACCTGGCACCAATATTCAGTCAAATATGAGATACACTGGCAATTCTTCCCTTTCTATTGCTCCAACATCATCTACACAAAGCCTTTCTTCCAACACAATGAGCATTGATATTGATAATGTGAAATTCGATGATAAAATTGATTGGTCAGAGGAAACAGCATTCAGTATCGCTTCAGAGTTAAATCTAGGAATTGATATAAATGACTATAATTGCTCATTCACATTACTCAACGAGGATGACAATGCAGGTGTATTTGTATTTGATTATGATATAGGAGAAAACATCACTTCTAACAAATCATATGCTGTTGTTATTATGGATGGCAAGGTAACAAATGTGTTCGCAAACAATGAAAACGTACAGATAAACCAAGATGTTATTGCAAATAAATATAGCACACTTAGCTCAGCGGTAGCTCAAACTGCTTCACCTATCAGTCTAGAAAATGTGGTAGATACTGAAGAACAGTATACATACGATTGTTCTACTGGCAAACTGACATACTCCTATGTAGCTTACACGGAAGAAGATGGTGTGATTATTGACAACGTATTTGAACTTGAAGTTTAAACTCTGCTATTGGAAGTCTTTGCCTTAGACAAAAAGCTAGGGATAACCGAATATAAGTACAACGAAGATGAAACTGAGGATACGCTGATTAAAGCGAAGCGTACCACATTCAGCCGCGTGAGTATGCGGGTTTAAGCGGGGCGAATTTGGTTTTATCAGCGTTTCCCTAATGCAGTGATACCGACATGGAGGTAAATTATGAAGAAACTGTTAGCGCTCATTACAGCAGCTTGCGTCATCGCATTGGCTGCGCCGACCGCTTATGCAGAGGCGGAAAAAAACTCTGAAACCGCAGAATTGAATTTCAGAGGTTATTCGTGGGCAGGAGAGATATCCGAAGACACTCCCGACAAGCTTGTCATTACGGATAATACTGTAATCTCAAAGGATACCGAAATCAAGAACAAAAATATCCGCGTTGAAAAAAAAAGTATTCTAGAAATAACCGATGGTGCCAAGATTTCTTTGAATAAATCGCAGATTTTCATTGAAAACGGCGGAACGCTGATTATTTCCGACGGAGCGTTAAACATTCTCCAAAGCAGTTCTGTCACGAATGTCGGGACGCTGATAATAGGCTCCAAAGGAAAGCTTGACATAAAGAGCAACGGATTCAGCAGCAAGCCTGGAAGCGCACTTATCTGCAACGGAAAAATCTCCTGTGTTTCCGAAAAATATTATAATAAAGCGATAGCAACAATACAGAGGTACGATGAAAATTTCAACCTTTCAGATTATTCAATGTATGTGTATGCGTCAGGTTCATCAGCAACAATTCAATTCAAGTATTGCATTGATAATATCGAAACAAGCTACAAATACACAGCCAAAATCAGCAATAAAGATGGTCTGAAGGTAACTCGTTCTTCTATTAAGCTTTCAAAGGTATATGATAAGACATTACGCAACAAGATTCTCGACAGGGTATATAAATACGAGACTGTCAATGATCTTCCAAGCAGCTATGATACCGGAATTGAAAGAGAAAGCTATTATCTGTACGATTATTCCTCAAAATCGTTATCAGCTGAATATGTGTACTTTAAACTGGGGTTTGACACAGATGAATACCTTGTTTATGATATTGTCGAAACAGCTAGTATAGATTGACCTTATCCGGATAACGGCGATTTTAAGAGTGTTGAAGCGCTTATAATGCCGGAAACTAAACAGATTCGGCAAATCGCTGCAATGCGTCTTTGTAGTAATAGTTTGCCTATCCTGCCGTGGAATACTTTTCCTGACAGACATTACCCTCACAGCATTTCGTACAAAATAGAAAGCAATTCGCTGAACCTGTTCTAATATAATCCCCTTAGAGTAGACATTCGAAAAAACAAAAATTTGAAACTACACTAAGGGGTTATTTTATGTCAAGAAGAAGCCATAAACACAAGAAATATTCAGCGGAACTAAAGCTGAAAGCGGTACAAGATTATCTGAATGCCACCTCATCCGCCAACGACCGAACTTCATTGCCGATTTCCTCATAAGGAGTATTATCAGAATAAAATAATCATCGGATGATATATATCAAGTTATCTTTTTTGTTTTGTGTATAAAATATGCAAATTCCTACTCAAAAAAATGGCAGCAATTCCAATTGACAAATCTTACAAAGTACGGTATAATATACATAATCCGAATATGACAATCATTCGTACCTGACATCAATGACTAATTCACGCAGGCGTTCCGCAGACGCTTGTAAGAGATCCGATGATGCAGTCCGCACAGCCTTGAAGGCAGCCATGTGCGGGCTGCGCGCTGTATTCGGAAATCTTACGAAAGGATAAACTGCGGATGAAAAATCAGTTCGGGGATAAGTTTCCTGATGATGTAGTCAATGCGCTTGCTAGAATGCTGCTTCCGGAAATCCAGAAAGCCTACGAGAGCGCAGAGGGTCAGGCGGAGTTTGAGAAGTGGAAAGCGGAACAAGCTGATTCTCAAACCGACAAGCACAACGAAAAATAATTGAACATAGTTTTACCCCGGCAGTTCAAACGAGCTGTCGGGGTTAGTAATTATATTGGCTGATATCCGGCTGCGAGCGGTAAATTCAAAGATAAACGACCACTCCAAACGCACCGGAAACATAAAATAGTTCGTCTGTGCAGCGGGCAGCGTCACCAGACGCGAATCCCCCGAATGGCTTTACTAAGCCGCTCGGGGGATTCTCTATTTCCGGAAAAGTTCATTTGATCATTGTTTGATCATTATTTTAAGATGCTTCGTTTTTATCGGCTGCCGATTTGCTCTGCAGGTCGGTATCAGAGTTGCTTTCCGGGCAACCATTAGCCCCGATTTTCAGCACATTGGTAATTGGGTTCAAGTCCATTTTCCCTCAAAAAATATCTACGGAAGTGCATTTCTGATTTTGGGCATAATGTCTATTTTGCCTAACATAGTTGGATCCCTCCGCCCAGTTCAAAAGTTCGGTTCGAGTGGTGCGTTGTTGGAGGGAGGTTGTGCTTGGTGGTTCGGTAGGATAGGTCGGGATTATAGGTTATAAGTTCAGGTGCCGCAGTGAAAGCTGCAGCGTTTTATATCACATTCATTCTGTAAAGTTTACGCGATAATTTCGGACAGCACAACAAATGACCGGAACAACTTTGTGGATGTGAGAAGGTACGAAATGCCGTTTGAATGCTTATTCGCAAACAAGAAGCTTAACACGGTGTTCTTCCACGACCAACTGTTCGCGAATATACACCGGCAACGCGGTATGTTGAGCACGCTAATCGTGGTGTCAGCAGCAGTGTAATTTGACACGGAAACAGAAGTGAAATGCAGTACAAAAGAAGTTATTCGTACCACTGACGGCAAGTTGTTCTGACAACTTGCTCTGTTCTTGAAATATTCCACCTTGCTTTTCGATAGGAACAACCAACCACATTCGCTGCCATTGCAAAACCGCCTGTCCCCCGCACGAAACAGCAGGTGTTTTTTATGGAAAAATCTGTCGGACAATCACGGCTTTTCACTTGATTCAACTGTCAGCCCTTCGCTCCTTTTCTTATCCGAGTCGGCGTCAATCCATAATATTCCCGTATCTTCCTGCTCATATCATTTGAACAGCAGAAACCGACAGCCACGGAAATGTCCGTGAATTTCATTGCGGTGTGCCGAATAAGCTCATACGCCCTTGTGCAGCGGATATGGGACAGATATTCCCTCGGCGGCATTCCTGTTTCGGCGCTGAACACATGAGTTAGATATCCGACGCTCACGAAGTTTTCAGCGGCTATATCAGCGATTTTTATGTCCTCCGCGTAGCTTCGCTCAATAAAAAGACGCACCATTTCCGCGAGCTGTTTTTGTGCGCTGTCAGGTCGCTCTTCTTTATGCGGCTTTATCTGCTCATACACCACGGAAATGATCTCAAGTGCAGCGCCAAGCTCTGTGTAGATATTCGCACCATTGGTGAAAATATCGGTCATCTTATCAAACCCACTGCGCAACTCCGGATCATTACGCACTATGATGATACCCTCCTTGCTTGTGTCGGTGAGCATTGCAAAAAGGTCAGGGCGCACAAGCTGATTTCTCAGCTCCCACGGATTTATCATGACGATGTATCGGTGGTATTCCGCACTTGTCGTCACACGAACCCTGTGATGCTGGCTACTCTTTATCAGCACAAGGTCGTTTGCGTATATATGATAGGTTTCCTTTGCAGTAATGTCAAGCTCTCCCTCTGTAATGTACATCAGCTCACAGCAGAAATGCTCATGGCTTACCCCGGGCATCGGATCTTCGTAATAGCCTGCGTGTTCTATAATTGCCACAATATCACCTCGTAAACAGTATATCACAAAACTGCGATCAATTCAATGACTTACAGCAGATTTTCTATAAAAACCGACAGATTGTTTATTGAACGATATGCCGGATTCAGATATAATAATGATAATAAGTGCGAAAGGAGATATCCCTCATGAATATCAAAAAAATCATAGCGGCCGTATTATGCCTTTCCGTTCTGGTCAGCAAGACTGCGAGTGGTCATGACATCATCGGGCAGAACCAAACGGAGGTCACACTTATGGCGTCAGCTTCAGAAGCAAAAGAGGTCATCAAAATCCTACCTGCGACGGTCAATTCCGAATACAAGCAGGTACTCGTTGACGGCAGCACAACAAACATGGACGAAGGTACGGTGTACAGGGGGCTTGGCGTTATCACCGGCAACAATTCATCGCGCCTGCTCATGGATTACAAAGCCAAAAACCCAAAGGCTTACTGGGAGATAATGAACCTGCTGTTCAAGCCGGATTACGGCGCAGGGCTTACCCATGTCAAAATAGAATTCGGAACGGACGTAAATTCTTCCTCGGGAACAGAACCCTCCATCATGCGTTCGGAAGACGAGGAAGCTGACGTGACAAGGGGCGCAGGCTTTATGTTTGCGGCGGACGCACTTTCGATTAACCCTGACATTTCGGTGGATTTGCTCCGCTGGGGCGAGCCCAAGTGGGTCACAGACGCGTTCTCCGTTTCTCAGGAAAACGGCTTTAAGGCGCGCTACAAGTGGTACAAAGCAGCTTTAGACAAGGCTTATGACACCTACGGCATAAAGTTTACCCACATCAGCGCCGACTCTAACGAAGCCGCAAAGGTCGATACCGAATGGATAGTTTATTTCGCTGACATGCTCGAAAACGAAACTGATGAGCGCTACGATTACGGCGCGATAAAGATAGTTGCTTCTGACGAGATAGGCTCATGGAATATCGCAAAGGAAATGACAAAAAACGAGAAGCTCCGTGATGCGGTAGATATTCTCGGGGAGCATTACAACACATGGGCAAACGACGCTGTAAAGGCGCTCAACAAGGACTATGGCAAGGAGGTCTGGTATACCGAGGGCGTAGCCTCCACAAATATCGCAAAGCTTGCTGTGAACAGCAACGGCAGCGGTCTTAACGGCACAAACGGCGCGCTTGACGTATGCAACAGAATAATCAACGCCTACTACAACGGCAGAATGACAATGTACGAATATCAGCCAGCGGTGGCAGCGTATTATTCTGGCGCGAAGTATTTCCCAAAGTCCCTGCTGAACGCGCAGACTCCGTGGAGCGGCTATTACGAAGCTGACTGCGGAATCTGGACTTCGGCGCATTTCACGATGTTCATGAAGAACGGCTGGCGTTACATAGACAGCGCGTGCTTCGGTGACGGCAAGGAATCCCACGCCATTTCCGAGACCACGAATAACTACATGACAGTTACCGACACAGCCACCGGCGATTACTCTATCGTTATATGCAACGACAGCAGCGAGCAGCGTAATTACACGTTCACCCTTGATAATATGACAAAGGCAGACGCGCCCGTTTATGTCTGGGAAACCAGAGGTCCGGATAAGGGTCAGGCTTACGACGCAAACTATTTCAAGAAGATTGCCGCATATCAGCCGGTAAAGACAAAAGGTGGGTACGCTTATTCCATTGAAGTAAAGCCCTATTCCATAGTAACCGTCACTACGCTTGACAAAACGGCTGATTCGTCTGTATATAACTGCTCCTACAAGGACACTCCGCTCAAGCTTAGCTACACCGATAAGTTTGAGTACTCAGACGAGTTCCTTGCATCAAGAGGAAATGCGCCGCTTTACACCACCGATTACGGCGGAGCATTCGAGGTCGCAGAGGTCGACGGGAACAAGGTGCTCATGCAGATGATTAATGCGGACAACAAGCCTACCGACTGGCGGTACAGAAGTACCCCGAACCCTATAACATCGCTGGGCGATGACCGCTGGAGCAACTATTCGGCGAAGATAGATTTCAAGTTTGCAGGCAAAGCGTCTGACAACTATGTCGCGTTCGGCGTGCGCTATCTCACGGCAGAGCTTGATTCCTGGTCTGCGGAAAACGGTTACAGTTTAAAAGTTTACCCCAACGGACGCTGGGAGCTTAGAAAAAATACCGTCACCCTCTCCAGCGGTACTGTAAAGAAGTTCAACTCCTCCGCATGGCACAATGTGAAGATCACTGCGGCAGGTACTAAAATAATTGCATATCTGGACGGCAAAAAGCTTGTTTCCTATAAGGACGAAACAGCTTTTGCAAACTCCGGTCGTATCTCAATAGGCAGCGGTCTGTACAACAATATTTTCGACAACCTAAAGGTATCCCCGGTCAAGGGCTATCAATCCACCATCACCCGAGTGGATGACCATGACGCTTCCATCACCTACAAGGGCGACTGGTACAGAACTGTTCCCGACCAGTACGTTCATTTCAACAGAACAATCTCCCGTGCGACAGTAGCAAAGGGCGAAAAGGCAAAGACAATGCAGTTCAGCTTTACCGGCAGCAGGTTCTCGCTTATAGGTCAATCCGACGCATATAAAATCAAGGTTTATGTTGACGGAAAGCTGCTCAAGACCTGCTCCTCCACGGGGTCAAAGGCAAGGCAGTGCAGCGCTTGGTTCAATGTTCCGGGGGGCAAGCATACCGTGAAGATCGCAGTGGTAAGCGGAACATTCACCCTTGACGCAATAGAATACTGACCGGAGGCGCAGTAATGCTTGAAATAAGGGATAACTTCTATCTAAACGGAGAGCCGTTTAAAATCATCTCGGGCGCGTTCCATTATTTCCGAACAGTCCCGGAATACTGGCAGGACAGGATTGAAAAGCTGGTGAATATGGGCTGTAATACCGTTGAAACTTATATCCCGTGGAATTTCCACGAGCCGGAAAAGGGAAATTTCCGCTTTGACGGAATGCATGACATTGAGCGCTTCATTCATCTTGCGGAAAAGATGGGTCTGTACATAATTATCCGCCCGTCGCCGTATGTCTGCTCCGAGTGGGAATTCGGCGGATTGCCCGCATGGCTGCTTAGGGACAGGAATATGCGCCTGCGATGCAGCTATGAGCCGTATCTCAATGCGGTAAAAGAGTATTACAGCGTGCTTATTCCAAAGCTTGTCCCACATCAGTGCGACAGAGGCGGTGGGGTGATACTCGTGCAGCTAGAAAACGAATACGGCTACTACGGGAACGACACCGCATATCTTGAATTTCTTCGGGATACGCTGCGTGAACTGGGCGTGACCGTCCCCTTTGTGACTTCGGACGGGCCGTGGAGCGAGCCGAAATTCAAATCGGGTATGTTGAACGGAGCATTGCCCACGGGTAATTTCGGTTCGGGAGCAGAATGGCAGTTCGGACAGATGAGAAAATACATCGGCGAAAATAAGCCGCTCATGTGCATGGAGTTCTGGAACGGCTGGTTTGACGCATGGGGCGAGGAGCATCACACCACCTCTCCCGAGAAGGCGGCGTCAGAGCTTGACGAGCTGCTAAAACGCGGCAGCGTGAATTTCTATATGTTCGAGGGCGGAACGAATTTCGGCTTTATGAGCGGCAGAAACGGCGGCAGCAAAACCGGAGACGTTACTTCGTACGATTATGACGCGCCTCTTACAGAGGACGGGCAGATTACCGAAAAATACCGTCTTTTTAAAGAGGTTATCGCAAAATATACCGATATACATGAAATCCCGCTCACAACTGAAATCAGGCGTAGGGCTTACGGCAGAATTTCCTGCACGGGAAAGACGGACTTGTTTTCCGTGCTTGACAAAATAAGCGTCCCGGTGAAATCCTCGTATCCCCTGACAATGGAGGATATCGGACAGGATTACGGCTATATCCTTTACCGAACGAAAATCAGGGACATTGAAACTGTCAGCGAGATACGGCTGGAGGGCGCCGCGGACAGAGTTCAGTGCTATCACAACGGCGAATTTGTTTATACGGCGTTTGCTGAGAATATGTGGGAGAAATTCGAGCCGCAGCAAAAGCGCACCAGCGGTATTATCGACCTGCTGTGCGAAAATACCGGACGCGAGAATTTCGGCACAGGTCTTGAAAACCAGCGCAAGGGAATTTCCGGCGGCGTGAAAATCAACGACCACAGGCACTTCGGTTTTGAGATTTACCCGCTGCCGCTGGACGAAAGGCAGATAGCGGCGTTAGATTTCGGCATCGGATATATCGAGAATACCCCTGCATTTTACAGGTTTGAACTTGACATAGACGAACCCTGCGACACGTTCCTTGACACTGACGGTTTCGGCAAGGGCTGCGCGTTTGTGAACGGCTTTAACATCGGGCGTTTCTGGGAGATAGGTCCGCAGAAAAGATTGTACATTCCCGCTCCGTTGCTGCAAATCGGGAAAAACACTATCGTCATTTTTGAAACCGAAGGCAAGGCAGCGGACAGTATTTTCCTTGCCGGAGAACACAGGCTGTTCTGAGATGCTCATTCTGTTCGCCATACAGACTTTCCCACTCACGAAATTGTGCCGTTCTAAATAAAACAAAAAGGCTGCCGCTTTGGTCTTGACCGAGGTTATCCAAAACCTTGTTCAAGCTAAAGCGGCAGTTTGAATTTTTGCTAATGTACCAAATCTCCCATTCCATTAGGCATGCTAAGTTTTTCCGCTGGACAGCAGCAGATTGATCTCTCCAAAAAGAAATCATCACTTCCTAATAACAGCCGTCTTTTAAGTTATCTCTGACTTATAGGAATTGACTGAATTCAATCTTCTCGCAGTTAGGTCCTTCAATTGCGAAAAAACGTACACCATGTTCCCAGAACGGCAGGAAATGTATCGTATCCGATGTGGTGTTAAGACCTTCTTTGTTTATGTAGGAAAAAGCGTCTTCTATTGACACGCAATTTATCGCAATGTGGTCTATTGCCCCTGTTTTCATTTCAGCCGCCTTGTTTTCATAGGTTTCGATAGTCAAATTGTGCAATCTTAAAAATGCAACCTTTTCATTTGCCTGCTCATTTACGGTTCTAAGTACAGGGATAAAACCCAACTTCTGATAAAACGCAATCGTTGCCTCTATGTCGTTCGTAGGGATACCGATGTGCTGAATTCCTGTGAAATTATCGTCCATAGACATATTATTTCTGCCTCTCTTCCTTCTGTTTTTTGAGAACCTGTTCCAGCGTAGGCATTGCGGGTATGGCACCATAGTTCTCAACGCAAACGCTTGCTGAAGCGTTTCCAAAATCGGCAAATTCGGACACTTCCTCCGGCGTAAGTTCGCATAGTTTTTTTCCGCTCTCCGCCAGTTTGTAAAGAAATCCTCCCCAAAATGCGTCGCCTGCTCCTGTTGCATCAACAGCACTGTTAGTGAAGCCCTTTACAAGAATACCGCCTTTTTCTGTCCTAACGAATGCACCCTTCTTTCCAAGAGTCACTGCCACTATTTTCACACCCTGTCCGATTAAGATATCAGCTGCTTCGGTATAGTCTGCTTTGCCTGTTAGCAGTTCTGTTTCTTCCTCGGAAATCTTCATTAAGTCAGCATTTTGGCTATTTCATCGTGCTTCGCCATTTCGGTCCTCCTGTGTCTGAAATAGAAAAACGGAGCAACCTAATGGTCGCTCCGATATACATTGTTATTTTTCACCTATATTAAATGACCTGTTTAATCGTTAATCTGATCATTTAGCAAGCTCCTTGTATGCTTCTAAGTTTTTTTCAATAAGTCTTTTGGAAATCGCTTCAACATCATCGTCAGGGGCAGTCTGAAGTTTTTCAGCTTCGGGAAATTCCATAATGATGTAACGCGGAACATTGTTCTTTAATATTATAGCTGAGCCGTTTTCATCTACCAGTCTTGCTACCTTAGAAAAATTCTGATTTGCTTCTGTAATCGAAACGAGCGTATTGGTGTCTATGGTCATGATCAAGACCTCCTTTCCTCTTTTATTATACACCACAAATAGGATAAATTCAACCTATTTCAGAAAAATATTTTGCTATTGCCTGTGAAACTATCTCAGTGAGTTCCTCCGGCGTTTTTCCGTTCATATATT
>ENA-OPEE01000692-OPEE01000692.1-human-gut-metagenome-genome-assembly--contig:-NODE-692-length-27327-cov-4.844419_pt1 | contig 27327 bp, 27 predicted proteins | sample MGYA00241263_ERZ501506 | MGnify/ENA primary metagenome ERZ501506 (study PRJEB25962, sample SAMEA2042626) | human gut metagenome | biome: human gut; feature: human-associated habitat; material: faeces...
AACGGCGAAATAGACGTATCCGAGGTGGAGATTTAAGCCGCTAAATTACAGTTTATAGCGTTATTAAGTGCTATTTTGTCGTCAAGCCCTTTAAGAATACTTGCAATTTTTTTCTGTTCATCCAATGGTGGAACAGATATTTCAAGAGCCTGTAAAACATCTGTTTGAACTCTCTGCCTTCCCGAAGAACCGACCATTGATTTTATGGCAGGATCACGTACAAACGAGCTACTTATGAGATAGTAAACAAAATCGGGAGTAGTATAACCTTCTTTAGCCCTAAAGACAATATATTCTGTTGAGCCGAACCCTACCTCGTTTTCGTCCAATATATTTATCATAGCTGTTTTTCCATTTTCCAAACAAGGTGTTATCCGTGCCATAATAGTATCTCCGTTACGAAACTTTGAGCCACCATTAAATTCAGCTATTTCATACTCTAGAACATCACGGGAAAAAGGCTGCAATTTATCCATTCCTATTTTTTTGCCTAGATGTCCTTTGACAAATGTTTCTTTTGGATTCATTTCAATTAAACTAATCAAAGGTGCTTTTATTCGTCCTGTATTCATAATTTATATCTCACTTTCATTCATCATCAGTATCCATTCTATAAGCATCTTCAATTGAATACACATTATCATCAAATGCTTCAACTCGGATACCTACATTAAAGATTTCTGATGTTTTTCCACCGTCTTTTAATTCATATTTAATTTGCAAAACAATTTCAACGTAAAATTTATTTGAATCATCGTTTGAAGTCAAGTTTTCAATACTATCAACACTTATCAAATGAGCAGATGATGAAGTAATTAAACGTCCTTTTTCAACCAGCCCAAAATTTCGTTCGATTATCTGTGAAGAAAAGTCATTAGAATTTAACCAATTAATAATACCTTCATTCTCGTCAAAGTCCTCAATTGGTTGATACGAATATTCGTCAATTTCTTTTGCCCACTTTTCTAGTTGTTTCTTGACTTCAATTTCATTATCGCATATAAAAAGCGATGAATCGGCTATATTTTCCGTAAACTCTTTTAAGAGAAATTCACCGAAAGCATTGTCTTTCGAATAGTATATTATTTTTGAGTTAGGATTTTTTAATGCAAATTCCAAAATGCTTTCCCACAACAATGCATCTTTAAATCCCTTATCTGATTTTTTGTCTTTTCCTTCAAAAGGGGGTAATTTTCTAAATGCACGGTTCACTATGCTATCAAATCTGCTATTGGAGGCGATTGGAAGTTCTATAACTTGATTTAGTTCATTTGAAAGTCCTGATTTATATTCTACAATTTTGGATTTTATGTACTCAGGATAGTTAATTACGGCGTTTTCATTTATGGTATACTCTGGAAAAAGGTTCTTTGAAATAGTATTTTTATAACTTAAAAGTAATTCGTCGTGCTTTTCAATTATCTGTTTTTCCATTTCACGCCAAACAACTGATGGAATTGCTAAAACGACTTGACTGTATATATCTAGTTGATTTATCATATCAATTACGTTTTGAAATGTTGCATTAAAACTAAATGCTGTAAAATTTGCCTTTTTATCATATTTTTGAAACAGAACATTTGTATCAAAAATGAGATAATATGACATTTCACTTTTTAAATTCATATCCAATAGCCCCCAGTTTCTTACGGATTTCATCTTCAAGCTCATGTGACTTTGCGAACATCTCGGATAGCTCGGAAGTGAGCCTTGTCATTTTCTCGTCGAAAGGCTCACTATCGTCTTCCTGTTCCTCTATTCCGACGTAGCGACCAGGCGTTAAAATATAGTCCTGCTTTGCGATATCTTCTGTTGTTACGGCAGCACAGAACCCCTTTACATCTATAAGGGTTCCATTCTGAAAACTTTCAAAAGTATCAGCGAGTTTCTGAATATCCTCGTCGGTCAAATCTCTATGCTTGCGGTCAACCATATAGCCCATATTGCGAGCATCTACAAACAGAGTCTTTCCTTTTTGCTGCTTGTTTTTAGAGATAAACCAAAGTGTAACAGGTATAGTAACGCTGTAAAATAGCTGTGTAGGCATAGCAACAATGCCCTCAACTAAATCAGCTTCAATTATGCGTTTGCGTATTTCTCCCTCACCGCTTGATTGTGCAGAAAGCGCCCCATTAGCAAGCACCAATCCAATTTTTCCGTTCGGCGCAAGGTGATATATCATGTGCTGTATCCAAGCATAGTTAGCATTTCCGGCAGGGGGAACGCCGTACTTCCACCGAACATCGTCAATCAGCTTGTCCTGTCCCCAATTTGAAAGGTTGAACGGGGGATTAGCCATTATGAAATCAGCTTTTAACGACTTGTGTAAATCATTGAAGAATGTATCGGCGTGATACGGACCGAAATCTGCGTCAATACCACGGATAGCCATGTTCATCTTTGCCATTTTCCATGTATCAGCGTTGGATTCCTGACCGTAAACAGACACTTCACCGCGGTTATTACTGTGAGCCTTTATAAATTTTACCGATTGTACAAACATACCTCCGGATCCGCAGCAGGGGTCGTAAACTCGACAGTTATCAAAAGGCTTGAGTATGGACACGATAGTTTTTACGATACTTGACGGAGTATAGAATTCACCACCCTTTACACCCTCATGTGCTGCAAACTGTGCAATGCAGTATTCATAGGTGCGACCAAGCAAATCCTTACTGTCGTCTGTATCGTCCATATCCATATTGTTGGTAAATATATCTACTACATCACCCAATACGCGTTTGTCCAAATCGGGATTTGCATAATTTTTCGGAAGAACATTTTTGAGCGATTTGTTTTCAGCTTCAATAGCTCTCATGGCATCGTCGATAACAGCACCTATTTCCGAGGTATGGGCAGCGGCAGAGATTGTATTCCATCGCGCCTGCTCAGGAACGAAGAAAATGTTATCAGCAAGATATGCGTCTTTATCATCTTCAAAACCATCGCCGGCTGCTACAAGCTCATTAAACTTGCGTTCAAATGCGCTTGAAATGTATCTCAGGAAAATTAATCCAACTATTACTTTTCTGTATTCAGCCGCAGGGATATGTCCCCATAGAACGCAAGCGGCGTCCCAAATCTGTTTTTCAAAGCCGATGTTTGCATTATTTTTGTCGCTCATCGCCATGTCCTCCTGTTTATATCAAATGCAATCATATGTCATATTTTAGATGTTATTTATTAAATTATATCACAATAGGGGGAAAGAATCAATACATTTTTACAAAAAAGTGTCTATTATTGATTTCATGTATCAATAATAGACACTTGTGATGGAATCTTACTTAGGTTTTATGTGGGCATTCTTAAATGTTTAGTATCTTTTTGCTTACGAATTAGGTTATCAATATAGTTTCCCTCCACAATATCCTCATAAGCTCTAATCAGTTCCTTAACCCTTTTCAGACCATTCTGCTGAATATTAGCATTATCCCCATGAGAACGAAGCTCATGAATTGTATGCTGAAGCTCCTGTGCTTTAGCGTAAATGCTTTCGCGAGAGGTCAGACCGAATTCTTCAATAGTTTGAAGCTGTTTTACAAGGTAGTTTAGATTTGCGTCGTTGGTGTATGAATATGCCTTTTTCTGAACGGATTTTTTCGGTGCAATACGAAATGTTCGGATAGCCACAGTAGTTTCCAGAATGGCACCGCAGATCTTTTTCTCAATGTCGGAGCTTTTGTTCATTCGTTCCTGAACCTTGCGAGTGTAAACGTAACGATTGGTAATCCGTCTTTCAAGGCTTTGGGGCAGGTATTCATCACCGAGAGATTTCAACCGAACGTATCGTTCAGCTGACGGGGCCTTTACGGCAATATACTTACCGTGCTTGATTTCGTAACCACGTTTCTTCAGCTTTACCAGCAAATCATCAATGCTTTCCGAAGAATACACTAGTATGTCAATATCGAGCGCAGTCTGCTCGCGAATAGAAAGTAATTTTTCACTAGGTTTGTAATGCGATGAAATAGCATTTGCTGTCTTAACCGCATAACTTGGAATATACAGTGTAGTATTTTCCTCAACAAAAGGGATTTTCGCTTGTCTGAGTCCATCGGCGACATATTGCAGCTTGTCCTCAGAAAAGAGATCAACAGGAATAAAATCAGCCGTAGCCTGCTTGCTCAGCGTTGATATTGTTTCGTTTCGCTTGGTGATTTCAGCGCGCAGGAAGTCGTTTTGATTCTTGATAAGCGTTATCTCCTCTGGTGTGTACTCACGCTCGTTTTTCTTTTTCAGTTCTGTAATACGGTTCTGGATAACCTGCAAGCTCTGCACCTGATGTGCTAACTCTTTGTATTCGTCAACGGACAAATGACCGCGATGTATGTTTTTATCATCACGCAGTAAACCGTGTTTATGCAAAACCTCCTCCATATAAGAACGTTCGCTTTCAGACCAGGCAGTCCACTCATTCTGCATTTTGTTTGATGAAGAAAAGCCCTGCTCACGCAAAGCGCCACTCATCGAATTTTTGACAGCCAATCCTTTAGCGTTCTTTTTCGACACGGGAACGAAATCTATATGCAGATGCGGCGTGCTTTCATCAAGGTGCATTACGGCATTGAATACCTTTAAGTTCGGATTGCGTTTTTCGAATTCCTGCATATACTCGTTGAGCATAGTCCGCGATGTTTTCCAGTTTTCAGAGTTCAAGCCACATTCCTGCATATCTCCGAACTGTACGACCACCTCATAAAATAATTTTGCGTTTCCGGATTTTTTGATGTGTTCGTAATAGTCTGGGATCTTACGGTCAGCACGTTTCTGCTTATTGTTGTATTCAGCCAAGGCTTCATCAAATAACTGATGATAGAAACTGCGCAGGTCAATCTGTGTGTAGGTTATGTTGTCGTTTATTCTGGCTGGGTCAACATTGGCGGCAATTATTTCACGGTTATTATGTTCAATGACGCCGCTGTCAACTCTGAAAGAAATCGACATTTTCTGTTCGGGCATATGTGCCTCCTTTCGTGACTTTTCAAAAATGCAAATTTGGAGATAATACCGGAAATATCATTTCTGAAAGTAAAAATACCGGTCTTGTAGGTAGTGATGTCAATGTTACTTACTCAATAGTGATATTGACAAGGCAAAGCCCCGTCAGTATCACATTTCGTCAGGGTGGATTCACCCTGAAACCCTGATTTTTTTCAAAACTGAAAAAGAGGCAAATTCTCATTCCTGCGAAAATCGCAAAATCTGAAAAACGCTCAAAGCTGGGAAGAGCGATAATTGCCCAAATGAAAACAGCAGCGGATTTTTCACCGCTACTGTTTTATAAATTATCCTCTGACTTGCAAAACAATCTGCTCCATGACTTCGTGTTCCACCACCAGTGAGCGCGTTTTCTCCCAAGCGGCAATTTCAATGAAAGTTTTCGGGCGAGAATTTTGCGCTGCATACTGCTTGCGCAGTAGCTCCCACATCTGCCAAGCCTCCAGGTCGATCAGACGAGGGATAACCTCCCACCTGCCATTTGCTTTCAGCTGCGGGATTTCACCGGGGTAGTTTGTTTCCATAAACCGCCGCCATGCTGCGCCCCAGCGGTCGATTGGCTTGCTCATAAGTTCTTCGTTCATTGTAGTTTTCCTTTCTTCTAAAATTGGCGTGACGGTTTGTGACAGTTGTGACAGTTTTTTAGCTACCGAAGCTACTGTCACAAAAACCGTCACCGCCGTCACGAACTGTCACGGGGCTGATAATGAAGCTCAATTCTGCGTCCGTCATGTGTTCGGCTGCTTTTGTAAATTATACTGTATTCATTGAAAAGCCGACTGGCGTTGACGTTCAGTCTTTTTGTAATTGAATTTACCGGAATATTCAGATTTGTTTTCTCAAGCAGCTCAGTTGCGGTTCCAGCCCAGTCAGCATTTTCCGCTGTTATGAATTCAGCAATAGCTTCCAGCAGCGGTTCCGGAGGTTCTTTCCAGAGTTCGGTTTCCTTGCTCTGAAGCTCCCAATAGAGCGTTTCAGAATTTTTGACGAGTATTAATTTTTGCTCCTGCTGATCACGACCTGAGATTTCAAGCGTTGCGGTGTTTGAAGTGCGTTTGTCCTTGTACAGAATGAATGCACCGTCCGCAGCGCCCAGAAGTCCGTTTGTTCCGGAAATCATATCGAAATTATCCTCGGATTTCTGTTTGCGTGTGTGATGAACGAGAAGTAAACATAATCCACGGCTGTCTGCAAATTCTTTCAGCTTCGATATTACTTGATAATCATTGCCGTAATTGTAGTCGCTGCTTGATTCGCGGATTTTCTGCAGCGTGTCGATTATTATGAGTTTGACATTTGGGTGCGCCAGCTGAAAGCTGTTTAGCTGCTGTTCGAGAACGCCGTTTATACTGTCAACTTTTGTAGCGAACAGAAGATTGTCGTTTCGTTCGCTGCCGAACATACGGTAAAGGCGCTTTTGTATTCTTGCAAAATCATCTTCAAGCGCAAAATAGGCAACATCGTATTTGTGTACATTGTATTCCCACATGGACTTTCCCGTGCTGACATGATAAGCCAACTGCGCCATCAGAAAACTCTTTCCGACTTTTGGCGCCCCAACGAAAAGATAAACGCCTGCATAGAGCAGACCATCTATTATCGGAAGCTTATTTTCATAAACGGTATCATACAGCTCACTCAAAGTCATGACGTGAATATAGTAGGGATCGGTCATTCTTCGGATTATTTCCTGATAATCCACCTCTTCGCACTTGAAATTTTCGGAGTTTTCTGCTATAATACTATTGTTAAGGGATTGATTAGACTGCTCCACGCCTATTGCCGTAGGCGCATTAGGGGCAGCCTTTTCATTGTCAGACATTATTCTTCACCGCCTTTTATGCCATTGATAGTTACTGAGATAAGATTAATGGTTTCAAGCAAATCACTGCTTGTTGCTGCGGATTCATTCTTTTTCAGTTCTGCAAGTACCATAGCAAGCCTATCTTTCAGCGCCTTGTAAACTCTCGGATTAGGCTGAACGGTGATTTCTCTTTCAAGGACACGGGATATTATGTAGTCCTGCTTTGTAAGTCCTGAAAGCTGAACTGCCGTATCGAGCGCAGTGTTTTCTTCCTCCGAGCAGCGGAATGACACTATCTTTCCGCGAAAGCGCCCTTTGTGGTTAAGTGATTTAGCTGACATCTTCGTCACGCTCCTTCTGAATACAGTTGAGCTTGCTTGCCATTTCCGTCTGCGTTGAGGGGAACATATGAGCATAGCGATAGGTTATGTCAATGCTCTCATGGCCGACGCGCTCTGCTATCGCCACAGCGGAGAATCCCATTTCAATCAGCAGTGAAATAGCGCTATGCCGCAAGTTGTGGATTTTAATTCGCTTTACGCCTGCAATTCTGCTTCCTCGTTCCATTTCATGCTTGAGATAATGCTTCGTGATAGGAAACAGACGGTCGCTTTTCTCAAGTTTATAGAACAGCCCTATGTACTCTTGCATTTCCTCGCAGAGAATATCCGGCATTACAATGGTGCGGTTACTTTTCTTGGTTTTCGGGGAGGTTATCACGTCTTCCTTGTGAATGCGCTGATATGACTTGTTTATCGTGACAGTTTTCGCACTGAAATCAAAATCGTCAGGGGTAAGCGCCAGTAGTTCACCCTCGCGTATCCCGCACCAATAGAGCATTTCAAATGCGTAGAACGAAAGTGGCTTGTCCATGATAGCTTCTGAAAATTTCTTGTATTCCTCGGAAGTCCAGAAGACTATCTCCCGCCGTTCTTCCTTTCCCATGTTTCCTGCTTTGGCAGCCGGGTTGGAGGTAAGCCCATAATATTTGACTGCGTGGTTGAAAAGACAGCTTAGCTGATTATGAATTGTTTTCAGATATGTTGGTGAATAAGGTTCGCCTTTGCTGTCGGTAAGCAATCTAATTTCGTTCTGCCAGTCTATGATATTTTTCGCTGTTATTTCCGACAGCTTCTTTTTTGCAAAATAAGGCAATATTTTCTGCTGAATTACTGATTCTTTGCTGAGCCATGTGTTCAGCTTCAGACGTGGTTTAACGTCGTTTTCATAGAGCTTTACAAAGCTTTCGAATGTCATGTTGGGATCTGATTTCTTTTGCATGAGAAATTCGCGTTCCCAGTCAAGCGCTTCATGCTTTGTCTTAAAACCGCGTTTCAGCTTTTGCTGTCTTTCTCCTTTCCAGTCTACATAACGAAACTGGACATACCATGTGCCGTTCTTTTTGTCTTTGAAAGCTGCCATGTTCAATCACTCTCCTTTTCGTCGTTAGGCAGTTTGTCAGCATGATAGAACTGATCCATGAAAAAATTACGGTCAATTCTGCCGGAAATCGTGATACAACCTGTCTTGGCAAGCTCCTTGTTGAGTTTCCTGATGAGCTTGTAGGCGTATGCTTCGGAAACATCAAGTATTTCCGCGACTTCATCAACACGCATAAATATTGACTTAGACATAATTTCACCTCCTCTCATTAAACAAATATGTTTACCACATTTCTATTGTATTATACTAAACAAATTTGTTTTTGTCAATAGCTTTTTGAAAAAAAATTAAACATTTATGCTTATTTTGTATTGACTATCTTAAACCTTTATGCTATACTATTATGTATCAGAGGGAGTTGATTTGTATGGCAATAGGTGAAAGAATACGATTTATCCGTAATTTACGGGGAATGACCCAGAAGTGGCTTGGCATATCTTCCGGATTACCGGAAAAGACCGCAGATATTCGCATGGCTCAATACGAAAGTGGAACACGCGTACCGAAGGCAGAACAAACCGAAAAGATAGCCGAGGCTCTTAATGTGTCGCCTGCGGCACTGAATGTTCCTGACATAGAAAGCTATGTTGGAGTTATGCATACTTTGTTTGCACTTGAGGATCTGTACGGAATCAGGATTGACGAAGTGGACGGCGAACCAGTTATTCGTCTGAACAAGAACAGCAAAGAGTACATGAAAATCTTCGAGATGTTCACAGCTTGGCAGCGTGAAGCGGAGAAATGGCACAACGGTGAAATAACCAAAGAGGAATACGACCAGTGGCGCTATCGTTATCCGCTTCCAAGGGCAGAGCAATTTCACAAAGAGCTAAGTGAAAAGCGCAAAACTGAAGAATAACAAAAAAGGCATTACCGACTGCATAAGTCGATAATGCCTAATTTATTTGGATACACCTGCAAACCGCTTGCTCGTTTTACAACAAATAAGCGTCTGCACCTGCTATCATTTTGCTATCAAATCGGGAGTTGAAGCGTTGCAAATGGCTCTGTTAAGCCGTTTGACTGACAATTCCATTATTCCCACTCGATTGTAGCCGGTGGCTTGCTCGTAATATCATAAACAATGCGATTGATATTCTTAACTTCGTTTACGATTCGAACGGAAACTTTCTCCAGCACGTCATAGGGAATGCGTGAGAAATCAGCGGTCATGAAGTCGCTGGTAGAAACACCGCGGAGTGCGAGCGTGTAGTCATAGGTTCTGCCATCGCCCATAACGCCAACGGAGCGCATGTTAGTCAGAACTGCGAAGTACTGATTGATGCTTCTGTCAAGTCCTGCATTAGCGATTTCCTCGCGGAAAATAGCGTCAGCGTCCTGAAGAGTAGCTACCTTCTCCGGAGTGATGTCGCCGATAATTCTGATTGCAAGACCTGGACCCGGGAACGGCTGGCGCCATACGAGCTTCTCGTCCAGACCGAGAGTGGTTCCGAGAGCGCGTACCTCGTCCTTGAACAGGAGGCGCAGAGGTTCGATTATCTCCTTGAAATCAACGTAGTCAGGCAGACCGCCAACGTTGTGATGGCTCTTGATAACTGCCGCGTCGCCAAGTCCGGATTCGATCACGTCGGGATAAATAGTACCCTGAACAAGATAATCAACCTTGCCGATTTTCTTAGCTTCTTCCTCAAATACGCGGATAAATTCCTCGCCGATTATCTTGCGCTTTGCTTCCGGCTCAGTTACTCCGGCAAGCTTGCTCAGGAAGCGTTCGCCAGCGTTCACGCGGACGAAATTAACGCCGCTGTCAGCGAATGCAGCTTCTACCTCGTCGCCCTCGTTCTTTCTCATCAGACCGTGGTCAACGAAAATGCAGGTAAGCTGGCTGCCTATAGCCTTTGCAAGCAGCTTGCAGGCAACGGAGCTGTCAACGCCGCCGGACAGAGCCAGCAAAGCCTTGCCGTCGCCGACCTTCTCGCGGATATTCTTGATTGCAGTTTCAGCGTAACTTTCCATTGTCCAGTCGCCGCGGCATTCGCAGACGTTGTACAGGAAGTTGCCCAGCATGTCAAAACCGCGCTCGGTGTGATTTACCTCCGGGTGGAACTGCACGCCGTAGAACTTCTTCTCAACATTCTGGATAGCGGCGTAGGGGCACTTGGCAGTGTGACCGCACACCTCAAAGCCCTCGGGGAGCTTCTTGATATAGTCGTTGTGGCTCATCCAGGTTATTGTAGTCTTGTCGATGTTTTTGAACAGCAGGGAAGTGGTGTCGACCTCTGTTTCGGTTCTTCCGAATTCAGACAGCGAACTGTCGACCGCAGTTCCGATCTCGCCGCCCAGGGAGTATGCCATGAACTGAACGCCATAGCAGATACCCAGAACGGGGACGCCCAGCTCGAATATCTCCTTGGACATTCTCGGTGAATTATCGAGGTAAACGCTGTTCGGACCGCCCGTGAAGATTATTCCCTTCGGGTTCATCGCGCGGATCTCCTCGATAGGGGTCTTGTAGGACTTTACCTCGCAGTAAATTTTATGTTCTCTTACGCGGCGGGCGATAAGCTGATTGTACTGACCGCCGAAATCGAGAACGAGAACTAACTCGTGGGACATGATTACCTCCGTATATCAGTGATGGAACAGACGAATGCCTGTGAATGCCATTGTAATGCCGTACTTGTTGCAGACTTCGATAACGTTATCGTCGCGGATAGAGCCGCCGGGCTGCGCGATGTACTGCACGCCGCTCTTGTGCGCTCTCTCGATGTTGTCGCCGAACGGGAAGAACGCGTCAGAGCCAAGGGAAACGCCCTTCATAGTGTCAAGCCATGCGCGCTTCTCCTCGCGGGTGAAAACAGCGGGCTTTACCTTGAAGAACTTCTGCCACTCGCCCTCAGCGAGAACGTCCATGTAGTCGTCGCCGATGTAGAGGTCGATGGTGTTGTCGCGGTCAGCGCGGCGGATACCGTCAACGAACTGAAGTCCCATTACCTGGGGGGACTGTCTGAGATACCAGTTGTCAGCCTTGGTTCCTGCAAGACGCGTGCAGTGGATACGCGACTGCTGACCTGCTCCGATACCGATTGCCTGACCGCCGCATGCATAAGCGACGGAGTTGGACTGAGTATACTTGAGCGTGATGAGCGCGATAGCAAGGTCGTGCTTTGCGCTCTCGGGGAGATCCTTAGCCTCGGTGGGAATATTCGCGAACAGCTCGTCGTTTATAACGAGTTCGTTTCTGCCCTGCTCGAATGTGATTCCGTAAACCTGCTTGCGCTCGATCTGAGCGGGGACATAGTCGGGGTCGATCTTGATTATGTTGTAGTTGCCCTTTTTCTTGCTCTTGAGTATCTCAAGAGCCTCAGGCTCGTAACCTGGAGCGATAACTCCGTCAGAAACCTCTCTGTGGATTATTCTTGCAGTAGAAACGTCGCAGACATCGGACAGCGCGATGAAATCACCGTAGCTGCTCATTCTGTCGGCGCCCCTGGCTCTTGCGTAAGCGCATGCAAGAGGGGAAAGCTCACCGAGATCGTCGACCCAGTAGATCTTTGCGAGGGTATCGGTCAGCGGGAGACCGATAGCGGCGCCTGCCGGAGAAACATGCTTGAAGCTTGTGGCGGCAGGGTAGCCGGTAGCTGCCTTGAGTTCCTTTACAAGCTGCCAGCCGTTGAATGCGTCGAGGAAATTAATGTAGCCGGGACGGCCGTTCAGAACATCGATGGGAAGCTCAGCGCCGTTTTCCATGTAGATTCTGGCGGGCTTCTGATTAGGGTTGCAGCCGTACTTTAATTCGAATTCCTTCATAGTATCTCCTTTTTATACGTTCTTATTTACAATTCTGCTGTCGTACTTTCCTGTTTCCAGGTCGATGTAACGTACGAACAGAGAAACCTTGTTGTCCTTGTTGAGATTGCTCCAGAGGTAATCGGTAAGCTTGTCGATGTCCATATCAGGAATGATAACGTTCTTCGGCTCGCCTTCAAAGCTGGGGAGTCTGCGCACGCCGTCCTGCTCTATCTCGTCGCCCGCGTAGGTGTGGATAAAGCTGCCTTTTCCTGCCATGGGATTGCTGTAGGCGTATGTGTATCTGCGGCAGGAGCTTCCGTCGCCGTCAGCAGATTTCAGAATGGACATTGCGTAGTTCATAGCGCCGTTCTCAAGGTGAATGATACCGGAAATACGCGGTGTGTAGTTGGGCTTGTCGTCCTCGAATTCACGGGTGCGCAGGGACTGCTCGAAAGTCATCTGCTTGTCCATCAGCTCGTAGATGGTGTCTGTCTGGTCGCCGTTGGTGACGATGGTTTTGTTGCCGAGAACACGCACCGGAGCGTAAATGATAAGGTGCGGGTCAACCATCTTGGAGGGGTCGAACGCCTGGGTGCGTATACCCTCGCCGTCCTCAACGAAAACGCGGTTGCGGCTGTTCTCGCTTCTGCCCATGATGAAGTAAGCGGTGACTGCCTTCCTGCCGTCAGGGGACTTGCCGATGATTATTCCTCTGCCGTGGTAGGCAAGAGAATTGAGTTCCTTGTCAAGCTCAATGTAGTTCATATCGTGTATCCTTTCAGAATTTTCCTGTATAGCATGTTGTCGTGTAGCTTACGGCGACCTTGCCGTATGTATGCGACTTGTCGAAAAGGGAAAGCAGTTCGGTGACGAACGCCTTGTAATTCTCATCGCCCTCTTTTGGTGCATACGACCTTGAAAGTGCGTCTCCGAGGAAGTGCTCCCTTGTCATTACGACCGGGGTTTCCATTTTGAAAACATCTACCGATGAGAAGTACTCGTTTCGCAGGAATCTGTCGCCCTCATATTCGGAGCGTTTCCCGACATGACCGGACCGCTCTGCAAAGCTGGGGCAGTATTTCGTGTAAATTTCGTCGCGCTTTTGAGTTATATCGCCGTTCAAGCGGCTGTTGAAAACTACCGCCAGCCGTCCGTCAGGCTTGAGCATGCGCCTGCATTCGTCGCGGAATTTTTCCTCGTCGAACCAGTGGAACGCCTGAGCCGTCGTGATCAGCTCGAAGGAATGTTCCGGAAGTCCGGTGTTCTCCGCCGACGCCATCACGATTTCAGCCCTGCCGCCAACGCATTTCAGCAGTTCACGGCACATGTCGGTGTTGGGTTCGACTGCGGTAACATTCCAGGGCTTGAGCAGCAGCTTTTCAGTGAACTTTCCAGTTCCTGCGCCGATGTCCGCGACATTCGCCGCATGGGTCAGCTCATACAGTCTGTCTACGACAGCGGTAGGGTAGGAGGGGCGGTACTTCGCATAAATCGCTGCTTTGCCAGTGAATTTATCCTCGTTCATATCAGCCCTCCCCGACGTAGTTCCAGGATTTCCGGAGAATCTTTTCGTCCCACGGAGATACCCCGATATACTCCCCGGCATATACCGCCTGTTCGCCGCGGACTGTCCATTCAATGTACTGGTCGGCGACGGGGGAGAACGCGAATTTCACGCTGAACGCCGCCGGGGAATCCTCCTCGGAAAGCAGCCGGAACGACTGCGTGTGCAGTTCCACTGGAACAATAAAAGGAGCAGCGTTCTGCGCGTTGAATTCGATAACGTCAAACGCAAATTCGCCCGCGTGTTCCTCTAACATATCGTTCAGATAAGCGGCAGTCGCCTGTCGCAGCTTTTCTGAGATTTCTCCGGGCAGGGTATCAAAATAATCCGCGCACCTGGTGAGGTACTCCTCACTGACATTTTTCCCGTATAGCATTACTTCCGCGCCAAATCGTGACGAATAAAGCACGCCCTCAATGGTGTTGAAATAATCAGCGCTTTCTCCGTTGATAACGACTCTGCTCATCTTATTTCAGTGACGCCGTTTTTGACGATAATCCTGTCCTCGCAGAACAGGGAAACCGCCTGCGGAAGTATCTTCCACTCGGCTTCTTCCATAATGCGCTTCTGGAGTGTTTCAGGGGTGTCGCCGTTCTTTACCTCAACAGCCTTCTGGAGGATTATCGGGCCTGCGTCGCAGTCGGCTGTGACGAAATGAACCGTGGCGCCGGAGACTTTCACGCCTTTTGCCAGAGCAGCTTCGTGAACATGAAGACCGTAGAATCCCTTGCCGCAGAAGCTGGGAATGAGCGCTGGGTGAATATTAATCATTCTGTTCGGGAATGCGTCGCACACCTGCTCGTCGAGTATCGTCATAAATCCGGCGTAAACGACAAGATCAGCGTTTTCCTCAACAAGTGCGTCACGCATTGCCTTGCTGTAGCTTTTGACATCGGGGAAGTCCCTGCGCACCAGCACGCGGTTCTTGATACCGTTGTCCGCGGCGCGGGTCAGCGCGTAAGCGTCCGCTTTGCTGGCGATGACGCAGGTGATTTTTCCGCCCCTGATCTCACCGCGCTTTTCAGCGTCGATAAGTGCCTGAAGGTTAGTTCCTCCGCCGGAAACAAGCACAACAATGTTTTTCATAAATTACCTCCGCTATTCCCCGGTCAGGGATATCTCAACGCAGTTATATCCGCCGTCGTCCGGAGTTTCTCCGGAGAAGGGGTCTGTGTATTCCGCAATAACGGTGTACCCTCCAAGAACCAGCTCGCGGAAGAACTCGCTGTCAACGCCCTGCATGATCGCTTCCTGCCAGGGCTGACCGTTTATCGTCAGAACTCCGCTGAACATTTTCTTGGGGGAGTGCTTCAGTTCCAGCGTATTGCGGAACATAAAGCCGAAGCTGCTTATAACCTTGCCGTTCCTGGTGTAGCAGTATATTCCGAGGTCGTCCCAGGTGTAGTTGACGCAGTTTGTGACCATACCCTCGCCGTAGCTGTTTTCCAGGAATTCCTTTGTCTCGGCGGAAGTGTGGTATTTCTTGCCGCGCGGCGTGCCGAGGAGTATTTCAGCCGCCTCGAGATGGACGAGCACGTCAAGCTTTGTGCCGTTGATCACCATGCCGTCTTTTGAAATATCGACCGCGCACTGCTCCCCGGTGAAGGGAGCGGCGGTCTTTCTTTTAAATAAACCGAACATTATTCGATGATTACGCCCTCGTTGCTTGCAACGGTCTCGCCGATGATGAATGCGTTCTCGCCGTTTGCCTTGAGGATCTCGACTGCCTTGGCAGCGTCGGCCTTGTCAACTACGAGCATCATGCCGATACCCATGTTGAAGGTGTTGTACATGTCGTGCTCGGAGATATTGCCGGTCTGCTGGAGGAGCTTGAAGATAGCAGGAACCTCGTAGCTGTTCTTGCTGATCTTTGCAGCAACGCCGTCAGGAAGCGCGCGCGGAATGTTCTCGTAGAATCCGCCGCCGGTGATGTGGCTGATGGACTTCACGCTTATCTTGGAAATAACGTCCAGAACGGGCTTTACATAGATCCTTGTAGGAGCGAGGAGCGCCTCGCCGAGGGAGGTGCCAAGCTCAGGATAGAAGGTCTTGAGGTTCTGTTCGTTTACGTTGAACACCTTTCTGACCAGTGAGAAGCCGTTGGAGTGTACGCCGCTGGAAGCGATACCTACGATAGCGTCGCCGGGCTTAACTGTGGAAGGATCCAGGATCTTGGACTTGTCCACGATACCGGTGCTGTAGCCTGCGATGTCGTATTCGTCCTCCGCCATCATGCCGGGGTGCTCAGCGGTCTCGCCGCCTATCAGTGCGCAGCCAGCCATTACGCAGCCGTCAGCCACGCCCTTGACGATAGTGGCAACCTTCTCGGGAACTACCTTGCCGATAGCGATGTAGTCCAGGAAGAACAGAGGCTTTGCGCCGCAGCAGATGATGTCGTTGACGCACATTGCAACTGCGTCGATACCGATCGTATCGTGCTTGTTCATGAGCATTGCGAGCTTGAGCTTGGTGCCTACGCCGTCGGTGCCGCTTACCAGTACGGGTTCCTTCATGCCGGTAAGGTCAGGCATGAACAGACCTCCGAAACCTCCGATGCCGGAAATGCAGCCGGGGGTGTTGGTTCTTGCAACATGCTCCTTCATGAGTCTGACGGACTCGTATCCGGCGGTTACGTCTACGCCTGCTGCCTTATAGCTTTCGCTGAAACTTTTCATTTTACTGCCCTTTCTCTAAGGACGCGCCGCAGGATACGGAGCACCTTAATTTAATGTTTTGTCAAGTCCGGGTCATTCCTCGAACTTCATTTCAAATTTGTCTTTGGGGATATCCTTCGGTACGTCGATGGGGTACTTACCGGTAAAGCAGCCTGAGCAGAAGCCGCAGCCCGCATTCTCGGCAATTTTAACAACGCTGTCGGTACTGAGGAATCCAAGAGAATCAACGCCGATGATCTTTGCAATTTCCTCAACTGAATGCTTGTTTGCAATGAGGTTTTCCTTGCTGTCGATGTCGGTTCCGAAGAAGCACTCGCTTATGAACGGCGGGGAGGAGATACGCATGTGGATCTCAGTAGCTCCGGCGTGGCGAAGTAACTTCACGACCTTAGCCGAGGTAGTTCCGCGCACGATACTGTCGTCGATAAGGACGACGCGCTTGCCCTTGACGGTCTCCGAAATTGCATTCAGCTTGATTTTAACGGAGTTTTCGCGCATTCCCTGGGTCGGCTGAATGAACGTTCTGCCTATGTAGCGGTTCTTGACGAAGCCGACGCCGTAGGGGATACCGCTCTGCTGAGCGAACCCGAGCGCAGCGTCAAGTCCGCTGTCCGGACAGCCGATAACAACATCAGCCTGAACGGGGTGCTCAAGCGCAAGGTAATGCCCTGCGCGAAGCCTTGCACGATGTACGCTTGCTCCCTCAATGACCGAATCGGGACGTGCGAAATATATGAATTCAAACACGCACATTGAGCTTTTCTGACCGCAGTGCGTTCTGATGGTCTGTATGCCGTTTTCGTCCGCGACAACTATCTCGCCGGGTTCAACGTCTCTGACGAACTCAGCGCCGATGCTGTCGAGTGCGCAGCTCTCCGAAGCGAACACGTAACCCGCGCCGTCCGGGAGCCTGCCCATGCACAGCGGGCGGAATCCCTGTGGATCTCTTGCTGCGATGAGCTTCTTGGGCGACATCACAACTAGTGAATAAGCGCCCTTTATTTTGTACATAGCTTTCTCGACCGCTTCCTGAATGGAGCCGGTCTCAAGCCGCGCCTCGGTAACTGCGTAGGATATGACCTCAGTATCGCTTGTGCTGTGGAAGATAGCGCCTTTCAGCTCGTACTGCCTTCTAAGCTCGAGTGCGTTTATGAGATTTCCGTTGTGCGCGATGGCGAGTGCGCCCTTTACGTGGCGGACGGTCATGGGCTGACAGTTCGCGGTATTTACGTTACCTGTTGTGGAGTAGCGTACGTGACCGACTGCTATCCTGCCCTGACCGAACTCCGAAAGAACGCGTTCGTTGAACACTTCGTTCACAAGTCCAAGTCCCTTGTGAGTCTTGAACACGCCGCGGTCGTTGACAACGATGCCGCAGCTTTCCTGACCTCTGTGCTGAAGCGCATACAGTCCGAAATAAGCGGAGTGCGCCACGTCGGACGGCGTATTGCAGTAAATGCCGAATACGCCGCATTCCTCGTGTATATTACCTGACAATTGGGATCATTCCTTTCCGTTCCAGCAGTAGCTGCAAAGCCCGCTTTCAGGAAGTCCGACAGCCTTTACGGTACCCTCGAGAGACTGGAATTCAAGCGAGGTGAGCTTGAGCCGCTTGCAGATCTCGGATCTGAGGCGCTGACCGCGTTCGGTGTTGGTGTCGCTGTACTCGTTGATGTACTTGACGCCGTCCTCGCCTTCAAATTCGTGGATTATCCGGCGCGCGATTAGATCAAGCTCGGAGGTGCTGCGTGAGAAGTTGAGGTACTTGCAGCCATACATGATAGGAGGACATGCGGAGCGCATGTGGACTTCCTTAGCACCGTTGGCGTACAGGAACTCAACAGTTTCGCGGAGCTGAGTGCCTCTTACAATGCTGTCGTCGACAAACAGGAGCTTTTTACCCTCGATAAGCTCGTGAACGGGGATAAGCTTCATCTTTGCAACCTTGTTTCTCATGGACTGGCTCTGCGGCATGAAGCTGCGGGGCCATGTGGGTGTGTACTTTATAAATGGGCGTGCGAACGGAATGCCGCTTCTGTTTGCGTAACCTATTGCATGCGGAACGCCGGAATCCGGAACGCCGCAGATGAAGTCAACATCGGGAAGGTTGCCGCTCTGGATATCGTGTTCAGCCATGATCTCGCCGTTTCTGGTGCGCATGGTCTCAACGGTGACTCCCTCGTATACCGAGTTGGGGTAGCCGTAGTATGTCCACAGGAAGGTGCAGATCTTGAGGTCGTTGATGTGACCCTCGCTGAGCACCTCTGCGCGCTTGGACGTTATCTTCACGATCTCGCCGGGGAGCATTTCACGGTATATCGCGTATCCCAGCTTCTGGAATGCGAAGCTCTCAAAGGAAACACAGTATCCGTCGTCGCGCCTTCCTATTATAATAGGAAGCCTGCCGTCCTTGTCCCGGGCAGCGATGATACCGTCCTCGGTCAGGATAAGCAGGGACATTGTGCCCTTGATCTTTTCCTGAGCATACTTGATTCCGTCGACGATGTTGTCGCGCTGCGCGATGAGCCCGCCGATGAGCGTGGAAGAATTAACCTTACCGCTGCTCATTGCCTCGAAACTGGCGCTGGAATTGCTGAGCAGCTCGTTGCAGAGCTCCTCAGCATTGTTGATTATGCCGATGTTGCATACCGCGTAGGTACCGAGCCTGGACTTGAGAAGGATAGGCTGCGGGTCAGTATCGCTGATGCTGCCGATGCAGAGATTGCCTTCCATTGCGTCTACGTCGCTCTCGAACTTTGTGCGGAACGGAGAGTTTTCAATGCTGTGAATGCTTCTCTGGAAGCCCTTCTCAGGGGAATATGCAGTCATACCGCCTCTGCGTGTGCCGAGGTGAGAATGATAGTCGGTGCCGAAAAATACGTCGCTGATACAGTTATGTTCAGCAGCCGCTCCAAAAAAACCGCCCATATAAAGTTATACCGCCTTTTCTGTATGTACCAACTAAACCGGGGCAGGATGTTTCCTGCTCCGGATAGTCAGCGTAATATCCCGATCCCTTAGTTAAAAGCTTAGCTGCTTACTTGTTCTCGCCGAAGATACGGTGCATGATCTCCTGGTAAGCGTCCTCAACGCCGCCCATATCTCTGCGGAAACGATCCTTGTCGAGCTTCTCGTGGGTTGTGGAATCCCAGAAGCGGCAGGTGTCCGGAGAGATCTCGTCAGCAAGAATGATCTGACCGTGGTAGCGTCCGAACTCGATCTTGAAGTCGATGAGGTCGATGTTGAGCTTCTTGAAGAAGCCGAGCATGAACTCATTTACCTTGAAAGCATACTTGGAGATGGTGTCGATCTCCTCCTGGGTAGCAAGACCCAGACCGAGTGCGTAGTAGCTGTTGATGAACGGATCGCCGAGGTCGTCGTTCTTGTAGCTGAACTCGAGGGTAGGAGTCTTGAGGGGAGTGCCTTCCTCAATGCCGAGCTTCTTGGAAAAGCTTCCTGCTGCAACGTTTCTTACAATAACTTCCAGCGGAACGATCTCAACCTTCTTAACAACGGTCTCGCGGTCGTTGATCTCCTCAACCAGGTGGGTAGGGATACCCTCCTTCTCGAGAAGGCTGAACATGTAGTTTGTCATCTTGTTGTTGATAACGCCCTTGCCGTGGATCTGACCTTTCTTCAGACCGTTGAAAGCGGTAGCGTCGTCCTTGTAGGATACCATTACGTAATCAGGGTTCTCCTTGATAGCGAAAACCTTCTTAGCCTTGCCTTCGTAAAGCTGTTCTGCCTTTGTGTAGCTCATGGTGATATCTCCTTTGATCTTCTGTATGTATTTTCCTGCCGGGGCAGGGAATAGACTTAGATTTCCTTTGCAGTCTCCTGCATTTTTGCGTCAGCGGCGAGGTTCTTCTCGTTCTGCTTCTTCTTGAAAGCAAGCAGCTTTTCCGCGATGGAATCGTCGCTTACCGCGAGGATCTCCGCAGCGAGGTAACCTGCGTTTGCAGCAGCGTCGATACCTACTGTTGCAACGGGAACTCCCGGGGGCATCATAACGGAGCTGAGCAGTGCGTCAACGCCCTCAAGCGCCTTAGCCTTTACAGGGATAGCGATTACCGGCAGGGTAGTGTTGCCTGCGATTGCTCCCGCGAGGTGAGCCGCCATGCCCGCTGCTGCGATGATAACTCCGAAACCGTTTGCGCGTGCGTTCTGAGCGAACTCCGCAACCTCCTTAGGGGAGCGGTGAGCGGAAAGCACTCTCATCTCGAACGGTATACCGAACTCCTTGAGAGCCTCGGCTGCCTTGCGAACAACGGGGAAGTCGCTGTCGCTGCCCATTACTATGCCGACTTTTTTTTCTGACATATTATCTTCCTTTCGTCTTGCTTGATAATAAAAATAGCTGTATGCGGAATACAGCTAAAAAGTTACAATTGTCTTATGGTTGCACTTATTCTGTAAAAAGAAGCCGTAATTCCGCCAAAGCAGCTATGATGTGAGTTCGGACGCTTCATCTCATTGCTCTCCCTTTACAGTTATTCCGCCGGGATCCCCGGTCGGCTGGATAAATAAAACCATAAATATATTTTACTATATAATTGCCGGAATTTCAAGTGCTTTTTTAAAAATTCCACAAATTTTATCAAAAAGCTGCACAAATGAGACCGAAATCCGGCAATATATCCCTAAATTACCGTCAGAGGAGAATTGCGTCGTTTATCCGCAGACCGAATTCCACTCCGAGAAACGCCGCGGCGCGCCGGCAGAGCTTCATTCTGTCGAGGAAAATCTCGAAATACTCCATTATGGAAGATATTGACTGGTCGATCGTGAGGTCAAGGATAAGGCGCTTTTTGTCGTCGGTGAAATACAGCGACGATTTCTCAACGGCGTAGTTCACGCGGTCGTGGATATCCCGAGCGAGATTCTCCGAGCTTGGAACGAAAGGCCCGTCAGCGGAACGCACTCTTGACCTGCGTACATCTGACTTGTCCGCGATGATAAGCGCGGCAGCTATCGGAGTCACCGGGGCGGCGGTGTTTTCGTCGTGGTTTCCGATCGCTGAAATTATGAGTGAAATCTCGTTCGCTGGCATTCCGAGATTGTCTAGCAGACGGAAAGCCATAATTGCGCCGCTCTGCGCGTGATCAACGCGGTTTATAACGTTGCCTATATCGTGCATGTAAGCCGCGATTTCCGCAAGCTCGCAGGTGCGCTGTTCATAGCCGAGTTCGGTCAGTATCATGAATGCGGAAGCCGCAGCGCGCTCAACGTGCGCGTTGGAATGCTCAGTGTAGCCTATTGTGCTGAGCGCCGCGTCGGCGTAATTGATGTAGGTCTGTATATCCTTGTTGCGGCGGATATACTCGTAGGTAATGTTGCTCAATTGTCTTTCCTTTCATTTCCGGCTTTTTTTCTGAAAACCAGCAGCTTGCTGAGAACGTAGTTGAGGATCAGTATAATGACATTCGAAAACAGCTTACAGCCGAGCTCGTACCAACTGTTCTGTATACCGGTGAGGTCTACCAGCAGGAACATTATCACGAGATCCACGAAAAGCGTCGCAAGCCGTGCCGCATAAAACGAAGCCGCTTCACGGAGCACTCCGGAGGCGCGTTTTTCAGTGCTTCGGAAAACCACGGTGCGGTTGGTGACAAACGCGAACGTTACCGACAGTATCCAGGAAATGATAACAGGGAGGGCGGTCGCGCTGTCGGTTCCGAAAACTGAGGTTATACTGAAAATCCATCTCAGCCACACCGGCACGGACTGCGCGTCTGGGAAAATCCAGCGTGCCGCATAGTAGCTTGCAAAACTGATGATGGTTGTCAGCGCTCCGAACACAACGTACATTATTATCTCGCGGTATTTTGCGTAAAGCTGCTTCCTGCCGTTCTTAGTTTTCAGTCCTGCGAATATCTCGCGGATAGTTCCCTTTCCGATTTTCATACGCGGGTAAGCCTGAACATTGCAGCACCGTGCGGCTTGACAAAGGCGGTTATCTCGCCGGAAACCTCGCTGTCAGCGCCTGTCCAAATCTCACGCGCGCTGAATGTGCAGTCTATCGGAAGCTCCGCAGTGATGGAGCATTCCTTTTCGCCGCAGTTGAACAGGGCAATATAGTACGAATTTCCATCGGTGCACGAGGTGAACCATGCGATCTGTTCGCCGCCGTCAACCGTCTTTCTGAACAGCGGGTGAGCGGAATGTGTGTTGTTCAGGCAGCCTATCAGGTCTGCATTTGTCAGCAGGCTCATTGTGAAATCATCGAACTTTGTCATTTCGCCGCCTATCATCAGCGGGGAGCGCATAATGCACCACAGCGACATCATCGTGATCTGCTCGTCCTTTGTGAATTTAGTCCAGCCGTCGGGACCGTAATCCTGGAGTATAGCGCCGACGGGGAGCATGTCCGCGTCGGGGAAGTGCCCCGCGCCCGCATGAATGCACCATGTTTGTGCGCGGCTGAACATATCGAGGAGCTGCGGCCAGTTGTCCCAGAAATCGTCGGTGATGCGCCACATGTTGCTGACCTGCTTGTAAAGCTCCGCCTTTTCAGGGAGCGCCGCTCCGGGAGAGAGGCTCAGCACCATATCACGGCCGCAGGAACGCAGCGACTCGCTCAGCATTACAAGCTCGGATTCCTCGTGCGGGAGTTCGCGGCAGATGTCGTCGACCTTGATAAAATCAACACTCCAGCTCTTGTAAAGCTCGAAAATGCTGTCATAGTACTCGCGGGCGCCTTCCTTTTCGGGGTCAACGCCGTACATGTCAGTGTTCCACTGGCATATACTGGAGGTCTTGGCAATATCACGTGCGGTTTTGGACGTACCCTTGATTGCGGTATTGCGGTGAACCGCCTGGCGGGGAATTCCGCGCATGATATGAATGCCGAATTTAAGCCCCAGCGAGTGTACGTATTCGGCTAAAGGTGCGAAGCCCTTTCCACCAGCGGCGGAGGGGAACCTCTCTGCCGCTGGGATAAGTCTTGAATATTCGTCCATGCAAAGCTCAGTGAACGGCTGATATTCGTGGTTCTGTGCGATGGGATTGCTCCACTGGATATCCACGACTATGTACTGCCAGCCGAACTGCTTGAGGTTTTCCGCCATGAATTTTGCGTTGGCACGCACGGTCTCCTCGTTGACTGCGGCTCCGTAGCAGTCCCAGCTATTCCAGCCCATGGGCGGCGTTTTTACAAATGATGTATTGTCAGACATAGGTTAACTCCTTATAATTATAAATTCATACCTTTCAATTATACCATGAATCGTTTCTATTTTCAAGCCGTTATTCTATTTTTATATTGCTTTTTTTCGGGTGTGTTTCATGGGCAAAACAAAAAGAACCGCACAGCAATGCGGTTCTTATCGATTCTGGCGGAGACGGCGAGATTCGAACTCGCGGGGGCAAAGCCCTAACTGATTTCGAGTCAGCCCCGTTATGACCACTTCGATACGTCTCCAAAGAAATAACATTAATATTTTACACCAAAAAAACGTTTTTGTCAAGTACCCGGGAAGCAAATTTGCAAAAAAGCCTGGAAAATTAAAAAACGCCTTGATTTTCCCACACATTTCCTATATAATATTCCTGAGATATAATATTCCTGAGAAACCAAGCCGAAAGGCATAACGGAGGACGTAACATGACAATTACAGATCTGAGCGGCCGCTGGGAAGTCTGCCTTGACGAAAGCAAAGCCGACGCGCTGCCAACCAAGTATCCTGATAGAATCAGCCTGCCGGATTCTACATCAAATGCAGGGCTAGGAGCATTGAACACCGAGATGGAATACGGCTGCCTGACAGACCTTCACAAGTTTGAAGGCTACGCATGGTTCCGGCGTGAGGTGGAGATAATACCCGAGATGTCGGGCAAAAATCTCACGCTGTTCCTTGAGCGCACACGAAAGACCCGTGTCTACATTGATGGTAATCAGATAGGCGAGTATTGCTCGCTTTGCACCCCGCACCGCTACGACCTAACTGGTCTGCCTGCAGGAAAGCACGAGCTGATAATCCGGGTTGACAACACGGATTACCCCACCGGCGGCGGGCACCTGACCTCCCGCGACACCCAGACAAACTGGAACGGTATAGTAGGCAGGATCGAGTTACAGTCGTACTCGGCATATCCTGAGTATGTTTACGCGATCCCTGACCCGGACAAAAAGACCCTTCACGTTCGCGCATGGATAAAGGGAGCGCACTGCGGAACCGCTTCGCTTCGCGTGTTCGACGTTACGCAGGAGTACGGCTCAGCGGCGGCTGAGTTTTCAGATGAAAAGCCGCTCGAGTGCGACATTAAACTCTCGGATTCCACGTCGCTCTGGAGCGACTCCGACCCAGCGCCGCTCAGCCTGGAGCTTGACCTAGACGGCGACCGCTGTACAGTAACTACCGGACTGCGCAGAATGAGCGCCGACGACCGCACGCTGCTTATCAACGGCAGGCAGACATTCCTGCGCGGAAAGCACGACGGCCTCGTATTCCCGCAGACCGGCTATATGCCGACAGACGTGGATTCCTGGCTGAAATTCTTCGAAACCCTCAGCGAGTATGGAATCAATCACGTGCGCTATCACACCTGCTGCCCGCCGGACGCCGCGTTTGAAGCCGCGGATATCCTTGGAATCTACCTACAGCCGGAGCTTCCGTTCTGGGGGACCGTCCCCGATGAGTTCGGCGCGGAGCATGAGTTCCTGCGCGAGGAAGGCTGGCGTATGCTCCGCGAGTTCGGACATCACCCGAGCTTTGTGATGATGAGCATGGGCAACGAGCTGTGGGGCAGCAAGGAGCGCCTTAACGAGCTCATCGCGTGCTACAAGGCGGAATTCCCGGACAAAATGTACGCCGGAGGTTCTAATAACTTCCAGTTCGTGCCGTGCGTTCTTGAGCAGGAGGACTTCTTCAGCGGCGTACGCCTCGGCCGCGACAGGCTGATACGCGGAAGCTACGCAATGTGCGACGCTCCGCAGGGTCATATCCAGACCGAGCGTCCCAACAGCGTGCATAGCTACGATCCGCTCATCGACGAAGCTGCCGCGCTCGCCGGAACCCAGGTAATCGACGAGAACGGCGAGATAATGATACAGTACGGCACGGAGATGAAGAAAGTAAAGGCGGAAAGCTGGGATAACATATCCGTACATGTTCCGGTCATATCGCATGAGGTCGGTCAGTACGCGGTATTCCCCGACTTTGATGAGATAAAGGACTACACTGGCCCGGTCCGCCACGAAGCGTATGCGGCGTATAAAAAAGGTCTTGAGGATGCGGGAATGCTCCACCGCTGGAAGGATTTCTTCCGCGCGTCCGGCGCGCTTGCCGTCGACTGCTACCGCCGCGACATCGAAGCAGCTATGAGAAGCTCCATGATGAGCGGCTTCCAGCTTCTTGATATTCAGGATTTCCCTGGGCAGGGCGTTGCCACAGTTGGTATACTGAACGCGCATATGAAGTCCAAGGGGCTGGTAACTCCGGAGGAATGGCGGCGTTACTGCGCTGAAACTGTAGTCCTCGCGGAGCTTGACAGATTCGTCTACAGCGCCTCCGACGAGATAGAGTGCGGACTGCTGGTATCCAGCACCGAGCCGGGATTCTCAGCGGAGAAGATACTGTGGGAGCTTTCCGTTGACGGAACCGTAGTTGATTCCGGCGCTTCCGACATCAGGGAGCAAAAAGGCCGCATTTACCGCGCGCAGAGCGTTTCGTTCACGATAAGCTGCGACAAGCCGACAGAAGCGCGCCTTCACATATCGGTCGAAGGCGAGGCGGAAAATGAATACACGCTCTATATTTATCCCAACATCGACATTGAGATAACCGAGAATTACATATCCGGCGGCGGAAAGCGCATTGAGATCACGCATGATCCTGAGACCGCGAAGAACGGCGGTGCGCTTTGCATACCAACTTCGGACGAGGATTCGCTCCCCGGGGAGTACTGCACGGATTTCTGGTGCTATGGAATGTTCAAGAGCATTTCCGAGAGCATGGGCAAGCCGGTCCCGACTGGTACGCTCGGACTTCTCATCGACAATAAGTCGGAGCTTCTGAAGGATTTCCCCTGTGATACCTTTACAACTCCGCAGTGGTACGAGATCGTTTCGCACAGCCGCTGCGCAGATCTTGACGGAACGGATATCGAGCCGGATGTGTGGGTAATAGACAATCCTGAACGCCGCAAGAGACTCGGACTGCTGTACCGTAAGGATGGAGCTGTCTGCTGCACGTCGCGGCTGTGGGAGATCGCCGACCGTCCCGAAGTGAAGTGGTTCGCATACAGCTTGATGGAATATCTGGGTAAATAAGGTTTCACCGTAAATTCACCCAAATGCCGTTGACAAATGGCTGCAATGGGGTTATAATCGGAATCAGAAAGGGGTAATCACTATGAATGAAGCATTAAAGAATATCATGTCCCGCAGAAGCGTAAAGGCGTACAAGCCGGAAATGCCGTCTCAGGAACTGATAGACCAGGTAGTTGAAGCAGGAACTCACGCTCCTACCGGAATGAACCGTCAGTCTCCGATAATCATTGAGGTTACCGATAAAGCAGTGCGCGACAAACTTTCTAAAATGAACGCCGATGTAATGGGAGCAAAAATCGACCCGTTCTACGGCGCACCTGTCGTACTGGTCGTGCTTGCGGATAAGTCGGTCGGAACCTACAAGTACGACGGCAGCCTTGTAATGGAGAACCTCATGCTTGCCGCAAACGCAGTAGGTCTCGGAAGCTGCTGGATTCACCGTGCAAAGGAAGAGTTCGAATCCGAAGAAGGCAGGGAGCTTCTAAGACAGCTTGGGATCAGCGGCGATTACGAAGGTATCGGTCACTGCATTCTTGGCTATCCCGCCGGAGATATTCCCGCTGAAAAGCCGCGCAAGGAGAACTGGGTCTACAAAATCTGAGAAAATATTACCCCCGCACCGTTCAAGCGCGGGGGTAATTTATAGAATCGACATAAGGTCACCTCTAAAAACCTCATGTGAGCGAAAATGGGAAGTGCGCGTCATCTTCGCTCTGCAACATCGTGTTGCACCTCCTCGTAAGGCATACAGCCTTACGAGGAGGCTTTCCTAGAAGCTGGCACACCCTGCCCATTTTTGCTTTTCACACCGGTTTTT
>ENA-OPEE01000698-OPEE01000698.1-human-gut-metagenome-genome-assembly--contig:-NODE-698-length-27149-cov-2.878534_pt1 | contig 27149 bp, 20 predicted proteins | sample MGYA00241263_ERZ501506 | MGnify/ENA primary metagenome ERZ501506 (study PRJEB25962, sample SAMEA2042626) | human gut metagenome | biome: human gut; feature: human-associated habitat; material: faeces...
TAAAATCATGATCCTGTGCACCATCATAACAGCTTTCAAATAGCCCCGCCCGCTCCATCACATCTTTGCGAACAACAAAGAGATGACAGATATAATTCATAGTACACAACAAATCAATATTATAATCGGATTTAAAATGTGGCTCAAAAAACTTCTTTCCACTCATATCCACTTTATCTTCGTCCGAATAAATCACATCTGTCTGCGGCTCCTTCTGTACCGCTTTTGCACACTGATACAGTGCTTCCGGAGAAAGTAAATCATCATGGTCCGTCAGCACAACAAAATCACCGTCTGCCATTTTCAATGCTTCATTGGTATTGCCGGCAATTCCCTCGTTGCTGTCTAAAAGGCAATATTTAATCCGTTTATCTTTTGCAATATATTCCCCGACAACAGACTGGAGGCTGTGCTCCCTGCCACTTCCATCCGCAAGGCAAAGCTCCCAATTCGTATAAGTCTGTGCCTGTACCGATTCTATCATTTCCCTCAGATATTTTTCTTTTGTCTGGTACAGCGGAACTGCAATGGAGAAACATGGACCATTTTCAAATACTTCCTGTCTCTGACGAGCCAGTTCTTCTTCCTTCACACCATATTTTTTCAGAAAATCCTCGTATGATACAGTATCCTTTTTTCCCTGCATTTTTCTAATTATTTTACGTATTGTACGTTTTACACCATACTGTTTCCAATAACATATCCCTTTTTGAAACAGGCTTACTGTATCATGCCCACTTTCACCATGTCTCACTTTATCCAGAGACACGATATACTTATTTTCTTTTTCATTTGCATATAAATGTAAACTGAGTTTTCTGCCATTTTGTTCCGGTACATAAATTTCAAATCCGCATTTTACCGTTTCTTCTAACTCAGGAAATACATCCATAACATCTTTTCGATATTTCCACTGAACATCTATCGGAACATTTTTTCCATCTACCTGTGCCTGGCACTTTGTCTGTTCTCCAGCCACACACCATCCTGTCAGTACAAATTGCCCATCTTCCAAGCGTTCCATCTCCAAATTTCCATCCAGATGATTTATCATCTTCTCGAACTGTTTTTTATTAACATGATATACTTCTGTCTCTTCTGTTCCAAGGCAACTACATATTTTAAAATCTACTACAGTTTCTTCCGGTAACAATAATTTTCCAGTGATTTCTTCTCCTACATTCATCCGGTATTGCAAGTGTCTTCGTCTTACCTCTGCACCACTGGTAATCGTATATTCCACTGGAATTTCTTTTTGATTCAGATACACTTTTAATGTTCGGTTTTCCGGATTATCTTCCGGGAAAAATCCCCGAATAATCAATGTTCTTTCCTCCCGGGCATATAATCTGATACATTCTACTATAAAGTTTACTTCTGCCATAGTTGCCTCCATTTTAAAAGAAATCATAGCTTTCTATATTGTACCAAAAATAAACCGGATGGTCAAATAACGACCATCCGGTTCCTATCTTCTTTATTCTTATTAATATTTATATAACTGATTCATATAATCATTTAAAATACTATAACCATATCCTTTTTCTGTAGCCCAACCAAATCCAGATGGATTTTCTGATATACCAAGCCATTCGATGTATGGAGCTGTACCAGAGCGGTTTGCTGCAAACCAGGAACTGTAACGTTTATCTACAACAGGATTCGCAAAGGTTGGATTCTTTACTGCATACGCTTTTAAATGCTGCACATGCGCCCGGATTCCTTCTCTTACATTCTGATAAGAATCTCCATTCGTGCTTGCATCTGTTACACCCATTCCTGCGAAATTAAACTGATCAATTTTTACCTGTCCGGTAAATTTTAAGAAACCAGTCTCCTTCATTGCCTGGGTGAATGCCAATGCCGGATCCACTCCTTCTGCCGTTGCTTCATCATAATAAACCTGGCAAAAGCTTCTGATATCAGGAACATTGGCATTTCCGTAGTATGCCGGATAAGAAGCTTTGGCATTATAATAATTTACCATCTGATTTACTGTTGTAGTTGATTTTGTTATTACAGAATGATATATCTGTGATTCTGCATTTCTGCCCTCTGCCTTACCATTCTGGATATAATGCATATAATATGGCTTTAAATCATTGCCAAACGCTTGCTGCAAATCCATGTAATTGTTTTTATATATCTGAACGTTAAACTTCTTGCTTGCCTGACGTCCCTCTTTCATTCCATTATTTACAAAATGGGCTAAAAGGTCAATGTCATCTCCCTTGAAAGCAGATTTCAAATCACTGTATTTACTGTTGTAATAGTTGTAATCATATACCGCAGAATAATCCGTTCCATTGTAAATTGTTACCGGATTCTGAAGTACCTTGACACCGGCAGCAGTCCGCCTTTCTTTTTTGCCACTATTCATATAATGAAAATAATAACTCTTTAAGTCCTTACCAAATGCCAGTCTTAAATCCTGATACTGATTCCGGTAAGAGAAAACATCAAAATCAGCCTTTGCCTGACGTCCCTCAGCCATCCCACAGTTTACAAAATGGGCAAGCAATCCTACTTCATCATTTGTATATATTCTTGCTAAATCACTATATTTTTTGATATAAAAATTGTAATCATATACCGCAGAATAATCTACTCCATTATATGTTGTTATTGGATTCTGAATAGATTTCACACCTGTAGCTTTTCTTCCTTCTGCTTTACCATTACTAATATAATGCATATAATAGCTCTTTAAATTATTTCCAAAAGCTACTCTCAAATCCTGATATTGATTACGATAAGAGAAAACATCAAAGCTGTCTTTGGCCTGACGACCTTCACTCATTCCACAATTCACAAAATGAGCAAGTAATCCTATATCATCATTCGTATATATCTTCGCCAAATCGCTATGCTTTTTCAGATAATAATTATAATCGTATACGGCAGAATAATCTATTCCATTGTACGTCGTTATCGGCTTTTGTAATGTATTTACACCTGTGGCTTTTCTGCCTTCTGACTTTCCACTACTAATATAGTGCATATAATAACTCTTTAAATTATTACCAAATGCTGCCCTCAAATCAGGGTACAGATTCTTATATGAATATACATCAAACTGGGAACTTCCCTGGCGTCCTTCTGCCATACCATACTGTATAAAATGCTGTAATAATGCACTGTCATCATTGCCAAATGCTGTCTTTAAATCAGGATAGCGGTCTGCATAATATGCAGCATCAAATACTGCTGAATATTCTTCCGGTTTCTCTTTCTTTAACCCAAAATACTGTGCAATTCCGGTTGCATCTGCCACACCAAGTTTTTTTAATCCTTCATCATTGGAAAGAAAGTTAGCAGCATCTGAAGAATTAGACATAAAAGCATGCTCTACAATAATTCCAGGGATACCATATTCCTTACAGTGTCTGATTACTGCATAATAATCTGCTGCCGAACCATCCGGATATTTATCCTCATTTGCATTTCTTATCTGTGTCCCTCTGCCTTTTAATCCGAGGCTGGTCAACTGTTCTAATATACAGGATGCTGCAGAGCCACCCACCTGACTGGTCCATGGGTTATAATTCTGGTTCGGATACCAGATTTCTGCACCGGATGCACTGGATGCACTGGAATAATTATTATGTAGAGAGACAAAAAGATTTGCTCCCATATCTCTTGCTATATCAGCTCTCCGCTGGAGGCAGGATTTATTATCTCCCCCACCATTCGGGCAGGAGGCAGAATCTCTCGTCATATATACAGTCACACCATAGTATTCTTCCAGTTCCGCTTTACAATACTGTGCAATTTTCAGATTCAGCTGTGCTTCCACGAATCCATTTGCAGAACTTCCGCCATGGGTTCCATCGTGCCCTGGGTCTAAGACAACAACCACATTTCCATTATAACGTGCTGTGCTTATTCCGGATTCTGCCGCTTCTGCTTTCTGGGTTGCAATGGCATCTGCAATCGAATCTTCTGATGTCTGATTGCCATTTTCATCAAAGCTTACTACATCCATATCTACATCTGTGGTCGCTTCATCTACTACTTCTGCATCCGGATTGGTCTCTACTTCTGTATTGACACCAAACCTAACGTCCATTCCTGCATCAGATAAATTAATCTGATATTCCTGACCATCTTTCTCATAAATGATAGCGTCCAGTGCATATTCACCGGTACGGCTCTCATCTGCAAAAGTCTCTGAAAATCTGAGACCGTTTCCATCTGTCCCTGTAGCTGCCATCTCATAAGCTGCTCCATCAGATACTCTATGATACAGTAATCTGCCACCACTAATAGCTAAATCTTCATTTCCGATATTGGCAACTACATTCTGTGTACCGCCAACTGCTATGTACGCATTATCTAATACCAGATAATTCAGTAAATCTTCTGCTGCCAATATATCTGCTGTCACTGCATTTTGTGTGTCCGCACTCTGTGTTTCTATTTCTGACTTTCCGGCAGTTTCTGTTCCATCAGCAATTTCTTCTGTAGCGGTTGTTCCTTCTACTGTCTCTGTCGTTTCCTGCTCAGTGTCTGTAACACTCTCTTGTCCGGTAAGGGCTGTGTCTACTACTGTTTCCTCATTGCTCTGCTCTTCTGGCGTTACAGTATCATGTGTTTCCTGCGTTTGTGCTGCATACAGATATTCTGTAGGCAGACTGGTAAGAATTGTTACTGCTGCCAGCAAAAGGGCTGCTTTTCTGCTCCATTTCTTTTTCATTTTGTCTTTGCTCCTTTGCTGCTTTACTACTTGTTTCTTTTTACTAACTATCTATTTTAACACTTTATCTGATTATGGCAACCACTTTTCCCAGGAAAGACTGCCTGCCGGCTGGCTTGCTGCTGATGGAAAATACTGTCTGATACAGTCGGCAATAATCTGCTGTTTCTTTGGAATCGGATAGTCTGCCCTTATCATATAGTCCTTCTTATAGGCACGGAACATATAATCTGTGAATATTTCTGCCCGGTCTTCCCTTCCATTGGTCTTGGCATAAGCAGAAATATAATATTGTTCTTCACACCCTCTGTTATAGTCCGATGTGGTATAATCACTATTTGTACTGTTCACTTCTGCATCCGGTCTAATTGCTTCCGTTGCTTTTAATGGTGATTCATACTGCTGTGTGGAAGCATTCCATAATTTTGCTTCTATATAATATTCAATCAGATGCATCATTTCATGATTAAAGGTTCTATCAGACAGTAAAAAGGACTGGGATGTATTTAGTGCAATAAACATCTGATCTCCATACTCCCTGCTTGTCACTCCTGCAAAAGAACCTCCGCCGGCATCTAGATTATGTACCAGCTTTATGGTTACCGTAGTAATATCCTGCATGTCAGTAAAAAAACCTTTCGGATATCTTGCCATCTGTTCATCCACCATTGTAATCCAGGTAAGCGTTGTCTCCGGGTCTGTCTCTCCGGAACAATAAGTATCCGTCCAATAGAAGCCTGCCGAATCTCCAGTCAGGACTGTCACGCCATAATCGTTACTGATTTTTGCAACCTTTGCTTTAATCTTATCCTCCGTTGTTGCCGGCTCTTCCGGTTCCGGACTTGGAGCCGGGCTTGGCTCTGGTTTCGGTTCTGGCTTCGTCGGTGTACCAATCTTCGTTACTGCATTTCTACCTTCCTTTTTACCACAATCTATGTAATGAAGATAATAGCTCTTATTATCATTGCCAAATGCAGTTCGCAAATCACTGTAATTGCTCTTATATACATTCAGTATAAATTCGCTGCTTGCCTGTCTGCCCTCTTCCATTCCGCATTCCACGAAATGGCGGATTGCTGCACTGTCGTCTCCGGCAAATGCTTTCTTTAAATCACTGTATTTTGAAATATAATAATCATAGTTATATACGGCTGCATAATCTTTTCCATTATATGTTGTAACCGGATTCTGTAATGAAGTGACACCGGTTGTCTTTCTTCCTTCCCTCTTACCACAATTCATATAATGCAGATAATAGCTTTTCAAATCATTTCCAAATGCCTGTCTCAAATCTGCATACGCATTCCGGTATGATGCTACATCAAAATTCTGTGCTCCCCGGCGTCCTTCTGTCATTCCATAATTCACAAAATGTGCCAGAGTACTGATATCATCATCCGGAAATGCCCTTGCAACATCCGGATTCCTGCTGATATAGTAGTTGTAATTATATACAGGCGAATAATTTACGCCATTATATACTGTAACCGGATTCCGCAAGGTTGTAACACCGGCTGCCTTTCGTCCTTCCTTCTTACCGCAATTCATATAATGCAGATAATAACTCTTTAAATCATTTCCAAATGCCTGTCGTAAATCTGCATAAGCATTCCGATAAGACTTTACATTAAATTCCGCACTTGCCTGACGGCCTTCTGACATTCCGTAATTTAAGAAATGTTGAAAAAGTGCATTTTCATCATTTCCAAATGCTATTTTTAAATCCTTATTATTCTTTGCATAATAGGATGCATCAAAAACAGGTGCATACGCACTTTTCTCCACCTGATAATTGACTTTATCCAGATTGATTTTCTGTTCTGTATCTGTCAGCCTCTCTGTACTGATTGCCGGAGTCTCACAATCTTTCTGCCCCGCATAGAAATGTTCTGCATTTCCACTCGTCCATATTGTCACCACTGCCAGCCCCAATGCAAGCTGTCGTCTCCATGTTTTTCTCATAAGTATTTTCTCCATATTTTTCTGTTTGCATAACTGTTTGTATTGTAACACGATATGAATCTACTTTAAAGAATTACTACTTGTCATTATGAAAATCTTAAGAATTTTGTCACAAAATGGAAAAAGCTGCTGCACCGTCAAATTTCATCTGCCTGTGCAACAGCCTTTCTTATCTGCATTCCAATCTATGCAGCTTTTCTTCCTTCATTTTTACCATAGTTTATATAATGGATATAATACTGTTTCAAATCATCGCCAAATGCGGCTTTTAAGTCTCCGTTTTTCTCACGGTAGGTCAACACATTAAATGCTTCACAACTACGACGGCCTTCCTTCATGCCATAATTCACGAAATGTGACAATACAGCCAGATCATCATTTCCAAATGCTGCCTTGATATCCGGATTTGCACTCAGATAATAATTAAAGTCATATACTGCACTGTAATCAACTCCATTGTATACGGTAATCGCATCAATGCTTGTTACTTTTCCAGTTGCCTGACGACCCTCTGCTTTACCGGAACTCATATAATGGTAATAATAAGCCGCCAAATCATAGCCAAATGCACTTCTCAAATCTTTATAGCGCATACGATAAGAATTCACATCGAATTTACTGCTTGCCTGGCGACCTTCCTTCATACCATAATTCACAAAATGAGCAATCGCAGCAAGGTCATCCCCGCCAACAGCTTTCTTCACATCTGTATTCTTGTTCAGATAATCACTCATATTATAAACAGCGGAATAATCTACTCCATTGTATACAGTTGTTCCCTGAATAGACTTAGTTCCAGTTCCTTTCCGGCCTTCCGCCTTGCCATTCTGTATATAATGAAGATAATAAGCACTCCAGTTTGTACCAAACGCACTCCGTAAATCAGCATATCGATTGTAATAAGAATTCACATCAAAGTTCATATTTCCCTGACGTTTTTCATTCATGCCGCATGTCACAAAATGAGCCAGTGTACTGATATCATCATTTGGAAACGCCTTTGCAATATCTGGATACTTCTTAATATAATAGCTGTAATTATATACTGCGGAATAGTCTACTCCATTATATACGGAGACACCATCCGTAATCGCCACATCACCAGTCGCCTTACGTCCTTCTGCTTTACCATTTGATATGTAATGCAAATAATAAGAGCGTAAATTATTGCCAAATGCCATCCTTAAATCCTTATACCTGTTCTTATAAGAGATTACATTAAAGCTTGATTTTCCCTGACGTCCTTCTGCCATTCCGCAGTTAATAAAATGCATAAATGCCTGATTCTCATCTGCACCGAAAGCTGCTTTAATATCCGGGTAGGTTTTCAAATAATAATCCACATCAAATACTGACGAATAATCCACTCCCTGATAGTTATAGTCTCTATCTGTAATTACTTTGTCATTCTCACAGACCGGAACACTATAGCTGCTCCACCAGCTTTCTGCTGTATGCGACCACTTGCTATATTCATCACTGTAATTATCTGACACATTAAAATACATATAACCATAGACGGTTCCCGTTTTATCATCTTTATCATCATCCCAGGTACAGTCCACTGCATACCATCTGCCATACAATTTTACTTTGTTCCACTCATGACTGCTGCTGGTAACACATACCGTCTGAATACCAACTGCATTGCAAAGCATTTCAAAGGTTTCCGCATAACCGGCACATACTGCTTTACCTTCTAACAGAACTCCGGCACTGCTCTGATGATAGCTTCCCGCCTCAGAGTACCAGCAATTCCGCATAATAATGTCATGTGCTTCCTGCTCCATATCAAGAATTGTCGCTTTACTCTTAATCGATGCTACCCATGAATCCAGCTTGTTTTTAATTCCATTCGTCTTATCCGCTCTTGCACCTCCATTTGAGCAGGTATTGTAAACGCCTAATGCCAGTTGATATTTACCATCTGAATTCACACCATAAAGCATCTCCTCATTTACAAAATAGAACTGCGGATTGGACATCTGGAGAATTTTTGCTACTTCCAGTGCAGTATCCAAATCCAGACTACCGATTGAAACAAAGCCCGAATGATAATGTCTCGCAGAATCAAAGGTCTTATAGCCGGCGCTCTTATTTCCTGTAAGGAATGACATATTCACATCATAAAGTGCCTGATAGAACTGCTTCTCTGCACCAGACATCTTACTATAATAATAGTCGGAGCCATATACTGCCCAGTAAGATGCATCTGCTGCATTATACTGTGCCCTGACTATTGGTAAATCTTCTGCTTCATCCTCATCAAGTTCTCCGACATTGATGGCCTTTGGCTGCTCATAGCCACACTTCTGTGCTTCATCAGCCACCCCATTGTCTGTCTCTTCTGCCCAAACCGCCATATCCGGCATCATGGTTACTGTCATAAATAATGCCAGTACCAAGGCAATTAATCTGTTTCCCACTTTTTTCTTCATAGGTGCCCTCCATAATTTTTTATTTGTTTACACATTTATATAATCTCATGTTACTTGTTTTGATGACTTTTTTCAACACAATGCTTGTTCTAATATCTTTTCATAAAAGGTTCCCGGAAAGTATTCCAGCAAAAATAACGGAACCGAACTTAAAATTGCTATTTCCCCTTTGCTTACAAAATTTTTCTGCTGACTCTGATAAATATCCTTCTGTGACAAATATTGAAACAATTCCTTATAAGATGCAGTTTCATATTTTCCCTGAACAATACAGTTTGCTTTCTTTATTGCCTGCTGGCACAGATACTGCCAGTCTTCATATGTATACTTCCGAAAATCCTGAAACTCTTTCATATCTGAAACTATATTCTTATATTTTCCTGCTTCTTCCAAAGATACGCTGCACCTTCTGTAACAGCAGTCTTCTTTTTTATTATCCCGTATTGCTTCTACCATCGGATAATTGATATACAACTTTCCTAATTCTGTCTCGTTATCAAAGGTCTCTAACATCTCCCCCAGTACAGCAGTTCCATCCGGATCTGTTGCACTCAAATTACAATTATGTCCATCATAGTCGAAAAAGAGATATATCTCCGAGAAATCATCCCGGCTATATCCCTTTAGTTTTTCTGCTGCATCCTTATTATATTCACGAATCAGCTCTATTAAATCTGTTTCGTACTCATCTTTCTGGATTTGTTTCCACAGCATATAAATATTCTGACCTGCAGGAAATCCAACAAAAACAATATTGGCTCTGTTTAAAAAGAAAATCTTCTTCAAATTCTCAATCAATATCCGTTCTGTCTTATTCCCCTCATAGATAACTGCAATACAATTATTTTCCATCAAACGCCCCCGCCTGGTACATCTTTCTCAGATTATGTGCCTTGCGTAACTCCTTCTCCGTTGAATCTGCAAAAGAACGAATCTGTCCATCGACAATCTGCATATAGCAGTCCGGTCTTAACAAATCATTCGTCATAATTGCAGTATTGTGTGTTGTAAATAATGCCTGAGTATGTTCCATTGCCAACAACTCCCGCACTACCTGCTCTGCTAATGTATCATGATAAAATGCATCAAACTCATCAATAAATACAAAGGATGCTTCTTTCATCTGAATCAGCCAATAGTAGAACAATGCCAGTGAACTGGTTCCTCTTGATGCAATCCGAAAGAAGCTTACATCCCTTTTTCCAAACCGGCAGAATAACCGCTTGCTTCCATCAATCTCTTTTGCCACCAATTCATATTTAATTCCCACTGATGCTAGGAATTCCTGAAATTCTTTCACATAGCCTCTCTCAATAATTCCTTCTCCAATATTTTCACTTCCTACTGTAAATCCCTGGTAACTATTCTTTGCCAAAGAACTGAACATCAGCATATGCTCAACAAAATCAATAAAAGTTTCAAACGTATTATTCTCATCATTATCATCTAAAACCGTATTGCGGGCAATATATTTCACAAAGGAAATGTTTTTCTCTGCCAAATCTGTATTAAGATTCTCTGCACCTTTCAGCAGAACTTCTCCCTTATTTGCTCTATAATCAAAAAAGATGACTCTCTTTCCATCTATCTCTACATCTTCTTTCACAAGAAACATTGTTGGGCTTTTTCTGTAACTGTACTCAAGAATATGCTCACCAAACCGAAATTTGTAATAAAATTCCACATATCCTCGATGCTCTAAATTCGCATATGGAGAATAATCTTCACTTGCTTTTTCCTTATCTGTCAAATGAAGAATCAAGTCAAAAATGGCATAACCAAGATTTGTCTTTCCGCTGGCATTCTCACCGTAAATCAAAGCGGTCTTAACAACACCATCCTGGACAGCCTCTTCACTGAATTCATAATTGTTTGTTCTGCTTAAATCTAAAATCAATTCATCTTTAAAATTTTTAAAATTCTTTACGTGAAATTCTAATAACATAGATTCCTCGCTTTCTCTCATTACATCCATAATAACTTACTTCTCAGTCCTTTTCAATAGCTGCCGTAAAAAAAATACGGCAACTGTCAAATTGTTACTATGATGTAGTTTATGCATTTCAGAATTTTCTATCCTAACATTTCATCCTTCAAAATCGTATCCTCTGCCACATCCACCTTCAGCGTGCGTCCAATAATTTCTTCCATCCGCTCCGGAGAAATTCCGGTTCCCGGTCTCTTGAAGGTCAGCATTTCTCTTGTGATTACGGTTCCTTTGGCAATATCGCAGGTTGTTACCAGAGAACGTCTTGCATTCTTTCTGGCAGTCTGCTCTGTCTCTAAGCAGCATAAATCACCTTTGCCACGAATGGTATCAATAAATTCAATTCCTGAAAGAATCTTTCTTGCATCATCCGGATCCATAGCATGATAGTGGTCATTTCCCTTTAAGGTCTTGTCCAGGGTAAAATGCTTCTCTATCACTACTGCACCCAGATTGTACGCTGTTTTGATTACATCTGCGCAGGCATCCGGTTTCGTATGGTCTGAATCCGATAATCAAATCCTTATACTTTTCTTTCAGGCTTGCTATCTTATTTAAGTTGGCATGCTCATATGGAGTCGGATATTCCAGTACGCAATGCAGGATGCAAAGTGGCTGGTTATTTACCTTACGGACTGTTGCTATCATGCGGTCAATCTCATCCTCATTGGCTGCGCCTACAGAAATAAGCATTGGTTTATTTTTCTTTGCCTGATATTCCACAAATGGAAGGTTGTTCATATCGGATGAAGATACTTTATAGACATCCATCATCTTATCGAGATAATCTGCAGATTCGATGTCAAATGCAGTGGATAAAAATTCAATGCCGATTTCGTTGCTGTAATCCTTCAGCTCCTGATATTCCTTCTCGCCAAACTGGTCAAATTTCTGGAACAACTCATGCTGGGATGTTATGATCTCTTCCGTGGTATCCCAGTAAGATGGAGAATCCTTTGCTGCCAGCGTATCAGCTTTATAGGTCTGGAATTTTACTGCATGGATTCCGGCATCCTTGGCTTTCTTGATCATTAACTTCGCAGCTTCCATATTGGAAATGTTCATTTTCTTTGCAATGTCATAATAATTTACACCAATCTCTGCAATCAGTACTGCTTTATGTGTCAGAGCACGTTCGATAATTTTACTCATATTCATTTCTCCTTTACTTCTCTGACTTTTTATATTCTGTCAGTTTCTTTGACAATGTGATACATGGCTTTTCCACGCCCCAATGGAGAATTGCCGCCAGTAAAATACTTGTAACCAATACAATAATCACTTTTTTCGTCCATCCCATTTCCGTAGTATTTAACCGCATTAAGATTGGGAAATGAATGAGGTACAGCGGAAAGCTGATTTCCCCAATCCATTGCAGGACGCGGCTCTTATTAAGCCATGCTTTCCATATTTTTCCTTTTACGATTCCAAGAATAATAAGGCACCACAATCCCCCCATCAGCAGATATTTATTCTGCAGATAAGCAGATGGCTCTATTCCCCACAACTTCTGCCGGAACCACGGTGTAAGAGAAAATAATATTACTACCAGTGCCAATACAATTACATCTGCTCCTACTCTGTTTTCCTTCCAGTTATTCCAGAAGTCCCAGATAATTGCAAGAAGCATTCCCATTAAAAATACCGGAACATACCACCGCAGCTGCGTGGAATTTTCTGTGTATGTGGTAAACGGAAATACTACTGACAGTGCAATTCCAATTCCTGCGATTATTGCAAACAGCCATTTTTTATTCCTTATCATCTGCTGCAACAGCCAGAACAGCGGTGCAATCAGGAAAAATTTCATAATAACCGGCATATACCAGAAATGTCCGAATCCATCTACCAGCAACAAATGCCGCAGCAGTTCCTTTCCATCCGGAATAAATCCCAGTCCCATGGAAATCAGCAGAACTGCCAGATATGGTATCATAATCCGGATGATTTTCTTGCCATAATAGCCCATAAGATTCCGCCCCTTCAAAGCCTGCTGCCTCTGGCAGAGCGGATACAGAAACCAGAATCCACTGAAAATCATAAACAGCCAGACACCTATTTTGCCGCAGCCGTTAAAATACATTCCATAATTTGTCGAGCTTGCGCCAAGATGTGCTGCCAGTACGAAGAGGCAGCCTATTCCACGCAGGCTCGAAAGCCATGCTATGTTCTTCTGCATATTTGTTCTCCAATTAGTCTCACTTTGGTCTCAATGGTCTCATTTTTAGTCTCAATGGTCTCACTCTTGCTACCAAAATCTATTCTTCGTCCTCCAAAATTAATCCGATTACCCTCTTAATACCGGATTTCAAGTCATGACGCATCATCAGGCTTTGCATTTCCTTTCGAATCTGCGGTGTCTCAACCAGCCAGCAGAAGGTTGTCTCAATGGTTTCATCTGCCACATTGATTCCAAGTCCAAGATTTAAGAAACCATTGTTCATCTGTGCAAAGGTGTGCTTCATCTCACGCTCATTCTGAGCCATAACCACTGCAGGTACGCCCATGGTTGCAAGCTCATAGACGGTTCTGCCCTGAGAAGTAAATGCCAGGTCTGCCTTACCAAAAAGGTCGCTGATATGTTTTAAATTCTGCTCTACATAGATGCCTGCTGCCTCATCCGTCTCAATCTGATTTGCTTTCTGGTCATACCCTACGCCCAGTGCAAAATGGAATTTAATCTCAGGATAATCCTTATGAATCCGCTTTGCCATCTCATAGATTCTCTTGGTAAAGTTCGAAGGGTCTGTTCCACCGAAGATAACCACTATATTCTGCACCTGTTCATGAAATACGGATGGTGTGGCACAGAAAAATTCATCCCGAAGACATACATAATTGGATCCCCAGTAATAATTATCTCCTCTGGTATGATCTTCATACAGAGCATTAATCACTACATCTGCATAATCGGCTCCCTCGCCGAGATCTTCTATGGTTACGACACGTTTCACATATTTCTTTAATTCTTTGATGTAATCTGCTTCTGTATTAAGGCAGTCATTTACTACTACGTCCGGCTTCCATTCCTGCACGAATTCCATGAATTCTTCGTCACTCTTAATGGTATGTACCGGCATATTTGCTTCCTGCAGTTTCTTAAGTCCCGGTTCATGCTGCTCTTTTGTCACAAAGAGAATCTCCTGTCCGGTCAGATTATATGCCAGTGTCAGGCAGTGATAAATGTGTCCCATTCCAAGCTCTTTGTATCCATCTGCCCGAAGAATAATCCGTTTCTTTTTCAGTTCATACTCACACAATACCCAGTCGGAAGCAACATCAATATCTACTGCCTCACGCTCCGGCATCTCATAGACAGAAACCTTCTTTCCAATGCGGCTGTTTACCTCCATACATTCTCTTCTTGTAATCAGAAATGCACCTGTCTCAAGATAGTTCGGCGGTAACTGCTGACGGTTCAGACGTTTCTCATAATTCGGTACATAACAGCCATCTTTCTTCGTCCAGGATAAATGCGGCTTATTTACCACACTGATATAAGTATCATCGGAAGAAGCCAAAAAGCTTTCCAAAGCCTTATCCAAGGTATCAGAAGAAAGTAACGGTGATGTTACCTGTAAGGTAATTACCACATCATACTGAATCCCTTTCTTCTTTTCCATAGTGCAGACTGCATCATAGATAACCGGGTCTAATGTCACGGCATCCTTTGCCAGTTCACTGTCTCTGGTCATGGTCTCTACGCCATAAGAAGAAGCTATTTTCAAAATCTCTTCATCATCAGATGAAACTACAACATCATCAATACTTGAACAATTCTTTGCATTATGAATTGCATAATAAATAAGTGGTTTTCCATTCATCAAACGGACATTTTTCCGTGGTATTCCTTTTGAGCCGCCACGAGCCGGTATTACTGCCAAGACCATTATCTTATCCTCTCTGTTGTTATTGTTATACTTCTGATTATTGTTCAATCGCCGGGATTAAATAATCACTTCCTATTATAATATTTGGGTCTTCCTGTTCAAATGTCCCATATATATGAAAATTAATCCTTTCATTTTCCTTATATTTTTTCAACTTTACATTAACTTGAAACTGTCCTTCTCCATGATCCACAAAATTATACCATATTGGCTCCTCATTACCTTTCCAGACTGCCACAGATAGGTCATGATACCCTTCCGTTACATTTGAGACTGTTACTTCTGCCATGTGTGTTTTCTGCTTATAGTCTATATTCAATTGAGCATCACATTCTTTCTTCGAATATTTTCCTCCCATATTTTGATAATTTTCCGCTAAACTTTCATCGTTAAAGCAAACAATAAATTGATTGTCTTCTAACACAACATATTTATGTATAATATATTTTTCTGGAATAGCGGCATCAAATATAATCACTCCACTTTCCGTTATATTATCGCAGGTTGTTGAATTAAATGTTATATCTCCATCTTTTAACATCTTTATCATATGAGAATCTTCTCCCACATAAAACATGTCAACATCCACTTTTTCATTGATATCATAGCAAGTATTAATTACTTTATCATATTCTTTCATTGGTGTTATATATTTATAATCAAACAACACCTGACCACATATTATCAATATAATACATAAAATAATTAAATAACATTCCTTCTTTTTAAATATCTTTCCCAAAAGAATCCCGATGCCAACATTTATGAAAGGGATAATATAATAACCATTTACAACCAAAAAAGCAACCGCACAAATCGCCAAAACTGTAGCAATTATCCAACTCCATTTCTTATTCTTTATAAACTTGAAACAGCAATACCAAATTGCAAACGCTGAACAATATATAAGAGACATTTTCAAGCTGTAATTTTTACAATTAATATATGGCAAGCAAACCGTAATTACTGCTATAAACAGATTGACTGTTCTGCCTAGGTCACTGCATACCTTGTCATATAAAAAATACACAATTACAATTTGTAGTATCATCATCAATGATAATATAAATATTCTCGAAATATCTTTATTAATGACAAAAGAATTATACGTATGTAATCCCAATAATAACCCAATAAGTATTACTCCAACATATGTCATCCTCTTCTGCCAAAGTGTTTCCTCATTAAAATTCACACTATTATAATTTGTCATTCTTTCAATTGCCGGTAATTTTGCCATCCATGTAAATATCTTGTCTGAATATATATACATCAATACTGATATTACTGTCAAAATATCTACTGCCAGCGAGCTATTCAGCATTTTTGCGCCATGTCTATATTCGCAATCATACATTATATCAATAACGCTAATGATTTCCATGCCAAAACATGCCACCATAAATGTAAACGAAAAATCAAATTTTCTTCTTTTTTCATTGGATATATAAAGCCAAAATAGCAATGAAACAACAAATAATATTATCAATATTTTCACATTACATACGCAAGCTGTTATCGTCCATATACATCCTCTTATTATTTTATTTTCTGCATAATTTATTTTATATGTATCAAATGCATACATTACATAATCCACAATTACAATAGCTGACATTAGATACATTAACAGGTCCAATGAAACACATATATATATATTTCTATATACTAATGAACTGACAAAGTATACTGATACAAGAACAGACAATATTTTTATAATATAGTCTGCACTATTCACAACTTTTTCCCTCATATCATATTTCCTTCCTTACAAACTTACTTTTTTATTTCGTACTTGAACCCTTTTTTATAACGAACATAACTATCCAAAAAAATGTTCCTCCAACATCAAGCACCAACAATGGTATACTGGCAAATGCAGTTCTTGAATCATATAGGTTTCTGTCTCTGGAACTTTTACTACCACATCCGAAACACTTGCAAGTTCTCCACCTTTTGCCCCCGTAAGTCCAACAATCTTAATTCCCAATGCTCTTGCAACAACAGTTGCACTTATAATATTTTTACTATTCCCTGATGTAGAAATTCCAAGAAAAACATCCCCTTCTCTTCCATATCCGAATAATTGCTGTGCAAATACACCAAGTCCATCCACATCATTAATATACGCAGTAGTAAGTGCTTCATGTGCAACAAGTGGAATAGCCATCAGACCACATTCCAGATTTTCAGCTAAAGATGGTCCTCTCTCTGAATCCACCTCACAAAGTTTCTTGGCAAATTCTGCTGATACTTTTCGCGGAGTTTTAAAACGTTTCATAAGCTCTCCCGCAATATGTTCTGAATCAGCAGCCGAGCCACCATTGCCTGCAATCAAAAGCTTATGGTTATTTTCATAAGCCTCCTCCATAACTAAATAACCATCTATTATATCCTGCCTGCACAACTCTAAAACAGGATATCGCTGTATTAACAAATCAATATGTTTCCCTAATTTTTTTTCTAAATGTCTCATATTTCTCCTTCATAAAATTCTAATTAAGAATTTTCGTAATTACCTCAAGCAAAGATTCACCTGTTATATCAGCTTCTATCAGCTTATTTTCACGTTTTATATATCCAGTCTTACACCTAGCATTTTTTCCAGCCAATACATCATTTTCTCCATCACCAATCATCCATGATTTTGACAAATCAACATTAAAATCAGTTGCTGCCTTCCACAACATCCCAGGTTTTGGTTTTCTGCAATCACATTCAAACTTCAACTCTGGTATTTCACCATCATATCCCTTGTCTGGATGATGTGGGCAATAGTAAATTGCATCTATATATGCACCTTTCTCTCCTAAAAGTGTTTCCATCTTATTATGAATCTCTTCCAGTTCTCCATAAGACACTTCGCCTCGTGCAATTACCGGTTGATTAGTCACTACAATAGCCAGATAACCTGATGCATTAATTTTTTTGATTGCTTCTATCACGCCTGGTAACAATTCAAATTCATCAATATTTCTCAAAAATCCTACATATTTATTTATCGTACCATCCCGATCCAAAAAAATAGCCTTCTGCTTATTTGACAAATTTTTTGCCTGAACAATTCCTTTTTCATAATCTTTGCATACACCATAATACCTTTCTGGTGTCCCCATATCTTTTACATATTCCGGGCTATCGTATACATACATCTTTCCTGTTCCAGATAATGGTTTCAAAATCTGACGATCAAGGTCAACTTTTCCAATGGGTACGATTGCCATCTTATCACTATGCACTCCTGCATCTGAGGCAACCATCTTCTCATCATCTGCCAGTAATTTCAAATATTCATCTATAGCCCTATTCGCAATAACATGTAAGCCCGCATTCACTCTATTCTGATACCACCTAGGTCTCTTATCCTCTTTTGCCAACCATTTGTCCACCTGTTCGTTGCGATTAACAATAATAAGTCCACTATCATAAGGATGTGCATTCGGATGAGTAAATAAAGTCACTTCAGCCTTCTTTTCTCTGTGAAATGTTACCATTCTATTAAAATCAACGTCAAATATAGCATCTGCATTTAATAGTAAAAACGAATCATCTCCAGATTCTTCTATTTCCTGTCTCAACCGGAATAATGCCCCAGCATTGCCCAGCGGCTCTTTTTCAAAGTAATAACTAATATGCACTCCCAGCTGACTTCCATCCTTGAAGTAATCCATAATTACTTCTCCCATATGACTCACAGTAAGGATAATATCTGTAAATCCCTGATTTCTAAGACAGACTATTTCTCTCTCCAATACCGGCACTCCACATATTGGAATCATTGGTTTTGGTATATCTTGGGCAATAGCTGAAATACGAGTTCCTCTACCACCTGCCATTATGATTGCTAACATTTATTCTTTTCTCCTAATAAATATTTCCACTTGGTATAACAATAGTATTACCTTCGTTAGCATAAATCACTTGTCCATTAATGCATGAACTTAAAGGTGCTACTAAAAACAATGCTAACTCCGCAATTTCTTCACATGTAATTAATCTTCCACCTAATGCAGGAAATGATAATTCGTCACCTGTTGTCCTTCCCGCAATCTTTGTAGCAACTCCACCTGGGGCAATTGCATTCGAACGAATTCCATATTTCCCTAATTCTACTGCAAGCCCCTCTGTATATTGCATAATTATATTTTTCGAAAAACCATATGGATTTGTGCCTGCTACTTTTCCTGTCTCAGACGAAATATTTAATATAACTCCTTTGATTTTTTCTTCTATAAAATAATTAGCCACTCTGTTTGTAGCGAAATATGGTCCTCTGATATTGGTCGACATTATCTCATCCCAATCCCGTAACCTGCATGAACTGTAATTAACATCCCTATATATTCCGGCATTATTAATCCAAATATCAACTTGTCCCAATTCATTAAGTACTTGTTTGAATTTTTCTTCTATAACTGTACAATCGGATATATCCCAATTCAAAACGCTGACTTTATCTCTATCCACTGCATCTGCAAAGTTATGTAATTTTACCTCATCTCTCCCTGTTATCAAAACTCTTGCCCCTTGACTAATACACTTGCGGGCAATAGCTGCTCCAATCCCTTCAGAACCACCAGTAATAACCACGCATTTATCTCTTAGCAAATTTCCACTTTGAGTTGTTGAAATATCTACATAAACCTTTTTACCAAACATTTTTTTTAAAGTACGGCTAATTTTATTCATGGCTGGTCTCCTTCCCAATATCCATTTTTATATAAATCATTCTCTAATTTTTCCATAAAAACTCGTCTTCCAGTCTCAGATAACCAATCAACTCCATTCCAAAACAAATTATTATCATCTTGAAATGTATCATCCAGTCTATAATCTAAATGTAAAACATTATTTTTTTCTGCTATATCCTGAAAATTCGAATAGTAAAAATTTTGTAAAAATTTTTCAGAAAACATTTCGTTCATCTGCCGTGCCATAGGGCCAGTCACAAAAACAAGTTTCCATCCCTGTGCTTTACATTTGTCCACCAATCTTTCTAATAACTTTCGATTATATTCAAAGCATGGTATTAAATGAGTTGTATCTGCATCTGTCAAATTCTCTAATTGAAACTGTTTCTTCCAGACATCACAATGTTCCTGTGCTATTTTTTTCAATCTTTCTTCAGATACAACACATTTTTGATATGACCATTCTGAGTCAATTTTTCTATTTACAATACTATATATTGCTTTTTTCCCTGCATACAAAATTGGATATTTTACCGCAATTATATACTTGAGAAGCGAATATTTTTCTATTCTATCTTTAGGCAGCTCATAATAATACTTTGCAATTTGATTCAATGATGTATAATTTTTTAAAGCAAATAAACCAATAGGAAAAAAAGCAACCACAATTGTATCTCGTGGAATATGCTTCGAATAATTTTCCAGTAACTGAATATCATAATATAAAGATTGTGGTGCACGGGCCAGACTAACTCCCTCATTTTTAAAGTACTGAAATGCAAATCTGGCATGTACACTTCCCAAATTAACCATTTTGATTTTGTCGGACCAATATATTTTTCTCACAGGACGATTCTCAAATTCAACTAAATTTTGATAATAAAACGAATTCTTATATCTATAATTCAATAAAATGAATACCATTATTATCAAACATAATATTCCTAAAACTATCATTTATTTACTTCCTTCATCTATATGGATTTTAATGCCTTTTTTTCCTCATCAGAACTTACCATATAAGCAAGTGCTATATATAACACTGTATAAATTATTCCCCATATAATCATTTCAAACTTATTTGTAATACCAATTCTATTAGAAATAACATATAATACTATGCTCATACATACCATTGAAGCAACAATTGGCACAATATTTTGGAAATATCTTTTTACATCCAAGCCAATCGTTTTCTTGAGATATGGGACTATAAACACACACATTCCTATAACATACGCTGCTGTTGTAGAATAGGCTGCACCTTTTATTCCTAATGGTTTAACTAATACATATGTTGCCACAACATTAGCCAAAAATATCACAAACTCACACACCAAAAAATATGTCTGTTTATTTATAGCTCTTAAAATCAAGTGTCCGCTTCCCATTAATGAGCTAAATAATGTTCCTACCATCACTATCATGCTAGTAGTCCATGCCAATTCATACCTAGAATCAAGCCAGATATCTGTTACAAAAAACTTCCCTACCACTAAATATCCACCCAGTATATAGAACGCAATAAATGCTTGTAACCGGCTTATCTTTATCATCACTTCTGTAGATTTTTCTTTCGGGTTGTTCTCACTAAATTTCATAACTATCTTTGGAAATATCATTGTACTAATAATTTGTGTCATACTGTTAAAAGCTGCTGAAATAATGGCTCCTGATGAAAAAATAGAAACCATTGATGCATTTAAGCGCATACCAATTATTATCGAATCGGTATTCCATATCAGCTGTTCAATAATAAGATTTAAAAAAAACAATAGTGAATATGAAAAGAATTTTTTAGGAGAAATAGGCATATTTTTATTTATATTGCAAAAGCCAATTTTCATTTTCCCTTTATAAATCGCATATAAAAAATTTGCACCAAATGTAAATATTGATACATACAAATCTATATACGCTATAAGTGTAGCCGACTTTCCTTTGTTTATCAGCGAAAATATCAATGCTACCCTCAACAGATATTTCAACAAATCCACTGTTTTTACATATGTATATTTCTCATATACAGACAGATAAGACATATATATATCTGTTAGAATTGAAAAAACAGCACTAATTAACAATATAATAAAAATATTTCTAGCGAGCTGCAAATCTCTCGTTGATAAGCTGCTGGAAAAAAAATTAGGGATAAAACGGAATATCAGACATCCAACTAAAACAGCAAATAATCCCGCCACAAAATTCAATGCTGTTGAAAATGAAACTAATGCTTTTGCTGCATCTCCTTTATCTTCACCCTTCGCTCTCAATTCTGACAAAAAACGTATCAATGTGTTTCCTACGCCAAAATTTAAAATAATCAAATATGCCGCTAACGACACTATAATTTTATATATTCCATAATCATTATCACCAAATATTTTTATCAAATAAGGCGTTACAACAACTGTACTGATCATTTGCACAAAAACTGTAGCATAGTTAATGACTGTTCCATATACTATCTGTTTATTCTTCATTTTTTCCACAACCTTTATAGCCATTAATTTTATTTGCCAATACCGTTGGTAAGTAATATTTTACCTTTTTCTTCCATGACAAGGTTTTCTTAATTGCTCTTTTTAATCCTTCTTTCTTATACGTAATCAAGAAGATTTTATCTGCTTCATCTCTTACCCTTGGTTCAGTCAAACGCTTATTGTATTTTTCAACCTTTGAATATTCTACTTTTTCTAGATAAACCTGCTCTTTAACAAGTTTTAGCAATGCCTTCCCCTTAGCTGTATTTATGCATAATATTGATGTTCCTTTAGCATTATAGTATGGTTCTTGTGGTGATACGCCATGATAATCTCCTAACGTAATGTCCGAAAATCTATTTTTTCCTCGTACATAACAAGAAAAACAAGATTCTCTTTGCATATAATGGACTGCTATCCCCAAATCAGTTTCATAAAACGCCCTGACATATCTCTTCTTATTATCAAATCTAATATCGCTCCATTGTGGTATCCAATTTATCCCCGCCGGCAATCTTAAATTAATAGATTTTACAGAAGACTTGTATTTTTTTTCTAAATTTTCTATATAGTTTTCTAGAACTGAAGGTGCTGTTGGTCCCTGACACACAAGATCAATCTTATACAAAATGTCATATTCTTTTCCCAAAAATGTTGATAAAGCTGCAACTTCACAAGGACAACCCACAAATAATACAGGAGTCTCTCTTTCTAAACATTCTTTTATTCTTTTATATATCAGGTTCTTCCTGCTTTGCACATACTTCGAGCGTTGCATCCTTTCTAGAAGTTCTTCTCCGCCCAATTCATGATGAACTCCCTTAAAATCTTCATCCCAAATAACGGCACATACCTTTCCATTGGGATACATTTTCATGAATTCATCTGCAAAAATTCTAAATAACCCACCTGAAGAACTACTATATACTATCTGTTTCTTTTTTGAATATCCTGCATAAGTTTCAATTTCATCTATGTTATTCTCCTGCTTATCTTTTGCCCTATGGCATACACTAGTACATTTTCCACATGCAATACATTTCTTATAATTTGTATATGGATAGAAAAAACCACTTTCATCTTTTCGCATCTCCATAGCTCCAACAGGGCATATATTCGCACATGCTTCACATCCAGTGCATTCTATTTTTTTTATATAATTAAAAGTAAATGCTTCTTCCAAAATACACCTTCCTTATGATTATGCTTAATTAAAATGCCAATGCGGTTTTCCTGACAAAACATATGTCAAATTTCTTGTCCTATCAGATATTTTTTTTGCCGGTACTCCTCCGTATATGCCATATGGTTCACAGTTTTTACAGACTAATGCCTTTGCTGCTATTACAGCTCCTTCTCCTATTTTTACCCCTGGCAATATGGTAGAATCCGAACACACCCACGCCCGTTCACCAATTACAACTTCACCTCTATGTTCAGGTGTAACTGCAAAGCTTGGGCTATTGACATCATGCTCTTGCGTCCAAATATGTACATTCATGCCTAAAACAACATTGTCTTCTATTATAATTCCTGATCTTCCATCAATTATGCAGTTGCCCGCAATGATGCAATTTCCCATGTGCACATTCCACGGAGAACGAATCTCACATCCTGCACTTATAACAGTTTTTTTGTCTATATCCATGCAAAAAACTCTTTTATATAATATCTTTCTAATTCTATTACTCGGATATTTACTCATGCGCATCTGACAATACCGCATCCATCCATAAAAATAATGATCCGCATTTTTATAAAAAGTTTTTAATGCATTCACAAGTTTTCTTTCTTTCAAAGAAGACTTGCTATTTTTTATTTCTTCTGTTTTTTGATTAGAATTTTTAGTTTTTTGTTTTACCATGCCATCTATTTTTCGTTCTATTCTGCAATAAACCGATAAAAACAAAATGTTTAATAGATATATTAACAAAACAGCTATTATTATCTTTAATATTATATTCATATATTTTCCAATGCCTCACTTAAATACTTTTCAGATTCAATTTTTCTTTTTTTTATGTTTTCATTTATTATTGAATAATCAAGAGTCTCAGTGTGTAAATATCTATCAATACTACCTTTTTTATAATAACTCATTTGTATTCCTAAAAATTCCAGTAATCCATTATTCTTATTTAATTTGTCTTCTCTCGATATTAAAACAACTTTCTTTTTATTTTTCAAAGCAAAAACTAAGCCATGGTACGAATCCGTAATAACAACTTCACAATTACGAAAACACGTTATCCACTCTTGCTCGGTTGCTGCTGGCAAATTAATATTTGCCCATCTATATTCTCTTGCAAGAGAAACAATTTCATATTCATGTTTATTTGCATAATCAATTATTTCGTCTGCATAATCAGCGATTGAATCAAATGAATATAATACAATACTTTTTTCCCCTAGCTTTGTTTTACATGTAATTTCATTAAATTCCCATAAAAATGTAGGATCCAATACAACCGTAACTTCTTGATGTTCATTATTTTCAATAAATTTTTTTGTAACTACATCTCTAGCGGAATAATTTTTAAATTTTTGAAACCACATTATCTGTTCATCTGATAACACATAATCAACTGATAAAGCTCCTGTACTTGGAGCATAATAAATCAATGCAGTTTTATCTATATCTTTTCCTATATATATGTCATCATAAAAAGGATGTTTGCAATTTAAAATCTCATCGCTTCCTGCTATCACTAAATCTAAATCCAAACCATCTACTTCTTTTCCGTCTTTCACCTCTATTTGATTAGGAATATTTTTTATCCAATTATTAAATGCTTTCATTCTTTTTATTGATTGCATAATATGCTTTGGATGCCTCTGCCAATTTGGTTCTACCCTCAATGCAATTTTTATATTTTTTACAAAATAATATTTGGGTTTAAACATTAATACTGTAATATTGTGTCCTTTTTCCTTCAAATAATTTGTCATCGCATACAGTTGTGCCTGTGCACCATAATTCAATCCACCTGCATATGTTAAAATTCCTATATTCATTTATCCTTCCTCTATCTGTGCTATTATCATATTTATATCTTTATATACCTTATATGTATCTGTATAAAGATATTCATTTGTATCTAATTTAACGCAATATAACTTTTTATCCAAAAAAGTAGTTAAATCTTCGTTAGAAAATACTATTTTTACTTCATTATCATCCTCATAGTTCTCTTCATATCGCTTAACTTGTATTTCCGGAATAATTAATTGTATATAGTATTCTAATTTATATACTTTATTTGAATGTACATAAATCTTGCCGAAATTATCCAAATATGTTCTTAATGTTTCATTTTCGCTATATGCCACAAATTTGTCAGTATATTCTTGTGTTGTTTCAGAAATATTTCCCCTGAAAAATATACACTGATACAGCTGTTGATAAAAAAGCATGCTGACTATTAATGTAAAATAAATATAAATACTGTTCGATTTTTTACAAACCATTATCAAAATAATACTTATCAGCAAGCTTATCTTAAATGCTAAAGAATAAGAAATCACTTTGCCCATTGAAAATGCTTCAAACAATTTTCCAACATCAAATTCTTCTATTCCATTTATATCAAAAGTTCTTAAAAATACCACTCTAAATAATAAATATAAAATTAATGCAAGCAATATAGCTTTTGTAAGTAATTTTTTTGTGTCATCTTCTTTCATGTATACATATAATGATATAACCATTGGCGGCAAAAAATTAATATAATACCTTAAATAGAAAAAAAATCTTCCATCATTGTAAACATCACCTTGCATTAAATTTATTCCATGCCAGCAATTTATAACTCCCATTGCCAAAATACTAACGCCCAGCCCGATCATGCAAAACATACTAACAACATTCGCCATTTCCTCTGTGTTTTTTCTTTTTCTTTTTTTCAAGAAAAAGAAAAAACACACAATCGAAGCTGCAAAACCAAAACCAGTAAAAATTAAGATTGCATATGCATTAGTAGCGGATACGGTTAATATTCCTTTTAAAGTATCTCGTATTCCAAACGTTTTAATCGTCAGAATAAAATTTTTTACTAATCCCGCATTACCACTCTGACCGATTGCTGCCGAAGCCAATTCATTAAGAGCTTGTTCATTTCTATACAGTTGCATTCCAACATATCGGTTAATTTTCCATGCAATAAGCAGAAAAGCACTACCAATAATAATTGCTCGATAATCAAGAAAACTTTTCTTCTTTTTTAAAGACAAAAAAAATACAACCACCAAGATTGAAGGTAAATAAATCAATGTCCTTGTATGGCAGATACAACAATATGAAAATACGCCTATCAATATAAGAGAATATTTTAAATTGCTTCCATATTTATAAATTTTTAGGATAAAATAAATAAATAACCATGTGCTAAGTGTTAATATGGCTTCGTTACAGAAAATATCAGCAGTAGCATTTGAAAAAAAAGAACCCGCTAATGAAACCACAGCTATTTCAAGTTCATTATCATATTCAAAAATTTTTTTCAAGATTAACCAACAAACGACCGACTGTAACGCCAGTATGAAAGCCAATACAGTTCTTGCAAGATTATATATAATTTTCCCATTTGTTATAAAATAAAATAATGGTGCTAAATACCAGGCGCTGCCGCATCCATATTTTGTGCCAAATTTTGTAACTAAATAGCTCCAGTCATATCCTGCCAGTTTTGCGGCTGATGCTAAAGAAATCACCTCATCTGGTCCTGATGTTGGAGTCTTAACAATAAAAATCGGAATTAAATGTAATAAAAAGCTCAGAATTAATACCATTAAAACTCCACTATATTTTTTTTCTTTAACTTTTAAGCCATTTAATATCTTCATCCTCTCTCCTACAAACCTAAGATTTGTTCTATGAATTTTTTTGCATCATTATCATAAAACGGAAAGCTGTCAAAGAAATCATCAAATAAATTATCATTAAAAATGCTAGGTAACATAAGTCATTCCTCCTAAAAATATATACTAAAATAGTTATAATCAA
>ENA-OPEE01000710-OPEE01000710.1-human-gut-metagenome-genome-assembly--contig:-NODE-710-length-26785-cov-5.582342_pt1 | contig 26785 bp, 29 predicted proteins | sample MGYA00241263_ERZ501506 | MGnify/ENA primary metagenome ERZ501506 (study PRJEB25962, sample SAMEA2042626) | human gut metagenome | biome: human gut; feature: human-associated habitat; material: faeces...
CCTGTCGTATTTCTTTGCTTCTGACATGTCCTTCACCCTCCTGATTTTAGTATATTCTTTTGAGCGTGGGGTGTCAAGTTTTATTATACAACATCAAACCGAGCCCCCACACGTTAGTCTTGTGCTGACCGGGTTATGCACTTTTTCGAGCCCCTTTTATGCACTTTCTACTTGACAAACACAGCCGTTCGACAGCATGGTCATATTCCGGGTAAAAAAATAAACACAATTCCGGTACCCTCGTCATGAGAGTACCGGCTAATTTTTATATAAATTCTGCTTTGATATCAGCGAAAATCTGATCAACGTCAAGAGCGGTAAGGCTTTGAAAGAATGGAGTATGTATATCGTACTCCAACTCTTTGATTTTCTGCTCAACGACCGAATTGTTAGGATAGTTCCGCTGAAATCTCAGCAGGGTGCGATAATCTTCGGCAGCACGGACTATAATTGCGTTGGCAAGCTCCTGGTAAGCATCGTATTCCATTTTATCACCTCCAGTATTTTTTACTATACTGTTGGTGTGTTCAAAAAACGTTCGTTTCTGGGAAGATATTTATTTACAGAAATCCCGACAGCTTTACCTGATTTATAGAGTGGGAAAATTCCCAGAACTCATTTCAATATCAAATGTCCGTAAACCACCGTTATTGAGAATGATTCCGCAGCTTGATCTATGTAGGTTCTTTGTTACGCGGTCAATATTTCGAAATCATTATCGAACAGCATTTCATTTGCGGTGAAAATACTCTTCTTAATTGGATATCGCAAATATTATGATGGAATCCCTCTTATTTCTGGCATAAAGCGGGTTGTATCCTGCGTATTTCAGCAAATCGTCAGTTTCGTCTATATCAAGCATCATTCCGAAGCACAGGGCGATAAGCTTATCCCGAGACGGTACTCTCTTTCCGGAAAGGATCTGGTAGCCATAAATGCGGTTAAGTCCACTCCTTGCAACGACCTTGGATTTTTGCAGTTTCTTTTCCTTCAGCAGGTGTTCAAGATGGTCACAGAGCGGCTTTTCTGTAAATTCCCCATTATTGTTTTCAAGAAATTTCTCTATTTCGTGGCTGTTCTGAATCTCGTTCATAAGTTGGTCAGTTGTCTTTTGCATATGTTCACGCTCCTTGATTTAATTATACTTCATAGTATTGGGAATGTCAATTAGCTGGCTGCTTACCAATACCATTTTTGTTGACAAATCACTCTTTAGATGGTACAATATAATTGAAACGGGGTGACGTCTTGAAACTTGAAAACACCGAGGTAATATACTCTTCTGAAAAATGTGAAATAATATGCGGCGAAAGCACTGAGGGTAAACGCTATATCCGTAAGAACAAAGGAATCGACAGCCAGACCGCTGAATTGCTCATACAGGTCAATTCACCATATATAGCAAGGCTTGTAGAATATGGCAAGGACTACACGATATCTGAGTATGCCGAAGGTGTTCCTCTGACAGAAGCTCACATCACTCCAGACCGCATCCCCTAGATATTCATTGAGCTCTGCGAGGGACTTTCAGCACTTCATAAGTCGAGAATAATTCACCGTGATATCAAGCCGTCAAACATCATTCTGGGTGATGATGGTCATGTGAAACTCATTGACTTTGACGCCGCTCGAATCCTCAAACCTGCTGCTGATAAAGACACTGTTTTCGTCGGCACGGACGGTTTCGCTCCCCCTGAGCAATACGGTTTCACGCAGACCGATCAGCTGAGCGATATCTATGCGCTCGGAATAACTATGAAAGTTCTGCTTGGCGAAGATTATCAGCACTCACGCTATCGCCGTATTATAGAAAAATGCACCAGATTCAGTCCGGAGTACCGCTATAAATCCATGGCCAAAGTCAGGCATGCAGTAATTCTGAGCAGATATAGCGGAGCAATCATAGGCGCCTCCGCTGGTTTAGCTGCTGCAATATGTTTTGTGGTGATTTTGGCTGGATTTCCACACAAAAGCGTTCCAGAGATGGTCAGCAGTGTTCCTCCGGAGATTACCTCTTCAGTTTCTACAGCAGTACAGACTACCGGTTCCTCAAAAGCAGTTACATAACCTGCTACAACCGCTCCTACAACCTCATCGAGTCAGCAGACAGTCTCCGCGGAACCGGTAACTTCTACTGATGAACCTGTGGAGATAACGGAACAAGCCCCTGCCTCAGAGCCGATAATTCCTGCGACTTCAGCAATCTCGTCTTCTGCTGTTTCCTCTGCGACCACTTCCACCAGAGCGACTACACATTCAACTTTATCAACTACGACTACAACTACCACTTCCACAGAACCGCAGAAACCCGTTGAAATACCTTCTGAAATCAGCATTCCGGAGGATAGCGTACGTCCATAAAATTGGGAAAACCTGCCCTTACCCGAAGGCTTTCCGAAACTTGTTGATGCAGTGACAGAATTTAATTCCAGTGACACAACCATGGTCATTAGTTGGGACTTTGCCACCAGAGAGGAAGCAGATAAAATGGCTGCTCTCATCAACGAATGGAATGGTGGAAAAGAGCTTCTTCCTGATGAAAAACACGAACCGCTTTCTTGGTACTGGTTTGATGTCAAGCCGTATTCCGTTGATGTTTCGTATTACAGTGAAACCGAACACCTTGACGGTAGAAAACAGTTGAGAGTGTCAGTACTTACAAATTATAAATACGAACCATTCATCGTGAAGTATTCTGGTGTAAGCAATTATTCAGTACCAGAAAACAGTGAGCGCCCATATTCCATGAGCGAAATAGGTTTGCCAGAAGATTTCCCGGAACTTCCGTGCAATGTCACCGATTACGTGGATACGACAAATCAGTATTCGGAATACCGCTATGAGATTCAATGGGATAAAATGTCATTTGAAGAGACCGCAGTGCTTGCAGATATTCTTGCTAAGCGTTATAATTACGATAATTACACCGTGGATTTTAGTAAGCTGCTTTCATCATGGGAGGTGCTGTGCGATGAAGGCTGTTTCAGACTCACACGTTGGAGTGATGACAAAGATGTAAGCTACCAGGTCAGTTTGGATGTTTCCAGGCAAAAATAAGGAACACCGGAAAGTGCGTACTTTCCGGTGTTGTTGTTCAGACTAAAGATACCATGCAAGATGGTACTGCGCCAAGTATATCATCGCCCTCGTCGAAAAATTTCAGGATATAAAAATAAAAACTTACGTTATCATATGATACAATGAAGCTTACCATTCCAAACATATTGTCAATACTTAGTTCCTGTTCACCAATTACATCGAAAATCTCTCTGAAAGACATTCCGGCGTGGATTTTATCCATGTTCCCGTAACCGTTTGACACATATTGGGATCCAAATGCTTCTATTGAGGTTATATAAAGAGCATTTATAAAAGCTTCCCCATACGGAATTGCAAGACCATAGTCTTGATAATAGTGTGCCATTGCCCCTTGCATATAATGATCTTCGTAGTTATATCCCAAAATGGATACAGCTTCATCAACTGTCATTCCGAGAAAATTAGTTGCTGCGTACGGATGGGCTCCTGACACTCCATAGCTATACCCACTTCCATCAAAAGCGTCACTCGCTATTTCTGCATTAGGGCTTTCACTAAGGTCTACACCAGTTAAATTTGTACAGTCACCGAACGCTCTTGAACCAATACTTACAACATTGACTCCCGTGAATTTTTCAAGCAGATCACAGTATTCAAAAGCACTGCATGCAATTTCAGCGTTAGATACTTTGACAGATTTAAGTCCGTTGCAAAAGCTGAAAGCACAGTCGTCAATATATTGTGCGTTAATATTTACTTTACTAAGAGAATTACAGAACATGAACGCTCCATCACCGATTCTGTATATATTTGAAAGGTTTATGTTACTCAGCTGTTCACAGTTGGCGAACGCATAAGTAGCCATCGTGACTTGGTGGCTTGGCATATTGACCGTTTTTAACGATGCACAGTCTGAAAATGCGTTTTCAAATATCTGACAGTGATCTGATCCACTATCGCTATCCCTAAACGTAACAGTTGTAAGAGAAGTGCAGCCATCGAAAGCATAATCTCCTACTCCAATCAGGTTAGCGCTGAAAGATACGCTTTTTATCATTGTGTTATCCTGGAAAGCATATCCTCCGATCATTGTTACAGGAATGCCTTTGTAAGTGTCAGGAATATTGATTTCCGTATCATAACCGTTATAGCCCACAACAGCATAGGAAGTTCCATCGTTCATAGTGCTGAACTCAAAGTCCATAATCTGATCCATCGCTTTATGTATGGATTTTTTGGCGGTTTAGAATCCCTGTGTGCAGCTTGAGACAAACGATGGAGTTGTTCATAATCGCCCTGAGGTTTGCTTAGGTCAACAGTGCTTTGTGATTCAATAAGCATAAGCTTATCCTCTTCCTCAGTTGTTAATCCATAGTAAGGGTTATATGCTCCGCAGGATTGGCAGAATTCGTTTTCTTTATCCAACCTGCTCTGGCATTTTTGGCATCTTAGTATCATAACCTGATCCTTCTTTCTTTTTTGGTAATGCCGTATCTTTAAAAAAATATGCCTGAATTGTATACACAATTGGATTGAATATTACATTCCAATCACACATCAACTTTATGGTGAGCTTTTCACCAAGTTTGGCCCCAGCGCAGTTTACATATGAGATCTACGCTTCCTCTCTCAGTCAAAAACAACCTTAACAACGGTCATACTTGGAAGTGTTGTCTGAATATTAAAGGCTGATGTATATGTGAGCAAACCTTCGCTTACGCCATAGAATGTTACTACATCCCCTTCAAGCAACCTGACATCAATAAACTGTTTAGGTAAGTCATATAAGATGTTATCATAGTAATAAGAATAGTATGGGTTATCATCATACGAAATGGAAATAAGCCCCTGATAAACTGTATCATCTTCCAGAACCTGCTGAATCTGACCATGAACTTTAATATAAGAACCTTCCATAGCGTCAGTTGATCTTGCAAGGTCATCATAAGTAACTGACTGTGCATTGCTTATAATTTCCTTTACTATCTGGCGCGTCCTTTCTTCTTCGGAAAGCGTAGAGGCTGTAGTTGCTGTAGAAGAATATGTATCTTCATGAACCGAGTACATGATCTGAAAGGTATTATAATAATATTCGCAGATCTGTCTGGCAAGATGATCTGCCTGCCTTCCCATGCACACGTAATCATCAAAGCTCACAATAAAATGTCTTGCAAAACATGCAAATATTCAAGGAATACCAGTAATAAGCATTGGCACAGAATCCGCATGCTTAAAGTGCGAAGAGCCGAATGACATTATAAATGTTACAGAATCTGACCTATACGATGAATCCTACCGATTCAAAACAATACTTGATCCTATAATGGACAAACTGTTCAATGAATCAAGAGAATTAGCATTGACGCTGATTGATGAAGATGAACAATTCTCCAGTTCAGATGAATGCATATCCAGCCTGCTATCATTAATTGGTGGTGAGAAAGGAAGCGATGAATTGACCCAAAGGATCAGAGAAGCTGATATGTTCGGAATATATTCAGTACCTTCATTCTGGAACAGAACATGCGTTCCTGGAAAATCCAGTACTATTATCATTGAAGACGAATTCTCAATGGACAGAGCGTTAAGCTCATTTTATGACTATAAAAGTTCACAGAAAAGGATTACTCCGTGTGTCTTGATCATTGACGAATGCCAGGAATATGACCTTTCGCAAAATTCAGTAATAGTTAAAAAGCTCCTGCGGCAGGGACGAAAATACGGTATCATTGTGTGTCTTGTATCACAGTATCTGACCGCCGGAGACGCGCGCAACATTGACAAGGCTCTAAGGCAGTGTGAAACTAAAATTGTATTTCAGCCAGAAGATGATGCTGAAACAGCAAAGTTCCTTAGCTGGAGAACAAGCGACCATGATAAACGGGATGCCTTGAGAGATGTCGGGAAGTATTCCTGTGCCGCTTGTGGCAATATCTCAACGAGCAGATGTATGCTTGATTATCCGGTTTTCATCAGCATTCCCGATGACCGGTAAACATCACATTCTAAAATGATATATTATACTTGTAGATCAGGAATAATCCATCATTTACCGCAGACAATACCCACAGAAAGGAGGCGCAGCCGACATGAGGCTTGAAATCAATGCGGAACGGCAGACGGCGATAATATGGGCGTGTTCCGACGAAAGCACCGATATCCTCCCGCCTGAGATAACAGCGCAGCTTGAACCGCTCAGGGCGAAGAACAAGAAGTTCCGTGTGATCGTCATGCACTCCGGAAAAGACGATCTTTTCGAGCCCATGCTCACGCTGCTCCTCCGAAACCGCATGAAAAAAGCACTGGAGGACGTCAGGGAGGAGAATCAGCAGGACAAGCCTGCTGTATGAATAACGGGCAGGATTCGCTCCTGCCCATTATTTTTTATGGTAACCTCTAAAAACCGGGACACGAGCAGATTTCGTACATGACTTATATCAGATGCTAGGCGTCAAACCGCAGCGTTTTCCGCCGTAGGCGGATAATGCGTTTACTGTATGTATTTCAAGGTTTGACAACGAAGCAGATGATATAAGTCATAGAAATCTGCCGTGAAGGAGGTTTTTAGAGGTTACCTTATTTAAGTTCGTCAGTTCTGAACGCTGTGTAGCCCTCGTAATAGTATTTACCATAGAATTTGCAAATGTTCAATGATTTTATTCTGCCTCCTATTGATTTTTCGCACGGAATATGTTACAATGCCATTACCACAAATACAGAAAGGAGAAAACCACATTGGATAAATCTCCCGTGTTAGATATAGCAGGTTACTGCCGAATATCCGTGAATATCAAATTCGCCCCGCTGATAATCAACGAGGCGAAAACTTATGTTACTGAAAAATCACGAAACCCTTATCTGTATCTTTACTGAATTTTTCCCGGACTTTGCTGTGATCACTGCTGTTCCTGTTCCCTTTGCTGTGACCTTACCAGTAGAAGAAACAGTTGCAACAGAAGTCTTGCTGCTGGTCCATGTCACATTGCCATCGACAGCCATTACAGCGCCAAGCTGGAGCGTACCGTCCTTCTTGAGATTCAGGGAAAGACAGCTGATCTTGCCATCGTTGCTGCTGCCCTCGGGATAGGTGGCGGTCATGCTTAATGTGCCAGTGTTACTCCAGAATAGCCTGAGATAATATGTTCCCTTTGTTACCTTGTAGGATAATTCGTCAGTAGTTTTGTAACCGATAGATGCATAAGTATCATTGTTTTCATAATAGCTTCCGCTGATGACATTCATATTGCTGATCTCAACATCATTGTCATCGCTGTCCCTGTAGAGAGTTGCCAGTATATCATCGCTATAACTACTATAATAATCCGCCGCTAGCCTGATCTTCATGGTGCCAGATTTTGCAACATTGAATCTGTATACCCGCTCATCGCCCTCTACGCTCATGTCGCTCGTGTAGGTCTTGCCGCTGGGAGCATTCTTGTAATTGCCAAGAGAAGAATTGGTGGAATAGAACCGTGCGGTGAATTTCACCTTTCCGGAACCATAATTACCGCCGCGCTAGAATCGGAGGTAATATGTACCCTTAGGCAGTTCCCGAGAAAATGAGCCGATACCCTTTTTCGCATTGGAATCCCATTCTAGATAAGAATAAGGATAAGAACTACCCGCAGAACCCTTTGTAGATTTATAGTTATCAAAATAACTATGCTTGAATTAAATCATGCATTTTGCACAAATATGATATCAAAGCGCTTCTTTCCTGATACGATCTTACAATTTATCCCGCCAAGCATGAATTTTGTCGAAACCGCATGAATAATTCCACGGAAAAGACAGACAATACCACCACAGGCAGAAATGCTGTTATTTTCAAACAACGGAGGAATTTATATATGAAAGCTACCGGAATCGTCCGCCGTATCGACGACCTCGGACGTATCGTTATCCCTAAGGAAATCCGCCGCACCATGCGTATCCGCGAGGGCGACCCCCTAGAAATCTACACCAGCCCCGACGGGGAGGTCATTTTTAAGAAGTACTCCCCGGTCGGGGAGATATCCTGCACGGCGTCGCAGTACGCCGACGTGCTGTCGAAGGTGGGCGGCTGTCCCGCCGTTATCTGCGACCGCGACCACGTTATCGCCGTATCCGGCATGGCGAAAAAGGAGGTCATTGAGCGCCGGGTTTCCGGCTCCCTGGAGGACCTCATCGAGCAGCGCAAGAGCCACGTTTACCGTTCCCGTGAGGATCAGCGGCTCAACCCCATCGAGGGTATCGACCGCTACGCGATAGCAGCCGCTCCGATACTCTCGCAGGGCGACGTCAACGGAGCCGTTATCATGCTCTCCGGCGACGACAACGAATTCGCAACGAACGAGCAGAGCGCGCTCGTCCAGGCTGCCGCAATGTACTTCGGCAAGCAGATGGAGGAATAAAAATACGGGAGGGTCAACGCCCTCCCGCTTTTATTTCCTTTTCAGAATCTCGGCTTCGTAGAATACCCTCTCTACGATGTATTCGCGCCCGGGATATTCCGCTATCTCATAGAAATCAAAATCTCCGTCCGCCGAACGGCATATCAGCGTGTAGGTTTCCTTGTACGGTACTATCTCCCTGTAGTCGGCGTAGACATACTCGCGCCGTTTATTTCCCAGCCGTTGGGGATTCGCTTCGCAGTTTTAAGGCTCTCGTACCACAGATGTACGCATACCGCAGCAATACACACCGCCGCTACAAGTACGCCCGATATCAGCAGCGCCTTTTTGCGCCTCGTCATGACATCACACCGCATATCGGCAGAAGCCCGTCAAGCGTCGTTATCGTGTAATCCTGCCAGACTTCCAGCCCCCTACCCTTCCGGTCGATGAGCACCGAACGGCAGCCCACATTCTGCGCCGTTTTGATGTCCTTCGGCTCGTCGCCCACAAATATGAACTGCTTCTCGTCAGCCTGGAAATGCTCCGCTATCTGGTGCACTCCCTCCGGATTCGGCTTGCGGAACCCGCAGCTCTGTGACGATACATACATGTCAAAATACGGCATAAGCTCCGGGAAGTAGCTCTTGTGGAGCTTATCCGGCATTCCCGTAGCTACGTCGGTCAGCGTGGCGATTTTCCAGCCCGCCGAACGCAGCTTCCGGAGCACTGGGATAGTCTCCGGATAAATCAGCGGGGTCAGATTCATGTTCTCAAAAAACGCGCTTATGACCTCCTCCAGCGAATACGGGAAATCCCACCCCGCCGCAGCGTCGCCGAATATCTGCTCCGGCGCGTAGTCCCTCTCGCGGTACTTCACGCGGGGATTGTACTGCTTCAGCACCTCGATGGAGGCTTCAAGCTGCTCGTCGGTCAGCGGAAGCCCCAGCTTCTCCCGCATGTGCCGGAATGCGCTGTCATAGTAATCTATCCACACATTCGGCATGTTGACATACTCCATCAGCGTTCCGCCGATGTCAAATACTATCACGTTCATTCTACGCCCTCCATGAATCATCGTCCGCTTCCCGCGCGGGAGTCTCCGGAGCCGCTCCCTCCCCGAAAAGCACATCGAAGAAGCGCTCCTTCGACTCCACAAAGCACGCGCTGTCCTCGCTGTAGATAACTATGACCTCCGTGCCCTCCGGAAGCTCCCTGCCGTTCGCCGAGACCGCCCGGAAATAATAGGGCTTCCCGCCGCGGGTCACTTTTATCTCGCCGTACATATCCGGGGATATCTCCTCGGTCACTACCCCGTCCATGTTCTCAAGCTCCTTTTCGGAAGGCTCGCCCTGCTTGTGGAGCTTCAGGTACATCGGCGAAAACACCGTGCTCAGCAGAAAATTGAACGCCATCCCTCCAGCCGCCGCCAGCGGAAGCCCCAGCCAGCTAACAGCCCCGGCGCAGTCCAGCAGAAGCCCTATAAACGACGTCACGAATACGAACACGATCAGCCGCAGCAGGTTCTTCGGAAATACCGTCTGCCATTCCGCGCGGCTTTTAGTGTGCTCGAAAAGCTCCCCGGCGTTCGGGAAAAGCGGCCTTCCAAACAGCAGATGCACCGCAAGCTGCAACAGCAGGTACCCTCCGGAAAGCCCCAGAAGTATAATGTAGAACGTCCTCACGGCGCCACCTCCCGATACAGAAAATCCGCAGCCGAATGACTGCGGACTTCGTTTACATCAGCGTAAAATCAAAGGTTTCCTACCAGGTCGCGGGTATCGCGGGCGATAAGAAGCTCCTCATTAGTGGGAACGACCCAGACCTCGACCTTGCTGTCGGGAGCGGAGATCTTCTGCAGCTTGCCTCTCAGACCGTGGTTAACGGAATCGTCGAGTTTGATGCCGAGGTACTCCATGTTGTGGCATACATCGGCGCGTACGTCGTCGGAGTTCTCGCCGATGCCGCCGGTGAAGATAACAGCGTCAAGACCGTTCATGACAGCAGCATAGGAGCCGATGAACTTCTTGATCTCATAGCGGAGCATTTCGCCGGCAAGCTGCGCCTTGTGGTCGCCGTGCTCCGCAGCGCTTGTGATATCGCGGTTATCGCTGGAGATACCGGAAATTCCGAGGAAGCCGGACTTCTTGTTCATGTAGTCGCTCATCTCGTTGGGAGTAAGACCCAGCTTATTTGCAACGAAGGTTACAGCGGAGGGGTCTACGCTGCCGCAGCGTGTTCCCATGATAACGCCGTCCAGAGGAGTGAAGCCCATGGAAGTGTCAATGGACTTGCCGCCCTCGATGGCGGTGATGGAGGAGCCGTTGCCGAGGTGGCAGGATACGATCTTGAGATCCTTGATATCCTTGCCCATAGCGTCAGCGAGAGCCTGGCTTACAAATCTGTGAGATGTGCCGTGGAAGCCGTACTTTCTTACGTGCAGCTTCTCGTAGCACTCGTAGGGAAGGCCGTACATGAACGCCTTCTCCGGCATGGTGGAATGGAACGCGGTATCGAATACGACTACCTGCGGAGTCGTAGCCGGAATTACCTTCTTGCATGCTCTCAGGGCGAGCGCGTGGGGGTGGTTATGTACCGGTGCGAGCTCTGCGAGGTCGTCTATCTGCTGGATAACTTCGTCTGTAACGAGGGTGGTCTTGCTGAAGACCTCAGCGCCCTGTACTATTCTGTGGCCTACGGCGGAGATCTCACTCATGCTGTCGATGACCTTGCCCTCGCCGGTGGTGAGTACCTCAACGAGCTTCTCGAACGCCTCGGTGTGGGTCGGGAACTTGCAGTCAGCCTCGACTGTCCTGCCGTCGAACGTGGTGTGCTTGATATGGCCGTCGATACCGATACGGTCGCAGTTGCCCTTTGCAATAACGCTCTCGTCCTCCATATTGATAAGCTGGTACTTCAGCGAGGAGCTGCCGGCATTGATTACAAGAATCTTCATGTTAATAAATCCTTTCAGGTGAAATAAAAAATCACAAAATCAGAGAATAACAGAGATTTTGCTCATACAACAGTAATATTGTAGTACTTTCCGGCGAAAAAATCAAGTCTTTTTTGAAAAATTATTGATTTATAGCGTGTTTTGGTGTAAAATATTAAGAAGAACAGCCACGATCCGGAAAGGGGGCACTTTTATGAAAACAGCCGCAGTTATCTGCGAATATAATCCGTTCCACTACGGACACAGGCACCAGCTCGAACAGACTCGCGCACTCGGCGCGACCCACATCGTCGCCGTGATGAGCGGGGATTTCACCCAGCGCGGCGACATAGCAGTCACCGATAAGTTCGCCCGGGCAAAGACCGCGCTCGAAAACGGCGCCGACCTCGTGCTGGAGCTTCCCGTGAAGTACAGCCTGTGCGCCGCCGAGGGCTTCGCAAGGGGCGCGGTGGGGATAATTTCCGCGCTCGGCTGCGTCGATATGCTCAGCTTCGGCAGCGAATGCGGGAGCATTCCCGCCCTGCGCGAGGCCGCTGGAGCCGTGGAGTACGCGGTGCATTCCGACTACTTCCAGCTTCTGATGTCCGGCGGGAAAAGCTACCCCGCCGCCCTCGCGGAGGCGGTGAAGAAATTCTACACCGACGACGTATACGACGTGATATCCTCGCCAAACAACACCCTCGCCGTGGAGTACATCAAGGCGCTCGACGACATTGGCAGCGGCATCGAGCCGGTGACTGTCCGGCGCGAAGGCGCAGCCCACGACAGCGACAGCGAGCAGGAAAAATTCCTCAGCGCCTCGGCGATACGCAAAAAGATACTCGCCGGAGAGGACTACAGCGCGTACGCTCCGCTTATAGACTCCCCCGCTGCGGATATCCGCCGTCTGGAGACCGCGATACTCGCGAAGCTCCGCATGATGCGGCCGGAGGACTTCGAAGCCGTGTACGACGCGGCGCAGGGGCTTGGCGAACGGCTCTTCAAGGCGGTGCGCCGGGCGGGGAGCCTCGACGAGCTGTACTTCCTCGCCAAAACGAAGCGCTACACCCTCGCGCGGATACGCCGGGCGGTGCTGTGCGCGTTCCTCGGCGTGGACAAAAAAATGCTCCATGAGCCGGACGGATATATCCGCATTCTCGGCATGAACTCCCGCGGCAGGGAGATACTCTCGGCTGCGAAGAACTCCGGCTGCACCGTCCCGATGGACACCTCGCTGCGGGCGCTGATGGACGCGTCCTTCGAAGCTCACAGGCTCGGAGCGTTCCAGGCACGCTGCAGGGACGTATGGGCGCTTGCCCTGGAAAAGCCGCTCCCCTGCGGCTCCGACTTCACAGCCAAGCCAACGATACTAAGTTAAATTCGGAATTATGAATTCGGAATTCGGAATTTCGGAGTCCCGCTTCGCGGGACATATCAAAATTTGATACAATTGGAATACCGCCGCGGTAGCGGCGCACATAAATTCCGCATTCCGAATTCCGAATTCCGAATTTTAAAAAAGGGAGTGTGCATAAAATGGTAACAGCGGCTGAACTTAACTACAAGAACTTCGGCAGATGCGTTAAGCTCGACAACGGCACGGCAAGCATTATAATCACTGTGGAGGTCGGCCCGCGCATTATTTCCTACTGCCTGAACGGTCACGAAAACATGCTGCTTGAGGACGTAGGCCGGGAATTCAAGGACGATTCGCAGGAACTCCGCGATTATTTCGGCGAGGGCAGGACCTGGTACATATACGGCGGCCACAGGCTCTGGAGCAGCCCTGAAAGCTACCCGCACAGCTACGTCCCGGACAACGAGCCGGTGGAATATACAGTCTCCGGCGGCGAAATAACGCTGATTCCTCCGGCGACCCGAACCGGTCAGCAGCACAGGCTGATATACAGACTCGCGGACGAAGGCTCGGAAGTCGAGCTTTTCCACGAGATAAGGAACGTTTCCGGCGCGATAGTCACACTGGCGCCCTGGGCGCTCACCGTATGCGCGGCGGGCGGCGTGGAGATATTCCCACAGAGCCAGGCTGACAACGGGCTGCTTTCTAACCGCAGGAACGTTTTCTGGAGCTACTCGGATATCAGCGACGACCGGTTTTTCCTGTCGAACAGATATGGCACGCTTCAGCAGGTAAAGGGAGCGCCGGAAAAATTCAAGATAGGCATAAACAACGAGGACGGCTGGGCGGCTGTGGTCAACCACGGGCAGATTTTCCTCAAGAATTTCCGCATGAATATCGACGGGAATTACCCGGACTACGGCTGCAACTTTGAGACCTTCACGAACGGGATCTTCCTCGAATGCGAGAGCCTCGGCGAGCTTAAGACCCTGAAAAACGGCGAATCCGCCAGCATTACAGAGTACTGGTCGCTGATACCATGCAGCGAAGGCTTCGACAGGAAAAGCAACGACAGCATAGACGCATTCGTGAAGAAATACGACCTGCGTAATCATCACGCATAACGGAGGACACATGAGCCTTTACGACGAGCTTCGCCGGAAGCACGGTAGCTTTATTTACCACAGCTATGAATTCACGGAGCAGGACGGCTCCACGCTGCTCCGGTTCCACTTTTCAATTGACGAATACCATTTTTACCCCGGGTGGACTTTTCCCGAGAAATTCAGCGGACTGACCTTCGACCGTGAGCTTGCAGACCGTATCGCGTTCTCCCTGGGAATGGCGGAACTCGTTTCCTACTGGAAGTGCGCCTGCCCTCCAGTGGTGGAGATACGCTGCGGCGGGCTTTCCGAAGAACAGAAGCTCTGGTGGAAAAAGCTGTACTTCAACGGGCTTGGGGAGTTCTTCTACCGCAACGGGATAACTCCCGGCTTCGACAGCTTCATGACGATAAACGCGCCGGAGCCTTCGGAGCTTCCCGCACGGACGAACGTACTTTCCGGCTTCATGGTTCCCATCGGCGGCGGCAAGGACAGCGTCGTCACGCTGGAATTACTGCGGAAAGCCGGAGTGGACATATCCGCATATATCATCAATCCCCGGGGTGCGACCCTCGGCTGTGCGGAAGCGGCGGGAATTCCGGAAAGCCGCGTTATCGCTCCGAAGCGCGCCATCGACAAACAGCTCCTGGAGCTGAACAAAATGGGTTATCTCAACGGACACACGCCGTTTTCCGCTGTGGTGGCGTTCTCCGCGGAGCTTTGCGCCTGCGTTCACGGGCTGAAGTACATCGCGCTCTCCAACGAGAGCAGCGCGAACGAATCCTACGTCGATGGCACACAGATAAACCACCAGTACAGCAAGTCCACCGAGTTCGAGCGGGACTTCCGGGAGTACTGCGAAAAGTGGTTCGGCGGGTATTCCCGCTGCCCGGAATATTTCAGCCTGCTCCGCCCCTGGAGCGAGTGGCAGATAGCCCGGGAATTCGTGAAGTACCCGCAGTATTTCGGAATCTTCCAGAGCTGCAACCTTGGCAGTAAGACCAACTCCTGGTGCTGTAACTGCGCAAAGTGCCTGTACGTCTATATCCTGCTGGCGGCGTTCCTAGACGACGACGTGCTGACACGGATTTTCGGCTGCAACATGCTCGAAAAGCAGGAGCTTTCCGATATGCTGGACGGTCTGGTACTGGACGGCGAAGATAAGCCCTTCGAATGCGTCGGCACCAAGGACGAGGTGCGGCTCTCGCTCGAAATGGCGTGGGAGCGCCGGAAGTCAGATCCGCCCGCACTGCTGAAGCGCTGGCGCAGTCTGTTCCCGGAATACGCGCCGGTATCCCTTGAAAACTACTTCGACCGGGACAATTTCGTGCCGGAGGAGTTCAAATATCTGCTCGGAGAAATGCAATGAACATCAATGAATTACGCCCCCTTTTTGAAGGAAAACGCTGCGCCATACTAGGCTACGGCAGGGAAGGCAGAGTGTGGCTCTCGCTGCTGAACAGGCTCGGCTGCTGTTCTGAGATAGCAGTCGCAGACATGAAGCCGCAGGATATACCGGGAGTCACCGGGATATACGGCGAGGACTGCCTCGACCGCGCAAAGGGCTACGACCTGCTCCTGCAAAGCCCAGGCGTCATCATCAAGGATAAGCTGACTGACGAGGAAAAATCCCGGATACTCACCCAGACCGAGGTGCTGCTCCGGCTTCGCCCGTGTAAAATCATCGGCATAACCGGCACAAAGGGGAAGTCCACTACCTCCTCGCTGACCTATCACTTCCTCAGCGCCTGCGGGTTCAAAACCATGCTGATAGGCAACATCGGAGTTCCACCGCTGGAGCGCTTCGAGGAAATGACCCCGGACACCGTTGCGGTCTGCGAGATGAGCTGCCATCAGCTCGAGTTCGTGCATCACTCCCCGGAGATAGCCGTGCTGCTGAACATCTTCCCGGAACATCTCGACCACTACGTGAGCCTCGAGGCGTACGCCGAAGCCAAGCGGAACATCTATAAATTCCAGCAGGCAGGCGACGTTTCGATACTCAACGTAGACCTGATACCGGACGACATCTGCACAAACGCGGAATGCAGCAACGCGCCCAACTGCAGCAGCTCCGGCTACCGGAAGTCCAGGCTGATAACCATAGGCTGCGAGCGCCCGGCTATGGCGTTCGCGGAGAACGGCGCGATATTCCTCCCCGACCGTGAGATACCCGCCGGCGAGGTACGCACCCAGCTCCGCGGAAAGCACAACGTCTACAACATCACCGCGGCGCTCATGGCTGCAACCGCCGCCGGAGCCGATACCGACCGCTGCCTCGCTTCCCTTCCGGATTTCATGGGGCTTGAGCACCGCCTTGAATACGTCGGCACAGTGAACGGCGTGGAGTACATCAACGACAGCATCTGCACCATTCCGGAGGCGGCGATAGCGGCTGTGAAGGCGTTCCCGGACGGCGCCGACTGCGTTATCCTCGGCGGCATGGAGCGCAATATACCCTACGACAAGCTGGCGGATTTCCTCAACACCGGGTACGTTAAAAATGTGATACTCCTGCCGGACAGCGGCTACCGTATCGGCGATATGATAACCTCCCCTATGGTGAACAAGGTCCGCGTAAAGGACCTCCCGGAGGCAGTCAAAACCGCTTCCGGGCTTGCAAAGCGCCGCGTGATACTCTGCCCCGCCGCCGCAAGCTACGGCTTCTACAAGAACTTCGAGGAACGCGGCAGGCATTTCAAGCAGCTTGTAAGTGAACTAGTATAAGTACAAAATCCCTACAGCAATGCAGGGATTTTTTGTGCATTCCAGCGACATTCGACCCATTCCATTTTCCGATTTGAACAATCCTGCAAACCAAATTTTGTAGAACTTCGACAAAAACCGCATTTCAGTAAAATTCACCCGCCGCCCGAAATCCGCACGTCCTGTAATTATTTGGCTGAGCTGCGCATTGAAAAAATAACGATTTTAAGCTATAATGATCCGAGGGGGAGATACTGTGAAGTTTTCAAATTCCATCGAGCTTGAGATACGCGGCGAACGCGCGTTATTCCGCGACCCGATGCGTCCGCAGACGCTTCCGGTCCCTAGCTGCGAAGCGCTGAAAGGAATACTTGGCTCCATCTACTGGAATCCGGATTTCATCTGGGTACCGGACAGTCTTCGCGTGATGGAACCCATCGGATATACCCGCGAGGGCGCGCGGACATCTGACGGGAGCCGCTTCACAAACGCCGGCGTACACTGTCTGAAGGACGTACGGTATCAGCTCCGTGCGCACTTTGTGTGGAACGAACAGCGCCCCGGCTCTGTTAAACTCACCGAGCGCGACGAGATCAAGCATTTCCGCATAGCGCTGCGGAGCCTCGCCCGAGGCGGCCGCAGATGGGTCTGCCTCGGCCGTGCGGACTGCCCGGCGGCGGTGCGCTCAGTGCATTTCGGCGAGGGCGCGGGAGCCTACGACAGCGGCAAGGCGGTCAGCCTGGGGATCCTCTACCACAGCTTCGACTACACGGCGGGCGAGCCGCGCTACTTCAACTGCATTATGGAAAGCGGCGTTATCCGCTATTCGGCGCAGGAGCTGTTCCCCCTGCCAGAACTCGCGAACAAGAGGTGATATCATGCCGCAGCCAAAAAATCTTACCCCGCTCGGACACAGAATAGATTTCGAAGCGCTGATAACCGTGGATTCAGCGAACCCAAACGGCGACCCGATGAAGAAAGGTCTCCCCAGAACGGACAGCAGCAGGCGCGGCGTCATATCGGCGGTGTGCATTCGCAGGAAGCTCCGGAACGCGCTTGCCGAGCTGGGTCAGCCGATTCTGATCTCCCCGCCGGAGCGCCCCGGCGACGACCTCGCACGGCGGCTCTCCGCGCTCCCGGGGAACTGCGATATTCCGGCGGAGGCATGCCGGCGCTGGTTCGACGTCCGCGCGTTCGGGCAGGTGTTTTCCTCCAGGGGAATGCACGCGCCGGGAGTTAAGGGCGCGGTCTCGATTCAGCCAGCGGTGAGCGTCTGCCCGGTAAAGGTTATCTCCACCGGGATAACCTGCTGCCTTCCGAACAACGGGAAAATCTCGATGGGATTCAAAAGCAGCGTTGAGCACGGACTGTACATTCTGCGCGGCTCAATCATTCCGGGCGTGGCGGCTAAAAACGGGCTGACCTGCGCCGACTGCGAACTGCTTCGGGAGGCTCTGCTGCATTTTCCGGATAACGACTGCTCATCGTCGCGCCCCGCCGGGTCGATCGAGGTTCGCCGCCTGTACTGGTGGGAGCACCCGGGGAAGCTCGGCGTCTGCCCTCCGGCGATGGTGTTCAGCAGCGTGATAGCCGAGCCGCTCAGAAGCCGCCCTGCAAGCTTTGCCGACTACGAAATAACAAACGCTGAGATACCGGGCGTGAAGCTCAGTATCTTCGAAAATGATACGCTTACAGCCGTCGGGAATTCCCGGCGCGGATAGATCAAATTTTGCGAAAACGCGGCGCAGGAGAGATCCTGCGCCGCAGCGCGTTTATAAGGAGAATTTTCCACCTTCAAAGGGGTCGTGAATCACAGCCCGAAGCACCACCCGGTGAGGACTCCCAGCGCGGCGGAAATCAGTATCACCACGATGGGGTGGAGATTCTTAAGCGACAGCGCCAGCATAGCCGCGAATATCCCGGCGGAGCACAAAAACGCAGGCGTCGTGAACACTCCGGCGCTTATACCCGCCGGGAAGAACACCGCCTGCCCCGTAGTCACGAGCGCGGCGGCGATAAGTCCGACGACCGCGGGCTTCAGACCGGTCATGCAGCCCTGGACTATGCTGCTTTTCCGGAACTTTTCGTAGAACTTCGCGACAAGGATTATAATCAGGAACGACGGCAGGACAACTCCGAAGGTCGCGCATAACGCGCCCGGGATCCCTGCGGTGCGCATTCCGACGAAGGTGGAGATGTTCACGGCGAACGGCCCCGGAGTGCTCTCGCTGACCGCGATGAAATCCACCAGCTCCGCAGTATCGAGCCAGCCGTGGGACTTCACCTCCGCCTGTATCAGCGGCAGCATTGCGTAGCCTCCGCCGAAGGTGAACGCGCCTATTTTCAGGAACGTAAGCAGCAGCTCAAGGTATATCACCGGCGCTCACCCCGCTTCCTCAGCGAAAAGAACAGCCCTAACAGCGCGCACAGAACTATCAGCAGCAGTACGCTGGCGTTGAAGAACCCCGCCGCGATGAACACCCCGGCAGCGATAACGTAGGACAGCGCGTTTTTGGGACACTGGCGGTACATTCCGGACAGCGACTTCACGATAAGCGCCAGCACGCCCGCGCGCACTCCGCTGAACGCCCATTTCACCCACTGGTTTCCGCTGACGAGCGTCAGCGCCGAGGACACCGCAGCTATCACCAGGAACGCCGGCATGACTACCCCGATGGTAGCCAGCACCGCGCCGGGAACTCCCGCGGCATGGTATCCTGTGAATGTCGCGGCGTTGACTGCGATAGGCCCCGGCGTGCTTTCGGCAATGGCGACTATCTCCATTATTTCCTCGTCTGTCATCCACTTGTGGCGGTCGGCGGCTTCCTTCTGTATCAGCGGGATCATTGCGTAGCCTCCGCCGAAGGTGAACGCGCCGATTTTCAGGAACGAGACAAACAGCGGCAGGAGCTGTCCGGCTCCGTGCTGCTTCTTCTTTTCACTCATGGGTTTTGGTTTCCTTTGTTTTCAGTCTGTAAGTTCAGCGGCGTATTATAACGCTCTGATTCAATTATATCACCGGAGCTTAGTTTTTTCAAGCACAATGTCGTTAATTTATCCCCGAAAAAAACTGGCCGCCCGGAGGCAGCCAGCTATGATTCAGAATATGGGTATCAGACCTCGGCGATAACCTCGACCTCGACGAGCGCGCCCTTGGGAAGGCTCAGACCGCCTACGCAGGAACGTGCGGGCTTAGTGGTGAAATACTCGCCGTAAACCGCGTTGAACGCTGCAAAATCGTTGATATCCTTGAGGAAGCAGGTGGTCTTAACGACCTTTGCAAGGTCGGAGCCAGCCTCGGCAAGCACTGCCTTGAGGTTCTCGCAGACCTGCTTTGCCTGTGCCTCGATACCGCCCTCTGCGAGGTTTCCGGTAGCGGGAACAATTGCGATCTGACCAGAGGTGTAGACCATGTTTCCTACGACCTTTGCCTGTGTGTAGGGACCGATAGCTGCGGGTGCGTTGGTGGTGAATACGTCTTTCATGTTGATGTCCTCCTGTGATTAATCTACGATCTTGAAGCCAGCCTCTGTGAGCGCCTTTCTGATTTCATTGAGGTGCTCGAAGTTTCTGGTCTCCATTTCAATTCTCAGGTAGCAGCCGTTGATGTCGGAATTTCCAACGTGCTCGTGGTGTACGCCGACAACGTTGCCGCCGAGCTGTGCGATGATCTTGGATACGCCGAGGAGCTGACCCGGCTTGTCGAGCAGCTCGATGTTGAGCAGGGCGGTTCTGCCGGACTTAACAAGGCCGCGGTGAATGACTCTGGACAGGATAGTAACGTCGATGTTGCCGCCGGATACGAGGCACACGACCTTCTTGCCCTTTACGGGTACCTTATCGAACATTACAGCCGCAACGGAAACTGCGCCAGCGCCCTCTGCGATGAGCTTCTGCTGCTCGATGAGCGCCAGGATAGCCGCCGCGATCTCGTCGTCGGTAACGGTAACGATCTCGTCAACGTACTTGCTGCATATATCAAAGGTATGCTGACCGGGTTCCTTTACCTTGATTCCGTCCGCGATGGTGGAAACATTGTCAAGGCGCTCGATCTTGCCGTCTCTTATGGAGTTCACCATGCTGGGAGCTCCGGCGGCCTGTACGCCGTAAACCTTGATTTTCGGATTGAGCTGCTTTATGGTGTAGGCAACGCCGGAGATAAGTCCGCCGCCGCCGATCGGAACTACGACAGCGTCAACGTCGGGGAGCTGCTCGAGCACCTCCAGACCGATGGTGCCCTGACCTGCGATAACGTCCTCGTCGTCGAACGGGTGAATGAAGGTGTAGCCCTTCTCATCGCGGAGCTGGAGAGCCTTCGCGTAGGCGTCGTCGTAAACGCCCTCTACCAGGCAGACCTCTGCGCCGTAGGACTTGGTAGCCTCTACCTTAGAGATAGGCGCGCCGTCGGGCAGGCAGATGAGCGACTTGATACCGGCTCTGGAAGCCGCGAGAGCAACGCCCTGCGCGTGGTTTCCTGCGGAGCAGGCGATAACGCCCTTTGCCTTCTCCTCGTCGCTGAGCTGGGAGATCTTGAAATACGCGCCGCGCACCTTGAACGAACCAGTTACCTGGAGGTTCTCGGTCTTGAGATAGACCTCGGCCTCCTTGTTGATCTTGGGAGCCTTGATGAGGTCGGTCTCCCTGATGACTTCCTTGAGAACGTGTGACGCCTTGTAAACCTTGTCTAGTGTAAGCATAAAAAAACTCCTCCTGCCGTTCGGCAATTTTTAGTCGGGTGCAGAGGAGCAGCTATTAAAAAATCCCCCTTGTCAGAGCGATAAGAGGGCATAAATATAAGCCAAATCAGCCTCTGTACATCCATCAATGCACTTCCCTTTAACGGTGGAAATCCGTACAGTCTTAGTATCTCCTGTATCACCGGGGGGTAACCATACTCCTGTATCACCGTGGCGACCGTATGTACAGCGGGGGTTCGGACTGTCTGCTACGGGCGGATCGCACGCGGAGGCTTTACTGCCTTGCACCAGACGGCAGCTCTCTGTAAAAGCGGACTCGGCATGTGGCGGAAAACCGCACCCATCAACGCATTTATTGATCTGCTGTACGGGAATAACTCCGTACAATGTGATTATACACCCCGATCCGGGATTTGTCAAGTATTTTCTGAAATTTCAGCATAATAATCCTGCAATATATGGAACGCGCCCGGAATTGCCGCCGGACAGCTCCATGAACGCTTCATATTCCGCGTAGGAACAGCAAAATATCTTCGATTTTAACAGAAATCCCGTATTTCCATAAATTACATGTGAAAAAACTTGGCAAAATCACAAAAAACATTTGACAAATCCAAAAAAATATGTCACAATAGAAGCAGGCGCTTTTTGCCGGGACTCAAACAGTTGTGGAGTATAAAAATGAATTTTTTTAAGAAAGCGGCGGCTGCGGCGTTATCCGCAGTAATGCTCGCGGGAATGACACTTCCTGCGTATGCGGAGGCAGACGGTACTGCCCTGATAAAAACCGGCGACGGCTCGACAATGCTGGTCGTGGACTTCGGAAATGAAACATCGGTCATAGACCCCGCCACAGGCGAAAGTTCGGGCGATACCGGGACCTCCGGAGCCGAGATAGTCACGCCCGGCGGCAGCACCGAAACGACCATAATCGACCCCGATGAAACGATATCAGGCAAACCTGACAGCGTGCTCGACGTCTCTAACCACATCTACTCCGAGACGGATACCTCCGGCTGGACGGAGTGGGACGGAAAAACCAAAATGCAGAGCGGCGTCAACTACTACATATCAAAGGATACCAAGCTCCGCGGCAATTTCGGAGTTCCCGCAGGAAGCAGGCTGCTCATCAAGAGCGGCGCAAGGCTGGTCGTTTACACGGAGCGTTCACTGAACGTCCGCGGCATACTCACCATCGAGCCGGGCGCGGAGCTTATGACCTCCGGCACGCTGACCGTGTTCGAATCAGCAGGACTTGAAAACTTCGGCAGCTTCAAGGCAAGCGTGAGCGCGCTGGTAAGGATCGCGGGCGACTTCATAAACCGCAGCACCGGCAGCATGATAGCGTCCACCTCGGTGAACGTTTATAAAAACGGCACACTGCTGAACTACGGCGAGCTCAGCCTCACCACCAGTGCAGACATGGTAGTAACCGGCGATTTCCAGACCTCCGAGACCGGCAGACTGCTGTGCCACGGCAGCCTCTCAGTAACCATCAACGGACGCACCACCCAGGCGGGCTACTTCTCGCTTACCGGCAGCGTGGTGAACAGCGGCGTTTTCGTGTTTGAAAAAACCGTAAGATACTACAAGTCGAAGGCGGCGAGATTCGCAGTTTCAAAGAGCAGCCGCCTGATAGACTACCGCTACTCCAACGGAACATTCGTAAACCCCGACCCCGGCGACGACGACAACACCAGCGAGGACACCACCGATTCCGGTATCAAGGGCATTGACGTTTCCTACGCCCAGGGAGCCATCGACTGGCAGAAGGTGAAGGCTTCCGGCGTTGAGTTCGCAATGCTCCGCGCTTCGAGAGGACCCGTCAGCAGCACGCGTCCCGCTTCCGAGGATACCACGTTCAAGCGCAACATCACCGAAGCAGCCGAGGCAGGAATAAAGGTCGGAGTTTACCACTACCTGTATGCGCACACCGTGTCCGAGGCAAAGCAGGAGGCGAAGTTCTTCATAAAGACCATCTCGCCTTATCAGATAACCTACCCCGTAGTCCTCGACGTTGAGGAGCAGAGCCAGGCTAACCTCGGAAAGAGCGCCCTTACAAAGATCGTCAAGGCGTTCCTTGACGAAGTGAACGCGGCAGGCTACTACGGCATGCTGTACTCCAACAAGTCCTGGCTGACGACCTACCTTGATATGTCGAAGCTCACAGGCTACGAAGTATGGCTTGCGCAGTGGAACACCGTTCCTACCTACACGGGAGACTTCGGCATGTGGCAGTACACCTGCAAGGGAATCGTATCCGGAATCGACGGCTACGTCGACCTTAACCTCTCCTACAAGAACTACGCGAAAATAATCAAAAAGGGCGGATATAATCATTTGACATAATTATGACGGATTAATTCATAATTGGGAATTCGGAATTCGGAATTATGAATTCGGAATTATGGTGCCGGCTTCGCCGGAATATTTTAATTGATTCCCGGCGAAGATGATTGTCCTATTATAGGTCTCAATTAATAAAACACATAGAACACAATCGGAGGAAAACATGGTTTTCCTCCGATTTTTTGGTCATTTTAGATTATCCGGCGAAGCCGGATACCGAAATTCCGAATTCCGAATTCTTAATTCCGAATTTACCTTTGTCCCGTTTCGGATCGTCCAGCCACAGTATTATTCCTGTTTCCCCGTTATCACTGACATCGGGTCTATCCACTTACCGCCCTGCTTAACTCCGAGGTGGAGATGCGGCTGCTGGACTATCTCAGCCTGGCAGGTGTCGGAGGTCTTGCCGATCACAGCGCCCTCCTGGATCTCCTGACCGGTTTTTACGCTCAGCTCCTTGGCAAGCCCGCAGTACTCCACGGTAAGCCCATTATCCTGCTCGACCACCACCATCACGCCCCACAGCGGGTCCTCGCGTATCTCGGTGACGGTTCCTGCGGACATCGACTTCACGTCAGTCCCGAGCGGGCAGAGGATATCGCAGCCGTCGTGGGTCTTCCACACGCCGAGGGTCTCGCTTTTCACCAGCTCGCCATTGCTGAACGGGTGGGATACTTCCCCGTCGACCGGCATGATATTGCGCGCTTCCGACTTCACCGGCTTGTTGACCTCCTCAGCCTCGGCGGTCTCCGGGGACTGAGCCTCCGCCGCCTGGGGAGCCGTAGTAACGGAGGGTCTGGAGGCCGCCGCATCTTCTCGCTCTACTCCGCTCTGCTCCGCGTTCGCAGGGACGCTCTCAGGCGCGCTGAAAGTCCAGACGCTGGTTGAATCCGCGCTGGTGGTAGGGGTCAGGTTCGCCATCGTCCGGCTGTACGCCGCGAAGGACGCCGCCGCCACCGCGCCCACGCCAAGCACCGCGGCTGCCGCAAACGCCTTTGTATTCAGATTCTTTCTGTTTCTGTCCTTTTTCATGATGAGTTCCTTTCTCGTTTTTGGTATAGTATGCTCCGGGGTTCAGCCATAGTTTAGCCAGAATATTTCCATTTATTCCGTAAATTATAGCTTTGTGGGAAAAACATTGACCCGGTGCGGCAAAACTCTGGTATTGCAGCGCTTGTTTTGTGGTTTATCAACAAAAAATTAAATTTTCGTAAATTTTTTGACAAACTACTGTACAATTCCCGAAAAATCATGTATAATTATGTTGTATGGATAAAAGAAGTATTAAATCCAGAGCAATAAAGAATAATTGCTGTAAAAACAGGAGAATCTTGCAATGAATGTCTACGACATACTGAACCTGCTCGGGGGTATAGCCCTGTTCCTTTTCGGAATGCATACCCTCAGCGCTTCACTTGAGAAACTCGCGGGCGGAAAGCTCGAAACCTGGCTTGAAAAAGCGACGTCAAGACCCATCAAGGGCGTAGTGCTCGGCGCGATAATCACCGCCGTTATACAGTCGTCGGCTGCAACCACGGTCATGATAATCGGCTTCGTTAACTCGGGGCTGATGAAGCTGTCACAGGCTATCGGAGTCATCATGGGCGCCAACATCGGAACCACCGCGACAAGCTGGCTGCTCAGCCTTCAGTCGATAAGCGGCTCGGACGGATTCAGCTTCCTGAACATTCTTAAACCGACCACGTTTACACCGGTTCTTGCGGTCATCGGCGTGATCCTAATTATGTTCACCAAGTCGGACAAGAAAAAGACCATCGGAATGATCCTCGCGGGTTTCGCCGTACTTATGTTCGGCATGAACTCGATGTCCTCCGCAACTGCGGGTCTTGCTGAGAACGAGACATTCTGCAATATTTTGATGATGTTCTCGAACCCCGTGCTCGGCGTTGTCGCGGGAGCTGTCCTGACGGCTGTGCTTCAGTCCTCGTCGGCTTCCATCGGTATTCTGCAGTCCATCGCCATTTCCACGGGTAAGGTCACATACTCCGTGGCGCTGCCGCTTCTGCTCGGTCAGAATATCGGCTCCTGCGTTACCGCGCTTATCTCCTCCGTCGGAGCAAACAAGCCGGCTAAGCGCGTGGCGTTCGTTCACCTTTATTTCAACGTTATCGGAACCGTTGTGTTCCTTTCGATATTCTATCTGCTGAACGCATTCATCAGTATGCCATTCATGGAGGAATCGCTGAATGCAGTCGGTATCGCGGTTATCCACACCGGATTCAACGTGCTGGCTACCGCGCTGTTCCTGCCGTTCACCAAGCAGCTTGAGAAGCTCGCCTGTCTGACCGTCCGCGACGATTCCAACGACGAGAAGCTCACCCCTATGCTGCTTGACGAGCGTCTGCTCAAGACCCCGTCCGTAGCTATCGAGCAGTGCCGCAACGTCTGCATTCGCATGGCGAGACTTACCCAGGAAACTCTGAAAATGTCGATGGAGGTCGTTACGACCTACGACGCGAAGAAGTGCGCCGAGGTAATAGACAACGAAAATGCAATAGATATTTTCGAGGACAAGATAGGTTCATATATTCTGAAAATAAGCTCGAAGGATCTCTCCGAGAACGACAGCAAGATAGTATCCAGCATGCTGCACACGATAGGCGATCTGGAGCGCATTTCCGACCACGCGGTGAACATCGTGGAAGCCGCCGAGGAAATGCACAGCAAAAAGATCAAGTTCTCGCAGCAGGCTCTCAGGGAACTTCCGGTCATCGTCAACGCGGTGAGCGAAATACTGGACATGTCGATAAACGCGTTTGTAAACAATGACGTGAATCTCGCAAAGAACGTTGAGCCTCTTGAGGACGTGATCGACCAGCTCCGCAGCGACCTTAAGACCCGCCATATCGAGCGTCTGCGCAACGGAAAGTGCACGATAGAGCTGGGCTTCATCCTGCAGGATCTGCTGACGAACTTCGAGCGCGTATCCGATCACTGCTCGAATATCGCGGTGTACCTCATTCAGATAAGCGACAACAGCATGGACACCCACGAATATATGAACGAGCTGAAAAAACTCGACCGCTCCGAATTTATGGACGAGTTCAACGATTACAAGAACAAGTACATTCTTCCGGAACAGAGCTGAAAGTGAATTCAGCGTCAATTAAGAGCAACGGGCAGGCGATCGGCTTGCCCGTTTTTAATGTTTGGGAACCTCTAAAAACCGGTTTGAAGAGGGAAAATGGGTAGAGTGCGCCGAATGC
>ENA-OPEE01000714-OPEE01000714.1-human-gut-metagenome-genome-assembly--contig:-NODE-714-length-26750-cov-16.439034_pt1 | contig 26750 bp, 18 predicted proteins | sample MGYA00241263_ERZ501506 | MGnify/ENA primary metagenome ERZ501506 (study PRJEB25962, sample SAMEA2042626) | human gut metagenome | biome: human gut; feature: human-associated habitat; material: faeces...
TCCACAGTCTGTCCCTTATAGCTTACCGTGACTTTCTCCGGCAAATTACTGCCGTCCGTCCATGTGATCTTGGGAAGTGCAGTCTGTATGCCAACCGGGATCAGATCTTCCAGTTCTTCTGTCTTCCAGTTGGTGCGATTCAGAATCGCAATAGTATGGGAAGTGGCATCTACCTGTAAGGGCAGCCAGACAGTACGGCTGTCGGACAATTTGTTGCCATTCCAACGGTCTCCCATATAAATGAACTTTCCTGCAGGTGCATCAATCGGAATAATATATGTCACCTGTGTATCAAAACATTTTCCGGTATCATTCTTTGCCGGGTTTCCTACTTTTTCCCAGCCGCTTAGAATGTTCTGACTGCGATAGTAGGTATGTGCGGTGCTGTTCCAGCCATCCGTTCCGCTCGTAATCATGTAATACCAACCATCGTATTTCATGACAGCGGGTGCTTCTCTGCTATTGTCAGATACCAGACGGGCTGCCATCTGTTGATTGTCCGCTGTATTACCCTTGGCAGCGAGCCCGGTATAATCACTGTTCAATAGAGATGCATACAGCTTTGCATTCATCTCACTGGAGTAGATTACATAAGCATCCTTTGCTCCGTCTGCATTTGCATCCACATCATCGACAAACACAGTCATGTCTCTGGCTTCGCCCAACCGCTGTGCATTCAGGCTCTCATCATAATTCATACGGGTCATATTTACCACTTCGAAAGGTCCGAATGGTGTATCACTTGTTGCAAAACCAACCATAGCGCGGCTGTATCTGCTGGCTTCACAGTTGCCCTGCATACCGTTCTTCACCCAGTTGTACAGCTTTTCATTGTTGTACAAAGGTCCATCTGCATGGAAAATAATGACAAATTTCTTTGTCTTTTCATTATAGACCATCTTAGGTCGCTCAGTAATGCAATAATTACCATACATTCCCTCGAAAGCAAGCTGTAATCTGGATACGGTCTGGGTTCCATTGGTCTTGCTGTCAGGGTACAGGAAGCTACCTGCCTCTACCTTTGTCTCATCATAACTCTTTGCAATCCAGGATATATCCTCAGCGCTCGTTGGCTCTTTCTCAAACTCTGTGACATAGGCTCTTAAGAACAGCTTGACATCACGGAATTCCGCTTCGATGACACCCTCTGGTGCTGCGGACAGCTTTCCCCATGCCTTCAGAGTCTCGAAATTGGTATTACTGAGCTGCATTGCAGGATAACTCTGGGTCGTTCCTGTTCCATTTGCTCCTGCGGAGGAAGTGATTGCTTTCTCTGCGGATTCTTCAATCGGCAGGATGCTGCTCTGAAGATACAGTACTGTTCCCTTGTCGGTCCAGTTGTAAAGATCGGTAGAAACATAACATTTTACACCATCTACCGGTCTGGTGTTGTTGGTCTTATCTTCTCCATACCACAGATATACGGTCTTACCCTCTGTGATCTGTCCGTCACCATCGAGGTCAATATTGACGCATCCCTCTCCGGTTCCTTCTTTCATGGCTGCTGCGGAACCGCCGTGTGCCTGCATCGCCTTTCCGTTCGTATCACGGATGACACTGCCTGATGTACCGGGAATACTGTCATTCGGCTGAATTTCCTCGGCATCTCCGGTCCGACTGACAACGAGCCAGCTGATGACAGGAGCCTGTGTTCCGGTTGCAGTGATCGTATAGGTTACGGTCTGTTTGGTTCTTACGTCAAAAGAATAAGTATTTACAGCATTCGGATTGCTGCCGTCTACCTGAATCGTTCCGGCATCCAGTGTAATATTATCCACTGTTACTGTCAGGTTCATCGGTCTGGTCATTCCCCACCACTCTCTGTGTGCAGAGGTAATGGTGTATTTACCGGGATCTAAAGTCAGCGCGTAGGTCAGAGTTTCGCCTGATTCGTTATTGTTCCCGTAAATACCGGTTGCTGTCTTATCTGTAGTATCGGTGTAACTCTTGGTTCCCGCGTCAGTATCTACCAGCCCCCAGCTATTGCCAGAGGTCTTTAACTGATCCGCAGTCTGGTTCAACAGCGCACTTCCTCTGAGTTCCTTCACTGCTGCAAAGGCTTCCGTTTTTGCATCTGCATCCGGAGTTCCCTTTACCATATCAATAAAATATACCGTATTCTCCGGCACCACTTCTACCGGAATCGTCACTCCGAGACTTGCTCCGAAGCTGTTGACACCATCCTGCACCACACCGGTGACACTGGTCGTCGCATAAGCTTCCGAGAAATGTTCCGCCGTATTATTGCTCCATACGATAGGCTTGGTCACTACAGTTCCATTTCCTGTTTTTACTTCTACCGTAGCCGGCAAATTCTTGAGGGTCTGATTCTGCTCAACTGCATAAGCTGCAAGAAATTTTGTTTCTACGCTGACAAGCACATCATCACCGATCTGGGTTGTCTCACCCAACGCATACAGTGCATCTATTTTCAGGGTTCCACTCTTTACTACTACTTTGATATTATGATCTGCAAGGCTCAGACCACTATAGCTGTAAGACTCATAACGACTTGCAGCTGCTGTGGTCGAAACATTCTCCGCTACAAGGTTGTTATCTACATAGACATCCAGCTTCGTCCCGGCGTTGTTAGGTCCAATAATTGCAAATCCCGCACCATGGATAGGGAAACTCACTGTTGCACCGCTTCCGCCTGATACAGACAAGGTACGATACCAGTTGTCCGCACTGCCGCTTCCGGGATTGTCGATTGTCCAACTTCCCTCATAGCTTACGCTGTCATCCTGTCCATCCACCATAGACAACGCATAAGCACATCCTCCTGCAATCTTCTCAATGAGAAGGTTATCATAATATACCTGATGCCAGTTGTTGCTGATCTTGACGCGACCGGACAGCATCGGAGATGCGTCCTGATAGCTTGTGACCTGTTCTCCGTTGATAAACGCGGTAATCATGTCGCCAAGGGCTGCCAGCTTTAATTCATATTTGCCATCTGTTGTGGCTGTTACCGTTCCATTTGCTACAGCACTGCCTATGCGGTACAGCTTCCAAGAGCCGGCACCGTTAATCTCCAGCGTATAGCCGCTCTGGTTCCAGTTCATGCCTGTCTGGGTACGGATACCCAGTCTCGCATAGGTCGATGCAGATGCATCCGGTATCTGCACATCTATCGTGGTAACATAGTCCATCCAACGGAAATCACCGACGATCGTTGAAGGTTCTCCACCGTTCCACTGTCCCACACTGGTCGTCAGTTCCGATTTTAATCTGCCGTTCTCTACAATGTAAGCGCCATGCGTATCCAACATGTAACGTGGCTCATTGCCTCTTGCTGTCAGATAATCTACACTGGTGGTTTTCCCGGTTTTGGCATTATACTGTTCCATTTCCGGTTCTTCTGTATACTCGAAATCATCCGCATAAAGTACATTATCCGTTGTATTCTGATTGCGTCCGGTACTGTCAGTATCCAAAACCGTTCTGTCCTCGTTATGGATTTCTTGTTCCGGTGTTCTTGCAGGTGACGTATTCAGTGTAGTTGCTGTTACCATCCCATAAGCCGGAACTGTTACATACCAGCAACCGTTCTGCTGTTCTGCATCTGTATCACTCTCTTGTAAATAGCTATCTGTTGTGGTTGTCCATATTTTTAAGGTTGCATCGGAGGCTACTGCCATATCCTTTGCAGTAATCTTAAAGGTTTTTTGATTTCTTGTGTTATTTACAAAAATTACAGAAAAGTCTTTTTTATCCGGAGATACCAGTGTCATATAGCTGGCTTTCCCATCCATCCCTGCTGTCTGATGCTCATTGTCACTGGAGCCGAAGGATCCGGAGGTTGCACCGGTGATAACACGCCAGATTTCATTCTGGGAAGGGTCGGTATCCTCCCATCCGGTGACTGCAAACTGAGAGAAATGTGCAATCATGTACAGTGCCGGATCATAATGGATATAACCGCTCCAGGGATCTCTGGCACTTAACAGCTCTTTATGGCCATACTGGATGCCTTCATAGAAGGAACCGATAGCCGGTTGGAAAATATAGTGGGTTCTGCGAGATCCGGTAAACGCATTGATAAAGCTGTCTGCCAGAGCCAACGGACTCTGATATCCTCCGATCGTTCCACCACCGTATTCACTCGTCTTGTTTTCCTGTAACTCTGTATAACCAAAGGTTGCACACCCCTCGCTGTACCATACCTCCTTGTCGTCCACATCCGCCATTTTGATGTAATCCTCCGTGGCACTGGTACGATAATGGAAACCAATGATATCTACTGCATTGTAGAGATCATTGTCGCTTCTCATGGAAGGTACGATTTGCAGGGTCTTATTCTCGTCAGAAGCAATAATTCTGATATTGTGATAAGCGTCAATCGCTGCCTGATCCATATAGTCCGGGAAATCTGTTTCTTTTTTTACCCGGTTGGAAAACCATTTGATAAAGTCCTCATTAGGGTCTGTTGTCTCGTTCTTATCAGGATCTACGAAATCTACGACATAACCATATTTTTCATAGGCATCAAAAATGGTCTCCTTGTACCATTTATAAACTGCTTCATATCCTGCACCGGTACGGTCACTGCTCCATTTGGAAGCAACCCATGCCGGCATCTCCCAACGCAAAATACTGATCTTGACATTCGGGTTGATCTTCTTCGCATCGGCTGCCATGACAAATCCCGGAGAGCGGGAAGCATCCGCTTCTTCGTTCTCATAACGCATGGTACAGGCTTCTGCTCCGGTAGAATTATTTCCGTCATTTCCCATTTCCATCTTGATATGGGTAAACAAAGGATATTCTCCACCGAAAAGATACCGCATCATTTCCCAGTATTGATCTGAATGCTCTGCCTTGTAATCCAGCAGCAGGTTACTGGTACTGTTACCATTTAACATACCAAAGCCCTTATAAGTCAGACCATTGATATTGGCTGTTGCCTTGTCAACATCTGCACCGGATATCACTATGTTTCCGTCTGTCTGGACAGCGACTTTGATGGCATCCAGTCTTGCCTGTGTTTCCGTAATGGCTTCTTCCTCTGTTGCTGCTGCTGCCATGACAACAATATTGTCATAAGTACCGTTGCACAAATAGCTGGTTCCATAAGCTGCACCGATTCCGGCAGCCAGATTGGTAGTATTACTTAATTTAAAACCTATTCCAGTGGCATTCAGTACCTTTGCTCCGTCACAGTATAATGCCACATAGCCTTGCTGTTCATCCTCGGTATACACAATAGAAAGCGCATGCCAGTCCCCTGCAGTAAGAGCCGTTGTCAGAGGATAATCCTTTGCTCCTGCATTGGTACCCACTCTCAGCACAGACTGACTCTGGGACTTTGCCGGAATTACACGGAAAGCAGTGGAATCGGAATTACCAAGGAAAACAGCAGCACGACTCCCCGTTCCTTCTTGTATGTAATTGTATTTTAAGTTGAGATTATATGTAAACTGATTTCTCTGGAAAAAATCAGGTGCATTTTTTATGGTTGCGCCTGCCTTAGAGATACCACCACTAGTCCAGCCACCTGTCACAGAAAGCTGCTTTCCTGTGCCGCTGTCTGCTTCTAAGGAAGCATCAGAAAGAACAGTGAGCTGATTATTGTCTTCCAGAGCCTGTCCAAAATATTCCGATTCCTTTGTGATATATTTTGATACTCCAAGCCAGCTTAAAACAGGAGCCTGCTTTGCCGTACTCTTTAAGGTATAAGTAACCGTCTGGGCAGTATCCAGCGTAAAAGTATAAGAAAATTGTGCTGTTTTTACACTTTTGCTAACAGATACACTTCCAATGGTTGTTTCTCCTGCGTCTGTTTTTAACAGCACATCCATAGGACGGGTTTTGTCCCACCATTCTCTATGTCCTGAAGTAATAGTATAGGTGCCTGCCTCCAGATACAGATCATAAGACAACGTTTCTCCTATGGCATTATTTCCATAAATACCGGTGGTTGTTTTATCAGTAGTCGTATTGTTATATTTTTTGGTTGTCGCATCCGTATCTACCAGACCCCATGCAGTATCCGCCGTCTTTTGCTGATCATAGACTTTATTTATCAGCTGGTCACCTGCTAATGTCTTTACTGCTTCATAAGGCTCTGTTGTAGTTTCCGAAAAGTCTGATGTTACATTGTCAATAAAGTATACAATTCCTTCCGGTACAACCTCAACCGTATAGCTGGTTCCGTCCGCCGCCTTTGCCGTAACCACGCTGTACGACTTGCTGAAAGTATCTACCGTCACATCTGCAGCCCATGTGATTCCTTCCGGAATTTTTCCTGTATAAGTTGCAATATGTGTATTGGAAGCTTCCAGGCTTATTAATGCGATTCCGTCTCCTTCTGATACGGAATCCGCCTGTGGGGCACCACTCTCCGTTCCTGTTTCTTCTCTCTCCTTTATAACTACGTTTCCATCAGATACAGAACCTGTGGATTGCGTATTGCCTTCTGTTCCGGCTTCTGTATCAGTCTCTGTGCCCCCAACAGGCTGTTCTGACTGTACATCCGCTGCCAATGCATCTATCGGCACCGAACCTGCCGTCAGACCTGCACAAAGCAACAGAGTCAATACTGTTTTCGCTACTTTACATGTTTTTTGCTTCATACAATCCTCCCATAATTATTTATAACAATACATCTTTATTATAAAAAATGAGACAGATTGTACAAAATGCAATAAATTACTTTTTACTTCCTTTTTTCTCTATGATTTTTATGATTATTTTTGTAAGTGTTTACATATAATGTAAAAAATTATGCAACTATATACTTTTTTAATATTTATGTTTCAACAATTTACAGTATACATAATACTTTTATTTCATATAAAAACAATGGAGCCTGCAAATAGCAAAACTCCACTGCAATTTCTATATATTCAGATTACTTCCGCATCCACTCTGGTGACGATTTCCTGGGATCCCTTGCGGATGTGGTATTTCACTGCCGGGATCTTGGTCTTGGTGTAGAGCAGGTTGGTGTTGGGATCTACGGTGATCATGTAGCCTACGGGCGGTTTGTCTGCCACTTCGTTAACCTGTGTATTTTCATCCAATACCGCACTGACAGTACAACTGCAGAATTCGTTGCTGGCCTGGGCGGACATACCGTCCACCTTTTCCGCAAAGCCGACCTCTTCAAAATCACCTCTGCTGACTGCAAATCCACAGTCGTAGGCCACGCAGTCAATCTCGCTGGTGATCTTATGTACTCTGGTATGTCCACCGGCATCCGGGGTGATCGTGGTCTCTACCGTAATGCCGGGATAGGGACTCCACTTCGACCATACTCCGTTCTCCGTGATCTTTGACTCCTCGCAGATCCGGCGCACATAGACATAACCATCGATCCAGAACGCCAGCATATTGTCCGGGGCATTCTCATGCAGCTCGTAGCAGGACTTTGCCACGCTGATACTGAACCGGGTATCATAAGCAAACTTTCCGTATTTTGCCACGATCTGGCCGTGTCCGTTAGGGCTGTAGACGCCTGGTGCAAATGCTGTGGTGTGATTGCCGTAATGGTAGACAAACAGATCGGCATACTTCTGGGGACAGGCCGGTGCCAGCTTCGGCAATGGTGCCTCTTCCACACTCCAGAAGGGATGATCATCGGGAAGCAACAAAAAGGCAAACACCTTCATGCCCCAGTAAGGAGAACCGGGGGCATTGTACCGCTCCGCCATGGTCAGATTCGGATATCCATAGCCGATGGTCAGCACATGATCTCTGTCGAAGATCGGACGCTTCAGCCAGGTGCGCAGATGCCTTGCGATCAGACCTTTCATCACGGGAACCGGGAACGGCTCCAGTCCTGCCAGCAGGCAGACACTGAAAAAGCTTACCTGAGAGAAACGATAGGTCAGGGATCTGCCGAAAGGAATGGCCTCACCCTCTTCATCGAACCAGTAGATAAACTGTTTTGCAAATTCCATGGCTCTCGCCTTGTATTTTTTTGCCCGCTCCGGGTCATCTTTCTCCATAATCACGGCATAGATCAGGCTGTAAAAATGGATGGCAAAGGAAATATAGTAATCCTTCTGACCGGAATCTCCGTCCTGATACCAGCCTTCACCCAGATAGAAGGTCTCCAGCCCTTCCAGATATTCTTCCAGCATCTCGGGGCTATACCGGCGTCCCACCTTTTTCATTGCAATGTTCACCAGTACGGCGAACAGGATCCAGTTACACACCGGCAGAGGATGCTCATTGATCTTATTTAAATAGTTGCAGAGATTCTCCTTCTGTGCTTCCGTGAGAGGATCCCATACCACTTCGGGGGCAAACATAATGCCATAGGAAATGGCTGCCATCTCCACGAATCTCTGATCAAAAGAGGTGCATTCTCCCCAATATTCCGGGTTCTTCTCATCGGTTCCGGCCGTCAGGCCCTTGCGATAGATCTCTTCGAATTCCGGCTCTTTTCCACCGCCTGCCCAAAAGGGCACCAGTCCCCATAAGGGACGGGAAAAGGCTTCCATCCATGTGGCACCGATGTCATAATGTGCCATGGTAACGCCCAACGTCAATCTCGCCTTTTCTTCACTGTAATAGGGTTTTAACGGCTCCAGGATAGATAACATACAGTCCTGAAAATCTTTTTTGCTATGTAAGTTCATGCAGTTAGTCCCTCCAAAATAACAAACGTAGTAACTATATTCCTATATTAGAAATACTTCTTACAGAAGCCCAGACAGGATGCCATGCCGAAGATGTTTGTCGTAGAGTGTGAGATTTTCTTGAAAAGTGGTCTGGCAACAGGGCGAAAGCGAACACGATGTTCGCGTCAGCCGATCGTCGACATGGATGTCGACTGTAGGCGGGCCCGTCATAATGAGAAAAACTAAGCCACTTTTCTTTAGAAAATCCACACTCGGAGACCTTACATCAAGGTATGCGTATCTGTATGGGCTTCGTATGATATCAATTTAATATAATCTACCAGTACTCTCTCCAATCCTTCAATAACCGGGTCAGTGCCTCCATGTAGAAGTAATCTCCCCAGGAATTGCACTCGTCTACGCCGTAATGATTGCAGGTATTGTAAGGAGAATGGTTTGAGTAGGTGCTGTGCAGCACCAGTCCGTTGGATTCCTTCGGATCCTTTACGGCATAGCCCACATAGACAGACCGCATGATCTGTTTTGCCAGTGTAATGTAATGCTCTGCTTCTTCCGGCTCCAGATATTTCGCCATTTCCAGCATACCACAAGCCGCGATGGAAGCGGAAGAAGAATCTCTCGGCTGGTCATCCCCGTCGGTGAATTCCAGATCCCAGTAAGGTACCAGATCTTTGGGCAGATGTGCCAGAAAATACTCTGTTACATGCCGGAACAGATCAATATATTCTTTTCTTCCGGTATAACGGTAAGCCAGTGCCATACCGTAGACGCCCCAGGCCTGACCTCTCGCCCAGGCGGAACCGTCACGGTATCCCTGACAGGTGGCACCATGATCCGGTGCTCCCGTCTTCATATCAAAAAAGAAGGTATGCCAGGTAGAATAATCCTCACGGATCACATTGGCAACAGCGGTATGAATATGTTTCTCCGCAATGTCACGGTATTTCGGATCTCCAGTCTCATCGGATGCCCAGTACAACAGAGGCAGATTCAGTAAACAGTCAATGATCAGGTGGTAATTCTCCGGTGCATCCATGGGTCCCCATGCCTGAATAAACTCCCCTACCGGATGATATCTGGTGATGAGCTGGTCTGCTGCCTTGATGGCTGCTTCTCTGCCCTCTTTGCTGCCGGTCAGCTTATAAGCTGCCACGCAGGAAGGGGAATACAGAAATCCCATATCGTGATGATCCACTTCGATTTTCTTGTCTATACGATCCAAAAAGCTCTTTACCTGAACTTCCCCGGCTTTTTTCAGCCTTTCATCCTGAGAATATTCATAAGCCAGCCAGATCTCTCCAGTCCAGAACCCACAGGTCCAGTAATTGTTCGGAATCGGCTGATAGAAACCGTTCTCGCTGTATGCTTTCTGGAACTTCTCTGTAAATTCCGGCAGATCCCGGATTACCTGCTCCGTGGAAAACTGCAGAGCGTCTTTGATCTCCGCATCTGTGATCTGCGGATATTTCTTTTCGTCAAATGTTATCATAGTCTTATCCTTTACCTTATTATGCATTTTTATTATACAAGCCTGTGACATGGAACCGGCACAGGCTTGTGAAAATACATTGTTATCTGTTATCCCTTCAGTCCCGTAGAGGCAACACCCTCTACAAAGTATTTCTGCAATACCAGGAATACGATCAGTACCGGGATCAGCGACAATACCGATCCTGCCATGATCAGACCGTAATCGGAAGAGTACTGGCTGATGAACATTTTTAATCCCAGCTGGATGGTCTTCTTCTCCTGACTCTTCAAGTAGATCAGGGGTCCCAGATAGTCGTTCCATGTCGCCACGAAGGTGAAAATCGTCAGTGTGGACAATGCCGGCTTCGACAGTGGCAGCATGATGCTGGCATAGATCCGGTACTCACTCATACCGTCGATTCTGGCGGCTTCACACAGATCGTCGGGAATGCCTTCATAGAACTGCTTCATCATGAATACACCGAATGCGGAAAACGCCTGCAGGCAGATCATAGCAAGCAGCTTATCGTTCAGTCCCATTCTTCTCATCATGATGAACTGAGGTACCATGTATACCTGCCAGGGCATTGCGATGGTTGCGATGTATGCCAGGAACAGTCCGTTCTTATGACGGAAGTCCAGTTTTGCAAAAGAGTATGCTGCAAAGCTGCTAGTCAGTAACTGTAAGAAAGTAACGATCAATGTCAAGTATACCGTATTTCCCACGAATCTGCCAAAGGGAATCTTCGTCCAGATCTTCACGTAATTGTCCCACTTGGGGTTCGCAGGGATCCATACAAAAGGATTCATCTGGAATACTTCTCTGTCACTCTTGATGGATGCGGAAAGCATCCACAGGAAAGGAATGATCATGACCACTGCGATCAGAATGAGAATCGCATATACGATCACTTTGCCAAAAACGGCTTTTTTATGTGCTGATTTCATAATCTGTGCGCCTCCTAACGTTTTACCCTGCCGTACACTTCAATCTGACTCAGTGCCGGGAAGGGGGATGGATCTTCTGCTTTGATCAGGTTGCAAAGCTCCAGCCAGGTGATCTCTTTCTCGGGGATCGGCAGTACATGTGCCCTGCTGCTCTTCTCTAAGGGAAATTCCTGTTCACTGCCATCGGAAAACCGGATCGTTACCTGCTGCCACCAGTTGTCATGCGGGAAATCGGATCTGGTGTACAACACGATCCTGTCTGCCAGTACCGGTCTGCCGAAGTCCAGCTTCATAGCTGCATCATCCTGCATGTTGATTCCCCAGGATTCGTAGGGCCATTCTCCGTGGGAGCGGTTCGCCCGGACACCGTCAATGGCGTTTTTCGCTGCAAATACGCTCTCGCCTCTGGTCTCCACATTGGCTGTCGCATGCGGATAACAGGGAACATCCATATGTTGGTCTGCAGGATTTAGTGCCAGGTTTCTATAGACTGTGATCTCATCTTCTCTTGCGACTTCCGCATAGAGATAATGTTTATTTCCGGAAAATACCTTAGGGGACATGCTGATCCTTTTTTCCCCGAAGGGAACATAATAGGATACATTGTCGGTTATGTATACGAAAGCATCCCCAAGAGCATCATCCACCTGTAAATGTACATGTATATTTTTCTCATCGGTCTCCAGCACGATCCGGTCACCCTCTTCATAGGTATGGGTGCAGACCAGATCCACAAAATCCTCACCGCTGCTGACGCAGATGGTGTTGCTGTCCTTATCGAGAACCTTCAAAGCCAAGATTGCCATTATGCTTTCTCCCTCTTTGCCTGACCGCGGAACTGAATGATCGTTACGAACAGTACCATCAGGAACAGTACCATTGCTACAGAGCTGGAGTAGCCCAGATCCCAGTCAATAAATGCTTTCTGATAGATGTAGTATACAAGAACGGTTGCTGAAGTGGTTAACTCTCCGCTTCCACCGCCTGCCAGCATGATGGCGATATCGTACACCTTGAAGCAGTTGATGGTCAGCATGACGACTACGAAGAAGGTCGTGGAAGACAACTGCGGCCAGGTCACATAACGGAATTTCTGCCAGGTATTTGCACCGTCCAGACTGGCTGCCTCATACAGTTCAGAGGAGATTCCCTGTAAGCCTGCCAGGTAGATTACCATATAATAACCCATATATTTCCATACACTGAACAGAATCATGGAGAACAGTACCAGTCCGCCGGTGAACCACTGGGGAAGCTGATCCTGCGGTACATTGAAAACATTCAGCAGAATGTTGTTCACAGGTCCTTTGGAGGGGTGGAACAGCATTTTCCATACTGCGGTGATTGCTACCAGAGAAGCTACATATGGGAAAAAGGAAAGGGTTCTGAAAATACCTCTTCCTATTACTTTCTGATTTAACACGATAGCCAGTGCCAGAGATGCGATCATGGTCAGAGGCACGGTACCGATACAATAGATAATGGTGTTTTTAAATGCTGCGATAAAGAAGGTATCTTTCCACAGTCTTGTAAAATTACTGATGCCGGCCCACTGGATCGGGTTACTCCCGTCCCACTTCATGAAAGCAAGGGCAAAGGCAAAAATAATGGGGATCAAAGTAAATACGCAGAAACCGATAAAGTTAGGTGCAATAAAGGAGTAGGCCACCAGATCTCTTTTGGTTTGACGGCTTAATTTCCGCATAACAATTCTCCTTTCAAACGCTTTTTGTGTCATCTTTTGCGTCTTTTTCTGATAAGAAAGGGGCCGTAGGTACGACCCCTTAAGTCTTATTCAACATTCAACAAACATTCAATACTTTTATAGAGAAGATCTTCATTACTGAGCCTGAAGGTCAGCTACCGCTTTATTCATTGCTGCAATACCATCATCAATGCTCATCTCACCAGTCATGATACTTCCATGATAGGAATCCAGAGCGGAGTTGATCTCAGATACATTGGGAGCGTAAGGAACTTCCAGATACAGGTTGGATACAGTCAGAGCCTCCTTGCTGGCTTCATCGGTGGGGAATCCTTCCAGACCGGAGATCATGTCTACTACTTCATCAGTCATCATTGCAGGGAAGTTACCACTGGAAGCCATAACTGCTGCGCCTTCTTCACCGCTTACCCATTTAACGAAATCCCAGGACGCATCGGGAGTATCACTTGCAGTGGTTACAGCCAGACCGGTGATGGTACCCAGAGTAGAACCGGGCTCTACGCCTTCTGCATGGGGATACTTAACGATACCCCAGTTACCGCACAGGCTGGAATCATATTCGCCGGACTTCAGGTTGGACATCATGGTTGCGATGAACCAGGAGCCCATGTTCATCATTGCTACGTCTCCACCGGAGAATGCTGCGGAATAATGTAAACCTTCGGTCTTCAGATCCGTGTACTTTCTGCATACACCGTCAGCTTCCTGATTCAGAACCATCTCATAGTAAGGTTTGAAGAAATCATAGTTTCCATCCAAAATAGTATGCTTACCATCCAGAACACCGAACAGCTGAACTGCACTTCTCCATGTGTGATAATGAGCACCGTATACCTGAGAGCCGAAGGTGGTATCGGTCATCTCTCTTGCCAGAGCATCGTACTCATCAAAGGTCATATCGTTGGTAGGATAAGCAACACCCTTGGCATCAAACAGATCCTTGTTATAGAACAATACCCAGAAGTCATTTCTGAAAGGCAGCTCATACAGGCTTCCGTCTACAGTTACCTGATCGGTAACACCTGCGTATTTGCTTAAATCCACGCCATCTTTGGAGATGTAATCATCCAGGGAAAGAATAGATCCCTTCTGTACCAGCGTTGCATATCCGGGTACATCCTTGACGGTTACTACATCGAAATCGGAGCCGCTGCCGGAAAGCTCAGTTGCCAGAACGGTCATGTAATCGGTAGAACCAAGGTCTACCATCTCAATGGTTACACCGGGATGAGATGCTTCATATGCGTCCTTAATGTCACCCCAGTACTGTGTGGTCTCCTGATCCCAGATAGCCCACTTTAAAGTAACTTCTTCTGCGGGTGCTGCTTCCGTGGAAGCTGCTGCAGCCTCAGTGGTTGCTGCTGCGGGTGCCTCACCGGTGGAAGCTGCTGTGCTGCCGTTATCGGAGCTGCCGCAGCCTGCAAGCATGGTGGTCATCATTGCTGCTGTCAGTACTAAACTTAATACTTTCTTTTTCATGTAAACCCTCCTGTTAATTTGATACTATGTTACGTCTGTTACGAATCCGTTGTTATCGGTTCCTTGACTGTAACTAAAGTATAACGAAAAAGGCCGAGACATGACATGGAAAAATTTATAATAGTATTCACAATTTTTTATAATTTGTTTACATTTTTTCAGAAAGCGCTTTCAGAAAATGTATTTTTTTATTTTAACATGCACTTTTTTTAGTATCTTGTTTTTCCAACTACCTTTTTTCTTTCGTTATGTTATACTGAATGCATGAAAAAGACTGTTTATCACTCAAAAAGCATACGAAATCGCATATTGATTTTCACGCTGAGTGCCATTTTGGGAATGTGCCTGTTGATCAGCCTGTTCAGTTATTACATATTCCGGCACTATCTGCAGAACACTCTGATCCAGTCCACCGAGACCAGCCTGCGACTGTTGTCGGAATCCATGGACAACAGTATGGATGAAGTCTACCGGTTGGTCAGATATTGCCAGACAGATTCCAATATTGCCAATTATATTGAACATAACCCCAATCCCGGCTCTGTCCTGTCCGTATCCACTTATGATTCCTTCTACGAGGAATGCAGCCGGAATTCTTCTTATAATTATATGCCCAGAATTGCCATTGTCTCACAGGAGCATTATCTGCAGGTGGTAACCGCAACGTACTCTTCTACCGCAGATCTTGCAACGCTGATTCCGGAGCTTCCTTATTATGAAGAATTACTGACTGCCGATGATTATGATTTTTCGCCCGGTATTGTATCCGATCCTTTTCACCGTGCGGGACGTAAAGTATTACCTGTGATCCGTCCCATTACCTACCAATACAATAACAGGCAGGCAGGATATCTGTTCATCGAAATATCCGCAGATCTGTTCACCATACCTTTGAAGGATTACAGTTGTCCGTCAGACAGCTTTCTCTATCTGTCCATTGCAGGACATACCTATATTTATGAAAACGGAGGCTTGCAGGAATTTACGCCCGAATATAGTATTCTGGATGACCTGAGCACATATTCTCTCACGGGCACCACACAGATTTCCAAAATCCACAGTGCTACCATGGGAGAACAGATTCTGGTCACCACTCCGTTAAATATGCCGGACTGCTACTTAAGTCAGAGTATTTCACATGCGGAGCGGACCAATCAGGCGGTTTTGTTCATGGGAATCCTTGCCTGCATCCTGATCGGCATTTTGTCTATCGGTGTCGTTCTGATGCTGTTGATGAATCGTATGATCACGGTACCTGTATCTAGGCTGCAGACACGGATGGTACGCATCGCCGGCGGAGACTTCTCCAGAGACCCTTCTGTGGAATGGGATCACGAACTTGGGGATATCGGACGGGGAATCAATGATCTGTCGGAAAATGTATCGGAACTTATGGAGAAACGACTGGAAGATGAGAAACAGAAACAGGATCTGGAATACAAGATGCTGCAAAGCCAGATCAATCCTCATTTCCTGTATAATACACTGAACTCTATCAAATGGATGGCAACCATACAGGGGGCAACCGGTATCTCCGAGATGACCACCTCCCTGTCCCGTCTGTTAAAAAGTATTTCCAAAGGCACCAGCCTGTTGATCGATATCCGGGAAGAATTATCTCTGTTGGAGAACTATTTCACCATTCAGAGCTACCGCTACGGCGGCACCATTACCATGGACATTCAGGTGGATAATGAATCTCTGTACAACAGTGAGATTATCAAGTTTACATTGCAGCCTCTGGTGGAAAATGCAATTTTCCACGGTATCGAACCGAAGGGCTGTGCCGGACACATCCGGATACATGTCGGCTATGAGACATCGGACAACACCGAAAAGATCCGTATTGATGTCACAGATGACGGTGTAGGCATGACAGCGGATAAAGCTGCACAGGTATTACGCTCCAACGACGACAGTTCCGCGGATTTCTTCCGGGAAATCGGTGTCAGCAATGTGCATAAACGCTTACAATACCAATTTGGTGCAGAATATGGCATTACCATAGAAAGCAAAGAAGGGGAATATACGACTATGTCCATACACATACCGAATATTCCTCTGCATAACAATGAAACTGTTTCATCCGAAACTATTTCATCTGAAAACACTTAATCCGGACAGGAAGCTGTCCAGAACGGAGTTACTATGTATCAGCTTTTAATTGTGGATGACGAACCTCTGGTTCAGGCTGGAATCCGTTCCATGCTGAACTGGAACGAAATGAATATCGAGATCTGTGGAACTGCCATGAACGGTCAGGCGGCGCTGAAGATTATTGAAGAAAAATCTACTGACATCGTGATCACGGACATTAAAATGCCGGTCATGAACGGTCTGGAGCTTGCGAAAACATGCAGAGAACGCTATGGGGATAACTGCCCTTATTTTATCATTCTTACCAGCTATGAGGATTTCCAGATGGCAAGGGATGCCTTGTCTTATCAGGTATCCGATTATCTGGTCAAACTGGAACTGACACCGGAAGTACTGAAAAATGCCATAGGCCGGGTGCTCACACAGATTTCCCAATCTCGTAAAAAGCAGCTGTCCGCCGTAAATATTCATCCTTTTTACGACAAATTCCTGATCAGTCTCCTGCATGACCTGTTCGAGTCCGAAGAACAGTTCCGTCTGCAGAGCAGAGATCTGAATCTGAATTTCGATTACGGTGCTTATGTGTGCTGTTACGGAGAGATCATCAGCCCTCAGGCCGACCAGATGTCTGCCGAAAAACAGATGCCTCTGTTCACCAGTTCGTTACAGATGATACGGGAACTGGGGGCTAAATATCTGCCTCTTTATGCGTTGTCTCTGGATCTGCGCCATTTTGCACTGATTTTCTGCTTTGCGGATTCCTCCGATACCGATGATTATGTGGAAAGTCTGACAGACATTCTGCAAAGCATCAGCGGAACACTGCAGAATTACTATAATGTAACACTGCGTTGCGGCATCGGCATCCCGGTTCAGACTCCCGCTACCATCTGTGACTCCTACCAGTACGCGAGACAGATCTTCCGAAATACGGAATCCAAGGACGCAATTATAGCTTTCGATACCGATCATTCGCAGGAAAACGCCAAGAATTCTTTTAACATCAGCCTGTTTAAAAATGATCTCACCAGAGCCTTTGAAGAGTATGATCCGGATATTCTGCAGACTACAATTCAGTCCCTCTGCGATCTGTTCCGGGATCACCCTGGGCACTATGTGCAGGCTCTGGACGCTGCCAGCAATATTCTCTATCTGTCGATTTCCCTGCTGCAGGATGGCGAATCTATCGTATCCGGATTTTTTGCAGACGATCCGGATGGCTACCGTTCCCTCTATAAGCAGTCCAATGTGGATCACGTGATCCAGTGGCTGCAATTCTTCTGCGGACAGCTGTGCGAATTGTTCCAATCCCGTCGAAAGGATTATAAAAACCACATCGTAACTAACGTCCGGAAATATATTAATGAACATGTTAGCGAGCGGTTGTCCCTGAATGAAGTAGCAGCGGTATTCGGCATCAGCCCGAATTACTTAAGCCAGCTGTTCAGCAAATACAACGATACCGGCTTCAGTGAATATATCAACATCTGCAAGATCACGGAAGCCAAACGGCTGCTGGAAGAAGAAAATATGAAGGTCTACGAGGCCGCAGAGGCTCTGGGCTTCGAGAGTGCCTTCTATTTCAGCAAGGTATTTAAACGGGTGGAGGGTGTCTCCCCCACGGAATACGTCAACAATAAGTTCAGTTAACTGCTATTACGGTTTGTCTCTTATTGGGAATTATGAATATGGAAAGGCAGGATCAGAGAAATGAATTCACAACCGATAAGTATAGAAAAGCGTTTTTTGGAGACAGCAAATGCATTCCACGGAAACAGCCACCCTTTTCACCCATTTCCGAAGGCTGTGGACCGAAAGGCTTATGAAGGACTCCCGGCAGCATTGAAGGAACTTCTGATTCAGGCCGGTGAGGCAAAGCTGGGATATGAATTCCCGGTGATACGTGCCACAGATTACATGCGTTTTAAAAGAGACGGTGACCGGGCTGCTTTTGAAGCCCTCTATTTTGCCAAACGTAATGCCTTAAATGATCTGATCCAGGCAGAATGTGTAGAACATCAGGGACGTTTTCTGGATGATATTCTCAACGGTATCTATTCCATCTGCGAAGAGACTGCCTGGCAGCTTCCGGCGCATAACTCCTATATTCGTGATACCCCGCAGTTGATCCTGCCGGATGTGACCAGGCCCGTCATGGATCTGTTCGCCTGTGAGACCGGTGCACTGCTGGCCTGTGCGGCTTATCTGCTGGAAGAAGAATTCAACGCTGTCAGCCCTTTTATCCTGACCTGCATCGAGGACAATCTGAAGCGCCGGATCCTGCTGCCCTACCTGACCGCACATTTCTGGTGGATGGGACATGACGATGAGCCTATGTGCAACTGGACCGTATGGTGTACACAGAATGTACTGCTGACCACGTTCCTGATGCCCTGGAGTGTGGAAATGTCCTCTCGGTTGTCCTCTCCGGTGCGCACATTCTGCGGAAATGCTCCGTTGTTCCTGCCAGAGAATACGTCTGACACAGTTGTCACATTACAGGCGATTCTGCATAAGGCCGCTGAAAGCTGTGATTATTTTCTCAAGGATTACGGCAATGACGGCTGTTGCGAGGAGGGTGCCCAATATTATCGCCATGCGGGACTATGTCTATACGGTGCCATGACTGTGCTGAACACGGTTACCGACGGTCATTTCGACACTCTGTTCCGGTGGGATAAGGTGAAAAATATTGCATCCTATATTCTGAACGTGCATGTGAATGATAAATACTATTTTAATTTTGCTGACTGCTCTCCTATAGCCGGCCGTGCCGGAGTACGGGAATATCTCTTCGGCAAAGCCACCGGGCAGGAGGATCTCTGCCTGTTCGCCGCAAAAGATTTCCAGGCGGGTCAGGGACAGCTTGTCACAGATGAAGTGAACGGTGGGAATCTGTTCTATCGCATGCAGACCGTATTTCATTATGAAGAACTGATGCAGCAGAATACTTCCGGAACACTTTCCCACCGGGATGTCTATTATCCCAGCGTAGGACTGTTCCTCGTGCATTCCGATACTCTGGATCTGGCAGTCAAAGCCGGAGACAATGCCGACAGTCACAACCACAATGATACCGGCAGCATCACCTTATACAAAAATGGACTGCCCATTCTGGCGGATATCGGTGTGGAGACCTACACCCGGAAGACCTTCTCTCCCAGACGTTACGAGATCTGGACCATGCAGTCAGGGTATCACAACCTGCCTACGATCTGCGGTACGGATCAGAAGGACGGTGTGGAATACCGTGCGGAAAATGTGATGACAGTTCTGACCGGAGCCGAACCTTCTATTTCCATGGAACTGGCTGCCGCCTATCCTGCCGCACAGGCTATTGTGCCGGATCTGACTTATGTCCGCAGGGTGACATTAAAAAAGTCTTCCAACACTGTCGTATTGGAAGACCATACAAATGCACAAGATGTTATTCTTAATTTTATTACTTATGAAAAACCTGTTATTCTTTCTGACGGTAAACTCTCCATCGGAGAAGCATCTGCCTCCTTCGAAGGGGCTGATCTGCTTGCCATAGAAACTTTACCGATCACGGACGCACACCTGAAAACGGCATGGGATCATGATCTGTACCGGATCCGGCTGAAGGGCAGCGATGCCAGCTTCCGGCTGACTATTCAGTAAAGCCTGAAATTTCAGGCTTTTCTCACGGAATGTTTATTCTTGTACATTTCATCATCTGCCCGTTTTATAGTTTCTTCCAGAGTTTCTGCTGTCTTGCGAAAGGCTCCGCCGATTGCAAGACGGCAGTAAAACTCTGCTGTTACATCCGATAAATTTCCTTTCTCATCTCCACGCATGGTACTTACCAGTTCCTGTACTTTTTCTTCCGTACAATCTCTGATCAGCATTACAAATTCATCTCCGCCGATACGGAATCCGCTTGCCTGCTCCGTGAGATACCTCCGGATAAATTCCGCTGCTTTCAGGATCACAGCATCGCCTTTTTCATGTCCGAAGGTATCATTCATGCGTTTCAAATTGTCAATGTCGAAATAAATTACACCGATGGTACAGTCATTCTGCAGTTCTTTTAACTGTTCTTTGTAGTGTCTCTTGTTGTAGAGCTGCGTCATGCTGTCATGATTGCTGTTCCAATCGGCAATAGCCAGCTGGGAACTGGACGCAATGATATCATGCTCCATTTTCTTCATGGATTCACACAGCCGTTCCAGTTCATCTCCGGTTCTGATGTTCATCCGGCTGATGGGAGATTCCTTACCATCCCGCAAAATGGCAATAGAATAGCTGGAAGCCGCCTTGGACATGGCATTTAACGGTCCCAGCACATTGTGCTGCATAAACCAGATCATAAAGACTCCGAAAAGCACCGTAATCGATGTAACAATGATGGTAATATACCCTAAATAAGTCAATTGCTCCCTTCTGACATTTTCTGTGGAAATTCCTACGATAATATAAGCCACCGGAATATTGTATGAGGAATTCAGCGGAATGTAGTAATCGCTTCTTCCGTTATACTCTAACGGTTCTATTTTCTCACATGCGATCAACTCGTCTTTTATAGCATTCTGTACCTCATCATAGGGGCGGATATCTCCTAAAAATGCTCCGTTTTCTGTCAGATCTGTGTCATACACATAACAGCCTCCACCATCCCTGAAATTGACCACGCTGATCTGCAATACATTTTCACTGGTGTTGCGATAGTCAATGAGTTTATTCCATACCTCGTAATACGCCGTATTTCTCCGTCTGTTGTCCAGATAGCCCGTTACGCTGTCTCCGTCTACCACCAGTCTGCAGGTATTCGCCACAGTCTGCGCCAGAGAATCTGTGTAATTCCGATTGACATTCATATAATTGACGTAGTTTACAAATATGAAGCTCACGTCCATAATGCATACGATGATAACAATAGCCAGAACGATTTTATACTTTAATGATTTTTTCATTCGTAATCCTCGGAAATCAATACTTTCTCTGATCTATATAGTCGGCTGCATTTTCATAGGTATAGATGTTTTCCTCAGTGTTATAGATCTTGTCCACCTCTCTGCCGGCTTCCAGTTCTTCTATGACCGTCTCCACAGTGGATGCCAGCAGCGGATTACACTCCACGGTGGCATGTAATTTCCCCGCCATCATATTTTCAAAGCTTTCGTGCAAAGCGTCAAAGGAGATCATAATGATGTCTCCCTCAGGCCCATAGCTCTTGCCGTTCCGGTCCAGTGCTTTCATGGCACCAAAGATCATGTTATCATTTTCCGAAATGATAACATCAATATCCTTTACCGTTCCTTCGCTGAGCAGATTTTCCATATAGGTCTGGCCTTCTCCCTGAGTGAAATTGGCACATCCCCTGTCTACGATAGTCCAGTTCGGATGTTCCTCCACTCCATGTAAAATACCGTTCGTTCTTCCGATGGCAGCGGTAGCTCCTTCAGTTCCTTCCAGCAGGACAATGTGGATTGTCTCGTTTTCCCGTCCCTGCTCTGTTAAATACTGAAGTGCTATACTAACGTTGTAACAGTAGTGGCTAATAAGATATAATAAATCCAATAGAGAAAAGAGGTAATTATCATGCCACAAAGTTACACACCCGAATTTAAGAAAAAAATAGTACGTCTTCATGAAGAGGAAGGTCGTACCTACAAAAGCATCACCGCTGAGTATGGGGTATCGAAAGCCAGCATTTCTAAGTGGTGTAGCGAGTTTAGTAAAGAATGCCAGTCAAGCCCGGAAGCCAAAGAAGATTATGACAACATGAAGGAGATGCTCAGACTCAAAAGAGAAAACGAAGAACTTCGTAAGGAGAATCTTTTCTTAAAAAAAGCGGCGGCATTCTTTGCAAAGGAAATCGATTAGAGGCTTATCGATTCATCGAACAATATCATAATGAATTTGGCATTCGCTGGCTGCTTGGACGGCTGGGTATATGCCCAAATGCTTATTACAACTACCGGAAACACCGGAAGGCGGATTATTATACCCTTAAAGCCGAAGTCCAAGCACAGATTCAGGAAATATATCATTCGCACAATGGAGTTGACGGCTATCGGAGTATGAAAGTCTATCTGGAGCGTAAAGGTTATTCTTACAGTAATACCACCGTTCATAAATATATGAACACAGAGCTTGGTCTCCGTTCGGTTGTCCGTCCAAAAAAACCAGGATATGAGCATGGAAACCCGCATAAAGTATTCGATAATAAGCTGAAGCAAAATTTCACAGCAGATGAAATCAATCGAAAATGGTGCACGGATTTCACTTATCTGTTCCTTGCAAATCATGAAGTACGCTATAACTGCACTATTATAGATTTGCATGACCGGAGTGTGATTGCCAGCATAACAGATCGTAACATTACCAGTGATCTTGCGATCCGGACGCTCCGAAAAGCGCTGGAATCGCAGCCAACAATCAAAGATGGTCTTATCTTACATTCTGACCAGGGCTCACAGTATACGTCCAAAGCATTTACCGAATTCTGCGAATCGGTAAATGTGACACAGAGCATGAGCAAAGCAGGATATCCGTACGACAATGCACCGATGGAGCGTTATTTCAATACCTTGAAGAATGAATGCACAAATTTGTATGAGTTTACAACAGAGGAAACACTCTATCAAAAGGTAGAAGAATTTGCATACGTTGATTATAATCATGTTCGTCCACACAGTTATAATGGTTATCGAACCCCATATGAAGCAAGGACGGCAGCATAAATTGATAAGCACTATTTTTTTAGCCACAAGTGTTACAAAAAAGCTTGACCACAACATACTGATCCAGCCACGTTACAGCTTTCCGGCCTTCCTCTTCAAAATCTGAACCGATCCAGGACACGTATTCCGTTTCATCCACAGCGATTTTACGATCCGCTACGATGACCGGTATCCCAGCTTCCTTTGCGGCATGTATGGCATCCTCCCATCCGGTCTCCACGATGGGCTGCAGGATAATATAATCTACTTTCTGCTGGATCAGATCGTACATGGCTTTTACCTGGCGCTCCGAACTGGAATTGCCGTCGATATAGATCAGATCGTAGCCTCTTTCTTTGGTGAACGTATTCAGATAATCATTGGTATTGGCATCTCTCCAGTCAGACTCTTTTCCCGTCTGGATCATCCCCACCCGGATGAGACCGTCATTATACCCCGGTGCCGCACCCCGGATCAGTTGCTGCGTTTTGTCGGCTCGTTCAGTCCCACATCCGATCAACCCCAGACAAAACATCAGCACACAAGTCACGGCAACTATTCTTTTTTTCATGTAACCACCCCTGGTTCTTTATTTATCGTTATTTTTACCGTTATCTTCTCTTTTCCGAATCATGCCTCTTATGTTTTATAGTACCATCTTCCTGTATAGGGTGCAAGCCATCACCGGTGGTTCTCAAAATAATTTTACGCTTTTTTTATATTTTTAACAAGGTCTACCTATCGGATACTGATCATCAGTATCGTCATGATGATCCTGTTCGTGGGATCCAATCTATATCTGAGCCGGATCAATTCTCAACAGCTGGAAGCTACCATGTATATGAACCAATACCGTCTGGGTTCCAAAACGCTGACCGCTGCCGTACAGCCTTATGCCGTCACCGGAGATAAGACCTATTACAACAATATGAAGGAATTACACGAGGACAAGAATTGTGACATTGCCTGGGAAAGTCTGCAGCAGGACGGTCTAACAGACAATGAATGGGAGGAGATAAATCATATCGCCGAGATTTCCGAGACCTTAAGAGCCTACCGAAGAATATGTCGATGGCTTCGTACAAATCAAAGATTCCATGGTGAAGATCATTACGGATAGTGAAAGCCTGAATGATTCTGAAAAAGAAGCCTCAGGCTTTTGTTGTTTTCCTATTCTATTGAAGTGCACTCAGATCAATTGAGTAAATATATTCTTCTATTTTCTCTTTTTCCAGAAATCCAAGCATGTAAATCGGCAGATATGTGATCTTATCCCTGCAGGTAATATTCTCGTTACAGAATACAAAAGCCTGTGGAATTGCATATCTTTCATCTTTCAGGACATTGTCCAAAGCATTATGCCTTGTGTACGCTTTTCCCGACTTTATCTCCAGCGGTAGTACATTCCCCTGATATTCTATAACAAAATCTAATTCTCCCTGTTTCTTGCTGTTAAAATAATACAGTTCAAATCCATGCGCCTTTAACTCCTGTGCCGCAGCATTTTCATAAATGGCGCCAAAATTAATGTCTTTTTCCCTGTTTAATATCTTAAGCTGTAACCCATCCACATACATGGATGCCAGTAAGCCGACATCTGATAAAAACAGTTTAAACAGGTTCGTAGATTTCGATAAAAGCAACGGTATCTCCGGCTCCTGCACACAATATACGGGAAGCGCAACGCCAGCTTCTTTCAGCCAGATAAAGCTGTTTTCATAACGTGAGAATCGGAAGCTCTCATTGAGATCCTTCATAATGAACCGTTTATTCTTATTATTCAGCTCACTGGGAATCAAAGTAAATATTTCATCCAGATACAGCTTATTGTCTTTATCATATTTGGCAATATCCTTGTAATACAGCTGTACAATTCCCTGCTGGATCCGCAACACTTCCTTTAAATTATTCGTGTGTATATAAGCATCCACCACAGCCGGCATTCCGCCTACGATCAGATACAGCCGAAACAATTCCATCATTTTTTCATGGATCAGTTCATCCACCGGCTGCTTTTTTTCAAAGCATTCTTTCAGCTTATCCATGACTGTCTGTGACACTCTGTTCGCTCTACAAAATTCCCGGAAATCCAAGGGATACATTTCCAAAATTGACAAATAGCCCACCGGCATCGAACGAATGTCCTTTAATTCCACGCCAAGCAATGAACCGCTTAATATATAACGATATTGTCCGTCTTCTACCAGAAATTTTATCGCCGTTACGATCTCCGGGCATTCCTGTACTTCATCGAAAAAAATCAATGTCTCTCCCGGAATCATCGGTACATCCGTCAATGCAGAAAGCCGCAGCAGAATATCCTTACTTCCCGTGATATTTTTAAACAGCTTTACTGCCTGCTGATTCTCCACAAAATTGATCTCTACAATATTCTTATAAATCTCTTTGGCACATTCCCGGATAATATAGGTCTTCCCTACCTGTCTTGCTCCGGTTACCATCAGGGCTTCCTTTCGATCACTTTTCAAAAAATCCCTGATTTCCTGCTCTATACGCCTCTCCAGCATCAGCCTTCACCTCTTTACCCTTACTCTTTGAAGCTTTGATAATATCAGTATGCCACGTTTTTCGCTTTTCCACAATATTTTAATCAGTTTTTGTACACTTTTCCAACATAATTTCATCAATTTCTGTACACTTTTCTATCATAATTTAAAACAGAACAGGCAAATGCCTGTCCTGTTTCAGACTGTAGACAAAACGCTTTTGGTCAGCACTCCAGAAGCGTTTTTCTTGTTTTGGGTTCAAAAAGTGTGTACTTGATCAATAATAAACACTTTTGGGTTCCCCTTTTTCCCTTCCTGGCTATCATCTTTGCCAGTTTTTTCAGATTCATGCAGGCAAACGTAAGCCCGACTTTCATTTCCATCCGGGCTTTTCCTATCATCTGTGTATAGCGTAATCCGTGGTTTTCTTTTGCTGTTCCGAAGAGGCGCTCTACGGTCTCTTTCCGTTGCGCATACACTTCCTTCATCCCAATCGTATGCCGGATATCCTCACACTTTTCCATGTACGGCTCCCAGATATGCCGGGTCACTACCTTCACATGATCCCTGCTTTCTGTGCACTGCTTCAGATATGGACATCCTTCACAGACGATTCCGCAGCTCTTGTATTCCCGGTATCCGGAACGGTTCGTCGTATGATAAGCCAGCACCTGATCATTCGGGCATACATAGCAGTCAAAATATTCATCATACACATACTCGGCTTTTTTGAAAAAACCATCTTTGGTCATGGGGCGTTTATACGGTAGAAGCGGTGTGATACCATCATCCAGAAGTAACTTTGCTATCGCTGGTGTTTTGTATCCTGCATCGGCTACCAGTGTCTGAATGCCAATGTCTTTTATCTTATCATACAGGGATTTAAATGTCCGGCTGTCATGCTGGTTGCCGGGATTTACACTATAACCCAGAATCCATCCGTTTTTGTCACAGGCTGTCTGCACGGAATACGCAAAAACATTTTTATGTTCACCCTTTCGGAACCATCCGCTTTCCGGATCCGTTGTACTTTCCTTGACCGTTTTTTCTTCTTTTCCATCAGAGCTGCCACCACAGGAGGGGGGATCTTTGGGATCTTCCTTCTTTTCTTTCAGAGGCTTTTTCCCATGCGCTTCCCGGTCTTCATTGATTTCCTTCTTTAACTGCTCTTCGAAGAACAGTGCTTCCTCATCTGCAATCCGTTTCCGCATCTTTTTGCTGTTTGCCCGTGCTTTTACATGGGTGG